>Ga0129327_10000733_pt1 | contig 19700 bp, 13 predicted proteins | sample CPBDNA_6_FD_111799 | JGI IMG/M metagenome (GOLD analysis project Ga0129327, IMG submission 111799) | Freshwater to marine salinity gradient microbial communities from Chesapeake Bay, USA - CPBay_Spr_31_0.8_DNA | ecosystem: Environmental > Aquatic > Marine > Coastal | place: USA: Chesapeake Bay... | reverse complement strand
TCTAAGTTCTTCCCACAGTACGTGCCGGGTATTCCTTCAATGCAGTTGTTAATTCTGTCCTTAACTTCAACGATGCCGTTACAGCTCTTATCCACTTTTATGATTGCCGCAAAAAAGGATTATAGACCTTTCATAATTATAGGTATAATTAGCGCAACAGAGGTCGTAGGAGTGTCTTATTATCTAATTCCTAGGATAGGTATCTACGGAGCGGCGATTGCTCAAGCTTTTAACGCGATTATTACTTCACTTCTCTACTTACTCTTTTCTCATTTCCAAGGTGTATTCAAACTGGAAAGGAGGGAAATTGCAGGCCTTGCGTTGATAGGTTTATCTTTTTTAGCTTTTATAAATTGGGAAGTATTATTAATAGTAGTTCTTTTGGGTTTCAAATTATTCGGAATAATAAGTAATGAAGAAGTTAAGGTAATTGAAGGCTTTACTCCCTATAGTTTAAAAAGGATAATTAAGGTTCTTTATTTAATTGCGAGATAGTGAAAGAGTTTAGTGACAGAGTTTCTACGTAGTTTGCAGATATTAGCTACGTTAGTAAGTCCGATAAGTTTCTAGCTTTCTAATGATAGCAATTTTGAGCAGAAAAATGCTAATGATCTTCTAAAAATATTAGTGATTTATTAAATATCAAAGGCGGAAAATAGAATGAGTATAATAAAAAAGGAGAGAGCAAGAATCCCGTTGATACTACAATTTATATACTCTACAGCAGTTATTAGAATTCGCCTAGATTACAGGGCGGTACTCGAGGGAAAATCCCATAACTGCTGTACTCTAGTCAAAGAATGAGGTAGTTATGGGGAAATTCCGCTCATTCCCTTTTCTCGTCTTACCGTTTTTCTTATTCTCCTTCTCAATTACGTTAAGTTAACAATACTTAACCTCTTCCTTTACTTGCTTAATGGCGCCATGAATTCTATAATGGTAGGAATGATATGTTTGCCGAGACAACAATAACTGGAAACCTTTTTCTGATCATAATGTGGGGATCTCAATAATTGCCGTCCTCTCTCACAATTTTCATTGAAATATGGACTTTGGGAGGGATTATCTCAGTTTTAATGAAGTATGCTTTCCTATCTAGAAATATTACAAGAATTTTTGATGTAACCCGTAAAGTATTTTAGGTCTTACTGGGTGATATTTCTGTAAATTCAAAGAAAGGAGTCATTTTCCATAAATCATAAAGCAGTAGTTATGGGACTTTAACGTAACTTAAAGATTTTCATCAGCCCAGGTGGTCAGCCTAAATGAGGTTCTAGAACATGAGGAACGCGTCAACGCTCCCCAGGAAGCCTAGGGATGGGGCTAAAGCGCCTGGTGGGGCCCCGCCCCCTAGCTTTGGTGGTTACCCTTAGGCAATGAAGCATGAAGCCCCGTAAGGGCAGGGTTAAGTTCACTTGGTTATCATAAACCTGTGTCCAGGATAGCTGGAATGACAGAGCTGACGATCTTCCTCGCTTTATCCATCATTTCTAACATGATTACCAACTCCATGTCTGGACGATCCAATAGGATAGCTGAAATGTCAAGATGGTCATGTAGACCTCCTCGAAGCTCGCGGTCCTGACTGGCCGGCATTCAGAGCGTCATAGGCTCCGGGAGGTAAGAGCGTAGTTCTCCAGTCACCTGACTGATTAACAAACTCTAATCCCACTCCGCCAGGGGAACTATCAGCGCCTAAAGTCGAATATTACGTTTCGTAACTGAGTCCCGAATTCCCTAAAAAATTACCTTTTTCTCAACAAGAATACAGCTACCACCACTGCCACCACTACCACTATGCCGACACCTATGTAGATAGCGGAGTTCATGCCTCCAGATGGAGGACTACTAGGTGGGGCCGAAGAGGTAGAGGTAGTAGAGGAAGTTGTGGAGGGGCTCGATACTCCGTATACTGCGTAGTACACGTTGCTAGGGTCATCGTATACCACAAGTCTCCCGTTAACTATGAAGTAGTTGGTGGAGTTTAAGGGAACCATTGTTCCGTTCACTACCTTGAACACCACCACTCTCTCGTCCTTAAGCAGAGTTACGTTGAAGAGAATACTGTCATTGGCGTTAACAACTATCTTCTGAGCGGGGTATTGGTTTCCGCTCACGTTAACCGTAGTCTCGCTAACGTTTTCAGGTTTCACTACGGTCACGTTAATCACATGTCCGCTCGGGGTCACCACGAAGAATTGCTCCGTACCGTTCACCGATAGCTCCACCAGGTAAGCCCCATGACCCTTTCCGTGTTCTTGTATGAACACCGGATGAGATATGTTCACGTTGGCTGTGGACTCCGCAGAGGCGTTGGTAGTTATTATTATCACAGCTGGATTTCCCTTAACTTCGACCTCCGTCTCTACCTCAGGCTTAGGTGGTATGAAGCTACCTGTCACGATCTTCAGTTCCCCCGCAACTAGACTGGATTGAGAGCCAAAGAGCAACCCGTTCCTACTATTCTCCTTGCTTAGATAGGCTGAGTGAACGTAACCTATTGCGGTTCCATTAACGCCAAAGAACTCTATGGTCTCGAATTGGAAGTAACTTTCCCCCGTAACCTCTAGCCTTCCAAAGCCTAGCTGCATTAGACCTCTTCCTTCACCATTCCACACCAGGGCTGGAACCAGTGAACTGTTAAAGTATGCTACCGTGGTGTTGTAGCCCGCCTGTTTGGCCAGCGTCGTATTACCGAAAGTGGCCTGCTCATCCTGATCCTCATACCTCATCGGGAAGTTCTGCTGCACTTCCACCTCCCTAGTGAAAGTTTCCATTACATTGGCTGCGATCGTATTCAGGGTCAGACTCTCGCGATAGCTGAAGCTTCCTTGCTTCAGTGGCAAGGTTATGTTGGCCAGTGACGTACCGTTGGAGAATACTAGGGTGAGGACCCCCGTCCCGTTAACATATGTCGAAGTCTGTATGGTACCGTTTCCTGTCAAAAGCCCTGCCCACACTAGCTCGGTCATACCTGACGTATTAACTATTAGTCTTATCAGTTGAGGTATTTGTGTCACTATCATTAGTCTTCCGTCAGGAGTCAGGGACACAGTCACGTTTCCTTGGAATTCCCTAGCGGAGCCTACAGTGAGTTGATAGAGTGTGGATGAGCCTTGAATTTGTACGTCTTCTCCAGTATACTGTGAAGTGTATGTGGCGTTAGACACGTAATAGTATATTGAATTGTTGATAAGGAGTGACGCAGGATCGTTGCTGTTATCCATCATCAAGCCACCTACGTAATATAAACTATCGAACCTTTCGTAAGTGATCGTAAGGTTTCCTGTAGGTGTTGCACTTAGGGTAGTTGGTAGCCAAGAAAGGACTAATATGGAGAGGACCAATAGGACTATAATTTTCTTCATGTTTACTTGAGTCAGAACTGTCATTCTTCTACATAAATGATTCTGGGGATCCTGGGCTCAATTGCAAAAATTGTATTCAGTTTAAATTAGGATGATAATGAAATCAGAACGAATCCCTGAATGATCCATGCCTGAATCCTTTAATTCTTAGTTTCTGACATACAATCAAATCTGATATACGATCTCCTCGGTCGTTCTCAGGAAGGTAAATTACCCACTCTCCTCCCCTTTTTCTCTATGAGTGAGTTTGGAGCTTGGGTGTCCGGAAATCACACCAACTTCAGGGTTTGGGCACCCTATCTACAGACACTTAAGTTGAAACTTGCAGGAAGGGACCCCATTCCGATGGAGAGGGACGACAGGGGTTACTTCTTCGTCAAGGTGGAAGGTGTGGAAGACCGGCTCTACACCTACCTAACTGAGGACGGAAGTGAGTTTCCAGATCCCGCCTCCAGGTACCAGCCTCAGGGAGTTAATGGTCCGTCCCAAGTTGTCAACACCAACTTCGACGTCCCTGGGCTCAAGACCAAAGTGGACGACCTGATCATATATGAGCTCCACGTGGGCACCTTCTCGCCTCGAGGGGACTTCCAGGGAGTGGTGGAGAGACTGGACTACCTCACGGATCTGGGGGTCAACGCAATTGAAATCATGCCGGTTGCACAATTTCCAGGTAAGAGAGGGTGGGGATATGACGGGGTCTACCTATACGCAGTGCAAGAGAGCTACGGAGGTCCCTGTGGTTTAAGGGATTTGGTGGTTGAGGCTCACTCCAGAGGATTAGCGGTAATACTGGACGTTGTTTATAATCACGTGGGTCCTGAGGGTAACTACTTAAGTAAATTTGGGCCCTATCTCTCCAACAGATATGTCACGCCCTGGGGACCAACCTTCAATTATGACGATAGGGGTAGCGATGAGGTCAGGAAGTTCATACTAGAGAACGTTAGGTACTGGCTCACCACCTTCAACTTGGACGGCCTGAGGCTGGACGCCATCCACGGTATCTTCGATTTCTCCCCCAAACACATCCTCAAGGAAATCGCGGACCTCTCCCACTCTTTGGGTAAGTTCGTCATTGCGGAGAGCGACCTTAACGATCCCAAGGTAATCACGGAATATGGTGTGGATGCCCAGTGGGTGGATGATTTTCATCACGCGGTTCACGCTTACGTTACTGGAGAGAGGAATTCCTACTATTCGGACTTCGGTAGATTGGAGGACATAGAGAAGGCCTTCAAGGACGTCTTCGTGTATGACGGAAGATACTCCAAACACAGGGAGAAGACCCATGGGGCGCCTGTGAGAGGACTATCTCCCCGTAGGTTCGTGGTCTACATTCAGAACCACGACCAGGTCGGGAACCGTGGAAAGGGGGAGAGGCTGTCCGTCCTGGTTCAGAGGACGAAATACTTCGCATGTGCCGCCCTATACATATTGTCCCCATTCATTCCCATGCTGTTCATGGGTGAGGAGTACGGTGAAACCGCACCCTTCCTCTTCTTCACTGACTACTCGGACCCCGGTCTGGCCAAGGCCGTGAGGGAGGGCAGGCTCAGGGACAACGGTCAGGAGTCTGACCCTCAGTCAGAACAGACCTTTCAGAACTCCAAGCTCACGTGGAAAGTCGATGAAGAAGTGCTCTCCTTCTACAAGAAACTCATTTCTCTACGAAAGTATGTGGATGAGAGGCCCAAAAGGGTGTTAAAGGGTGATAACTGGATCCTGGTTGAAATGGACAGGATCTTCGTGGTGGCCTCCTTCGGAAGGTCTACCGTGGAGGTGGATAGGGAGGGTAAGCTACTGTTAGGAATAAATTTCCCTGAAGAACTCAAAAGGAGGGAAACAATTGCACTCCAGGAGGGTGTTGGGATATATTCGGACCGAGAGATAGGCCGTTGAGGCCGGGGGAACCCTACCCCCTGGGGGCAACCTGGATCGAGGGCGAGGACGTGACTAACTTCGTGCTGTTCTCCGAGAACGCTTCTGGGGTGGAGTTACTACTCTACTCAGGGAGCGGTGAACTAAAGGAGTCAATTGGAGTGAAGCAGAGGACAGGGGACCTTTGGCACGTCGCAGTGCCTGGGGTGGGACCGGGTCAACTTTACGCCTACAGGGTGTCTGGACCCTATAAGCCTGAGGAGGGATTCAGGTATAACCAGAACAAGGTCCTACTTGATCCCTACGCCAAGGCCGTCAGCGGTACCTTGAACTGGGACGACTCTGTCTTCGGATATAAGATAGGGCAAGACGATCTCTCCTTCGACGAGAGGAACGACGATAAGTTCGTCCCCAAGGGGGTAGTGGTGGACACCTCATTTCAGTGGGACGACTACAACTTCTTCACCACTACCAGGGTTCCGTGGAAGGACGCAGTGATATATGAGGTACACCTCAAGGGATTTACCCACCTCAGAAAGGACATACCAGAAGGTTTGAGGGGAACCTACGCGGGGATGAGTTCTCCCTCCTCAATATCCTACCTGAAGGACCTCGGGGTCACCACGGTTGAGTTGATGCCCGTCCAACAGTTCGTGGACGAGAGGTGGTTGGTGGAGAAGGGATTTAAGAATTATTGGGGCTACAACCCCATAAATTACTTCTCGCCCGAGTGCAGGTACTCCAGTTCAGGCTGCCTAGGGCAGCAGGTCACCGAGTTCAAGTCCATGGTTAACCAGCTCCACAACGCGGGAATAGAGGTGATAATTGACGTGGTGTACAACCATACGGCAGAGGGTAATCATCTGGGGCCTACCCTGAGCTTCAAGGGAATCGACAATAGTGCCTACTACATGTTGGATCCAAACAACCGCCGCTACTATCTGGACTTCACGGGCACGGGCAACACCCTCAATCTCTCCCATCCTCGGGTCCTCCAGATGGTCCTTGATAGTTTGAGGTACTGGGTGTTGGAGATGCACGTGGACGGTTTCAGGTTCGACCTGGCCTCGGCATTAGCCAGGGAGCTGTACAGCGTGAACATGTTGTCCGCCTTCTTCATCTCCATACAGCAGGATCCCGTCCTCTCCAGGGTGAAGTTGATCGCTGAGCCCTGGGACGTTGGTCCAGGTGGGTACCAGGTGGGGAATTTTCCCTATTTGTGGGCGGAGTGGAACGGCAAGTTCAGGGACACCGTGAGGAGGTTCTGGAGGGGAGAGGCCGTACTCTATGAGGAGTTGGCGAACAGGCTCCTGGGCTCCTCCGATCTATATGCGGGCAACAATAAGACCCCCTTCGCCAGCGTCAATTACGTTACGTGTCACGACGGCTTCACCCTGGAGGACCTGGTGAGTTACGAACAGAAACACAACGAGGCCAATCAACTGAACAACCAGGATGGGGTAAACGACAACTTCAGTTGGAACTGTGGGGTGGAGGGGGAGACAAGGGACCCCAACATTCTTGCGTGTAGGGAGAGGCAGAAGAGGAACATGCTTATCACCCTACTCACCAGTCAGGGAGTTCCAATGATCCTGGGAGGTGATGAGATAGGTAGGACCCAAAGGGGAAACAATAACGCCTTCTGTCAGGATAACGAGGTCAGTTGGTTCAACTGGGACCTGGACCAGAGGAGGTCCGCGCTGAGGGAGTTCGTCAGAAAAATGATACTGTTTTACAGGGCACACCCAGTGTTCAGGAGGGCCAGATTCTTTCAGGGAAGGAAACTTCACGGACTTCCCCTGAAGGACGTCACCTTCCTTAAACTCGATGGGAGCGAGGTGGACAACGGGACTTGGAAGTCACCCACCAATTTCCTCGCCTACGTTCTAGAGGGAAGCGTGATGGATGAACTTAACGAAAGAGGTGAAAGGGTGGCAGACGACACATTCCTCATTGTGTTGAACGGTTCCCCCAACCCCCTGAAGTTCAAGTTTCCTAGGGGGAAGTGGGAGTTGGTGGTGCATAGCATTGACGACGGGAAAATGGAGGTGGAGGGAGGGAAGGAGGTCGACGTTCAGGGAAGGTACGCCGCCGTGTTCAGGAGGGTGGAATATTGATAGCCACATACAGGGTGCAGTTGACTCCATCTTTCACCTTCCGTGACCTTGGCAACAACCTAGACTACTTTGTGGAACTTGGGATCTCCCACCTCTACCTATCCCCCGTCCTGGAGGCAGTAAACGGTAGTAATCACGGTTACGACGTGGTAGATCACAGCATCATCAGGGTGGAGCTTGGAGGAGAGAGGGAGTACCTGGAGCTTCTAAAGAGGGCTAGGTCCTCAGGACTTGGCGTAATACAGGACATTGTGCCCAACCATATGGCGGTCAACGGAAGGAATTGGAGGCTAATGGACGTGTTGAGGAGAGGGAAGGAGAGTCCCTACTGGGATTACTTCGACCTCCACGGTGACAAGGTGAAGCTGCCCATTCTGGAGGACAGTTTGGAGAACGTGTTGAGTAGGGGACTCATTGAGGTGAAGGAAGGTCAGCTGGTCTATAGGGACTGGAGGTTGCCTCTATCCAGGATTTCCCAGGACCTCAAGGAGACCCTGAACTCCCAGAACTACGTCCTGACCAGTTGGAGGGAGTCCCCTTCCTACAGGAGGTTCTTCGAAGTCAACGGACTGATAGCCTTGAGGGAGGAGAACGACTGGGTCTTCAGGGAGTCCCATGGGAAACTACTTGATTTCCCCTTGGACGGTCTAAGGGTGGACCACGTTGACGGGTTGTTCGATCCCGCACAATACCTGGACAGATTGAGGACCAGTTTCCCTGGAATCGTCCTCCTTGAGAAGATATTGTCCTTCGGGGAAGTCATACCGTTCAAGGTTGACGGGACCACAGGTTACGACTTCATGAACTACGCCAATCTACTCTTCACCTTCAACGAGGAGGAGATGGACTCCTTATATCAACAGTTGGTGGGAAAGGTTGACGTGGAGAGTGGAATAATGGAGTGCAAGTTATTGGTGATGGAGACCCTGTTCAGGGACGATCTATCCAGGGTGGCCCGGGCCCTGGGAGTGGAGTTCAAGGACCTTGAGGACTACGTATCCTGTCTTCATTACTATCGTACTTACGGTCAGGTGGATCAGGGGTGCGACAGGGAAGGAAAGATCTCCAGGGCAGCAAGGGAGAACCTCGTTGCCTACAGAAGGTTGGAGCAATACATGCCCGCAGTCCATGCCAAGGGTTACGAGGACACCTTCCTGTTCAGATACGATAGGTTGATTTCGCTTAACGAGGTGGGAAGCGACCTTAGGCTCTACAGTCTTCATCCTGAGGAATTTCATGGCTTCAATCAAGGTAGGGTAGGAACCTTAAGCTTGAACGGAACCAGTACCCACGACACCAAGTTCAGTGAGGACGTGAGAATGAAGATAAGTGCCGTCAGTGAGAGGCCCCAAGAGTGGAGGGATAAGGTGAGGGAATGGCACGAACTGCTCAGGCCAAGGGTGGATCCCAACGACGAGTATAGGTTCTTCCAGGTTTTGGTGGGGAGTTACTTCGAGGGATTCACGGAGGATTACAGGGAGAGATTGAAGTCCCACATGTTGAAGACGATTAGGGAGGCGAAGGTTCATACTTCCTGGAGGGATGCAAACGGAGAGTATGAGGAAGAGGTCATGAGGATGGTGGATTCGGCCTTCAACGACTCCACGTTCAGGAGGAGTTTCCTGGAGTTTGAAGGGCCCGTGAGGAAAGACGGCATGGTGAAATCCCTCTCCCTGCTGGCCTTGAAGGTATTGTCCCCTGGCGTTCCTGACTTCTATCAAGGCACGGAGACCTGGAGGTACCTCCTCACTGACCCAGACAATAGGAGGCCTGTTGACTTCGATCAGTTGAGGAGGTTGTTGAAGGGTAGTCGCTCCCTGACCCCAGATATGGTCTCGGACATGAACGACGGAAGGATAAAGATGTATCTTACCACGACGCTGCTCAGAATTAGGAGGGAGAACTACGGTGAGGTGTTTCGTGGTGACTATGAAGGACTAAGGGTTCAACAGGGACTCTGTGGGTTCAGGAGGGGTGAACTAACAGTAATAGTGAGAACCATGGCGTCCAAGGAATTCACAGTCAAATTGGACGGAGAGTACACGGACCTGGTGACTGGGGAATCGGTGAAAGAGGAAGTGTCCATTGGTCAACTACCTAGGGTTCTCAGGAAGGTAAGCTAATAACCCGACGCAGAATTCCAATTCATGCTCGGCAAGATAGACTCCAAGACCTTCAGCGAGATCATATATCCAAACCTAGGGGCCAGGTTAAGCGAGGTCATCGTGCCTCCAATCTCCGGTGTTGACACGGGGGCAATAGACCTAGGGGACGGTAGAGTCTTGGTGGTAAAGACGGATCCAGTTTTCATAGTACCTCAGTTCGGCATGCGTAAGGCAGCGTGGTTTGCAGTGCACATCCTGGCCTCGGACGTGACCACCTCAGGAATTGCCCCGAGGTATGCCCTCCTGGACCTCAATCTCCCTCCCAACCTCAGCGACGGAGACTTTAGGGAGATGTGGATCGGTCTGCATGAGGCAATGAAGGACATAGGAGTCATGGTGGTTGGAGGTCACACGGGAAGGTATGAGGGTATCGACTATCCAATGTTGGGTGGATTCACCATGATGGGAATAGGGGACAGGGAGAAGCTCGGCCATCCAAACAAGGTGAGGGCTGGAGACTACGTGATCGTAACCAAGGGACCTGCAATTGAGGCTACCGGTTTACTTGTCAACCTCTATCCTTCCTTCTTCAAGGAGAAGTTGTCACCGGACGTGTTCAAGGAGGCTCAGGACATGTATTGGAAGATGTCCTGTTGGAGGGATGGACTAATTGTGAGTGAAGAGGGGTTCCACCTCATGCATGACGCCACTGAGGGAGGTCTATGGAACGCTTTGGTTGAGGTGTCAGAGGTCACCGGGAAGAGGATATCGTTGATGGGGGAGAGACTCTTCATCAATCGTTCAGTAAGGGAGGTGACCAGGTTGGTGGGGATTGATCCCTATTCATCAATAAGTGAGGGCACAATGGTCATAGTTACGGACAGGGAGACGGTCAGGGACAGGTTGATCAAGGAGGGGATAGAAGCCGAAATTGTGGGTAGAGTTGAGGAGGGGGAGGGAGTCTACCTTGACGGCAAGAGAGTGGAGAGACCTTCCGAGGACCCATTCTGGAGGGCCTTCTTCGATCTAGCCAAGAAAGTCCAGTGAGGGGATAACATTCTTTTTTAATCCATTCATACATTAAGAGGTCATGCGGTACGTCGGCAAGCCCTTGAAGAGAATAGTGGAGGACGTTCCACTCATAACGGGAAGGGCAACTTACGTGAACGACATCTCCCTTCCCTCCACCCTTCACGCCGTGTTTGTGAGGAGCCAATACGCCCACGCCAAATTCAAGGTCCATTGTCAGGGCATGTGCTTCTCGGCCCAGGACTTTCCAGTCAGGGTGGGATTGGCTGAGGGTGAGGCCACATACGTTGGACAACCGTTGGCAGTAGTGTTGGCAGAGGATCATTACACCGCCAGGGATCTCGCCTCTGCAATTGAGGTGGAGTACGACCCATTGCCGGCTGTCGTGGATCCCACGAAGGCAATTGATGACTCATCGCCCAAGGCGAGGTCCGACCTGAAGTCTAACGTGTTCAGGGAGGAGTTAGTTGAGGCGGGAGACGTGGGCTCAGCCATGAAGAGGGCCAGGGCCGTGGTGGAGGGTGAACTGTTGAATCAGAGACTTATTCCCAGCGCCATGGAGACTAGGGGTGCAGTTGCGTTCTACGATGGAAACAGGCTCACAATGTGGTCCAGCACCCAGAGCGCCTTCTTCCTCAAGAAGGCATTGCAGGAGGTCGCAGCGAAGATGGGAGTGAGGGGAGTGAGGGCAATTCAGCCCGCCGTGGGTGGGGCCTTTGGGAGCAAGCTTCTCACCTACCCAGAGGAGTTGGCGTTAGGGGCCCTTTCCATCATGACCAGGCGTCCAATAAAGTGGATCAATACGAGGGCGGAGGACATATCCTCCACAAACCAAGGCAGGGACATGAGGTTGAGGTTCAAGGCCGGTGTTGATCAACAGGGTAGAATAGTTGGAATAGAGGGCACCCTAATATTTGACGCAGGGGCACCAATCCAAGAGGTGAACGAAAGTGCCTTCGGTATGGCGACAACTGCCGCCAGGATGATAACGGGTCACTACGATATATCCAACGTCAAGATGAGGGTGTTAGGTGTAAACACCAACAAGACCATAATAGAGGCATATAGGGGAGCGGGGAGGCCAGAGGGATCCTACTTCATAGAGAGGATAATCAACTTAGCCGCCAGGAAGGTTGGAGTTGACCAGTACGAGATAAGGCAGTTGAACGCCGTAAAGGAGGCCTCAATGTTGAGGACCCCCACAGGCATCACCCACGACAGCGGCAAGTACGCCGAGGCCCTGGAGAGGGCTAAGCCGGCTTACATGGAGCTTAAGGCCAGGAGAGATCAGCTCAGGTCAAAGGGGGAGTTGGCAGGGGTCGGAGTCGCTTTCCCCGCCGAAATAGCGTCCTTCGGTCCTTACGAGACGGCCAAGGTCAAGCTCACACCAGGAGGGAGGATACAGGTGGTAAGTGGCTCAGGTCCCCACGGACAGGGTGACGGTACCACCTTCGCAATGATAACCGCGGAAGCGTTCCAGGTGGATCCTTCTGAGGTTGAGGTGTTGTGGGGCGACACTGACCTCATAGCGGACGGTCAGTACACCGCCGGTAGTAGGACTGCGGCAATAGGTGGTGCTGCGGTCCACGAGGCGTCGATTAGATTAAGGGAGAAGTTGGCCAAGGTCGCGGCGGAGTCCATGGGTGTGGACCTCTCCCATCTGGAGTACAGCGAAGGGAAATTCATCAACCGCTCCAACAACGACTCCATGGACCTCTCCAGGGTGTTCGATAGGTCGCTCTCCATGGGCGTTGTGCCTGAGGAAACTTACTCCTACGTTCAGAAGCTCTACTACTCACCCTATGGAGTCCACGTCGCGCTGGTGAAGGTTGATCTCGACACGGGAGAGGTGAGGGTGCTTGAGTACAGGGCGTTCGACGATGTGGGAACAGTTATTAATCCACTTACCACCGAGGGCCAGGTTCACGGTGCAGTTCTTCAGGGAGTAGGACAGGCACTCTACGAGGCTGCTGTATATGGAGAGGACGGAACTCCCATGACCGTCGACTTCTCGTCATATCACGTTCCCAAGGCAACTGACTTCGTGAGGGTTAATTGGACCTCCTTGGCCTTGGCTAAGTCCGATAATCCCATCGGTGCTAAGGGTATAGGAGAGTTGGGGACTATAGCTGCTACTCCTGCTGTGATCAATGCGGTGGAGGATGCGTTGAACAGGGAAATTTACGTAATGCCCCTCAATCCTGAGACTGTCCTTAAGCTGATCAAAGGTTGAAGGAACAGCCCTGACTCTTTCAATGACTAGTAAACTTTTTGAGAAAGCTAACTCGGCCAGTCATGGTATCGGCACTAAGCTACAAATTTTTCCTTAAGCTCTCCAGAATTTCACAAGGGGAGCATCACACTCCTGCGCAAGTGCCACATCTCGTCCACCACCTTGGACACCTTTCTGCTCGCTACTTGCCTGGCGTCATCCCATAGATGCTAACTCAACGAACCTTTTCTTACCGTGACGCTTGTCAAGTGAACACGGTGCTCAGCGGTACTTCAAGCACTCTGGAGATCTCATCCTCATTCCGTTTGAGTAATTCAAGGCCTGCTCCACCTTCCGCCTGGGGTGCGGATGCTTCGGGTTCAGGAAGCCTATTACAGCTCCTGCAGAGGTACCTCTGCCCTCAATCTTATCTCCCTTAACGTGGTTGTTACAGAACGGGCAGGGAAGGGGTTCAACTTCCTTGTTGCCACGCTTAGCCATGGGTAATACATGGAGATCCATAGTGTCATCATTAGCCTATCATAGGATTATGGCGTTCTCCTTAAGGTGTGGCGTTATTCTTTGTCAACTATTCTCGTCAGGTAGAGAAAAATTTTGTATGTTAATGACGACACTATGTGGAGACCATAGAAAAAAGTGATAAATGATGACACTATGGAATGACATCATTTCTTCCATTCTTGATTTCGGGGAGGTTTGTATTATTTTCGTAATTATAGATAAATAAGCTCTTAACCACATCAATAGTTAAGCCCCCAACTATAATAAGGAATCCGTCAAACTTCACTTCGTGCTTAGACCCCTGGTGAAATGGGCGGGAGGAAAGAGGTGGCTTATCCCGGAACTCATAGCGAGGTTGCCCCAGGGTTGGAGAAGGTATTATGAACCCTTCGCTGGAGGTGTTGCCCTCCTGGTGGAACTCTACAACAGAGGTCTACTACAAAGTGGAGTAATATCCGACACTAACCAAGAGCTGGTTAACCTATATTTAGTGGTCAAGGGAAGTCCCCATCAATTGATTGAAGCTCTCAAGGCTCTCCCCTACGGAAACAACCCTGCTTCTTACTACTCCGCCAGGGAAAGGTTTAATTCTTTAATGGGTAAAGGAGATCCCATTGAGAGGGCAGCCCTCTTCCTCTACCTCAACAGACATTGTTATAACGGGTTGTGGAGGGTGAACACTAGGGGAGAATTCAACGTCCCTTTCGGAAGGTATGAAAGGCCCTCCTTACCCTCCGAGGGCGATATCCTTAAGTTTCACGATATGCTTCAGAGGATCGAAGTTCGTAACGTAGACTTCGAAGAGGCTGTAGTTGACGTTGGGAGGGAGGACCTGGTTTACTTTGATCCTCCCTATCAACCCATCTCTGAAACTTCATACTTCACCGATTACACATCGGAGGGTTTCACGATCAAGGATCAGGTGAGGTTAGCTAGGGTCTTTCAAGAGCTCAGCGACAGAGGATCCTATGTCATTCTCAGTAACTCTGACGTGGAGGAGATCAGGACTCTTTACGCAAAATTCCACGTGGAGGAGGTTGTAGCGAATAGGTTCATAAACAGTAAGACGGATAGGAGGAGGGGAGCGAGGGAACTGGTGATAACAAACTACGAGGTGAAGAGGAGATCACAGGGGGAGCTTCAACTAGAACAGGAAGAGTATTAGAGGACGTGATCGCGGGAGCCCTCAGATCCAACGGTTACACCTTCACCAGACAGGAGAGGGTTGGGAAGTCACTCTTCGGAGGTCATTATATTGCCGATCTTGTGGTGGAGTGGAGGGGGATGAAGTATGTGATCAGCTGCAAGTGGCAACAGGTACCTGGGACAGCTGAACAGAAGGTGCTCTACGAGATCGCCTCTCTCATTAAGGTAGTGAAAGAGGGAGGATTTGGGCTGGCATTCTTGGTCATAGGTGGCCCCGGTTGGTCGAGGCAATTCAGGGAGGCCCTGTTGGAAAACCTTCATGTCAACGTGTTAAAGGACGGGGAGTTGGTGAAAGTGGTGGACCTGGACCACATGGTGGCCATAATAAACAGAGGGTCATTGACCCCTTAATATGGGGACCCTCCTCACCTTTATCCCTAAGGCCTGCTCCACTGCGCTTGTGGCGGCTGCTGCAGCAACACCCACAGGAATCTCCCCTATTCCCTTGGCGCCAGATGGTGTGTATGGAGAAGGTGTGGGTACTATCCTCACCTCTATTGATGGAAGGTCCACGGCCCTTGGCATACCGTAATCATGAAGAGTGGCGTTGGTGGGGTTCCCCTCGGAGTAGAAGAGTCCCTCAGTGAGAGCGAGACCTATCCCATTGGCCGTACCCCCAGTCACTTGATCCCTCACCAGCTCCTGATCTATTACTGCACCAGGATCTATGAAGACTATCTGTCTCTCTACCTTCACCTCACCGTCCACAATCCTTGCGGCTGAGACATTACAGCAGAACGGATAAGCGTTGAACCTCCTTGGGTTATCCAAGGTGAACACATATTCAGCCTCCAACCCCTCCATCTCCAGCAGACTGGTCTCACCGTTGGTCGTAACTAGCTTACCCTTGCTATAGGTCGCCTGAGAGCCAACAACCTTCCTTGCCTTGGATACCAACTCCTCAGCTGCTCCCTTTGCCGCACCTGCACCGAATACTGCCATTCTACTCCCTCCGGGACCGAAGGATGGTACACCCTCTTCCAACTCCACCTCCAGGTTCGACGGGTCCAGCTCCAGGAACTTTGACACCAGCAGTCTCAGGGCATGTTCGTTACCCTGTCCCTCTGGACTGTAGCCCACCTGAACTATCACTTTCCCCCCTCTCACCCTTAACCTTAAGCCCTCTGAACCGGATGGTGTGCTTGGGTCGGTAGAGCACGCCACCCCAACAACGTATCCTTTCTCCCTTAGCTTCTTCGCCTCAGCTTCCGCTAGCTCCAGCAACCCTAAAGGATCTCCAGAGTCATATCTGAAGAGCTGTGTCTCGTAGGGGAAGTGTCGTATGAGGTTCTTTCTTCTTATCTCCACCCTATCCATCCCCAACTCATCTGCCAAAGCATCCATGGTCCTTTCCAGGGCCCAGGTGTGGGGTGGGGTTCCAGCTCCCCTGAAGGCACCGGGGGGATTCTTGTTTGTTGCTATCAACCTTACCTCGTACTTGAAGTAAGGTATCTCATAGGGACCAGTGAGGATTCCCAAGGGTTTGAATGCCTGTCCTCCGCTCCTCGCTGCCCCCACGTCCTCATCTACCCTCATCTCCACACCGGTCACCTGTCCGGTTTTTCGGAAGAAGGTCCTCACTTTGAACCTCCTCTCAGGTCCTGAACTGTTTGAGGCCTGAAAGTGTTCCGTCCTTGTCTCTGTCCATTTCACGGGAAAGTTGAACGTCTTACTGGCCGCCACCAGGGCCATGAGGTATTTTTGTATTGAGAACTTAGTACCGAAGCTACCTCCCGCCCTAATGGGCTCCATTTTCACGCTAACTCCCAGCGCCCTCTCCACCTCCTTTCCCAAAATGCCCGGTGCCTGGGCGTTGGAATAGATCCTGAATGAGCCTCCCTCCGGGACAACGAAGGCTCCGTAGGTCTCTATGGGATTACCTGCGCTCCTTGACCAGTATAGCTCCAGTTCGAGTTGTTGGTCCTGAGGTTTGAAGCCCATCTCAACTGTATTGCCCCCAACCAGGTTAGTCCCTAACTCTTCAAATATTAATGAATCGTTCTTCAACGCCTCATCCACATCGTTTATGGGCCTGAGAGGCTCGTAGTCCACCACCACTAGGTCAGCTAAGTCCTTGGCCTTGTATGGGTCGTCGGCTAACACCACCGCCACAGGATCCCCAACGTACCTTACCTTGGATGTGGAAAGCACCTCCACAACCGAACTTCCCTCCCTTTCCTGGGCTGAGATCTGCCCACTCCTCACCTGCTTCCCAATGAGTACAAACCCTCCCCTTGACGTTGCGTCCGACGTATCAATTGACTTTATCCTGGCGTGTGGGTAAGGGCTCCTCACGAAGGCCGCCCACTTCCCTTGGAAGGGTAAGTCGTCTACGTATTTTCCCTCTCCTTTCAGTAAGGGTAGAAGTTCCTTCACTCGCATAGAAATAGAGGGCCTTTCATGGGTTAAAGGTTCTTGCGTTGAAGATCAGTTTAACTTGGTGTTAAGGAGGTGCAGGTTCCCTTGTGTCAGGAGGAGAGGATGTCTTCATGTGTACTTGAAGGACTCAACCCAAGTCGTTGGAACTGGCTAGTGAGAAACGTATACCTCATGGAGAGACTTTCATAGCCCATTCCATAGGGACGAAAGTAAGCCTGGGTAACCTCCTTCAATCCCCTCTAAGAAAATCAAAATCCTATAAGAGGTAGATTCTTCATCGGTATGGACGGAGTAGTTTGTGAACTAGGTGCTCATGCCCGTAAAACTTAGTTAATTCTACTTGGTCTTCCCCACCCACTCGTCCAATTGCCTTCAATTGGAGTCTGGGAGATTCAGCTTTCTGATCCTTCCATCCAATAGGAGTCCAACACAGATCGCAACCAGGGGTGCAATCAGATAGGTGGTAATGTTCACAGAGTCAAATATCAGCGCCGCTGCAGCAAGGGCCAGGAAAGTGATCGTCATTCCCCTCTCTCTTCTACTTAACCATACTGCAGTTATTCCTGAAGCCAAGGCTAGGGCGAATATGATGGGAGGCATCCAATCGGTCACCCCCAGTATCCCGAATGCGTAGGGAAACATAACTCCTATCGCGATCCCAAGTCCGGGTATAAGGTTCAGAGCCACCACAGCACCCACGACTAAACCTGCGGAAAGTGCCAAGATTACCACCCTCTTGGCTTTTGGAAATGCCCACACCAAGAAGGCTATTGAGGCCAATATAACGGAATATCCCATGGACTCGGCGGCCAGTAGTGAAATATAGCCAGGCGACGAACTTCCAACCAACTCAACTCCCCAAGTCCCCAAAAGGTATATGTATGCTAATATATCTGGAATTATAAATAAATATATCAACTTAGACATCTTACCAGCGGACAGCATGAGTGGTAGCCAAAGATTGCGTAGTGTTGGCAAGCTATGAAGTTTCCTTTTGCTCAACGGCCATGGTTTGCAAAATGTGAATAAGCCCGCTCTTTCAAGGAGAACGTCTCATCCCCGTCATTTGTAGGCCAGTGTTAACATTATGAAAAATTGGGAAATGAAATCCTGTTTTGGATGTGGCAGTGTGTATGACAGTCTTAAAATACGTTCACTCTAGTCTCTGAAGCACAATATGTCTTGGCCTACCCTCTACAATCGATTTCCCATATTCTACTGTTTCCTTGTATTCTCTACTTAACGTAAATTTCCTAAACGCATCTAGGCTTTCCCACTCTGTGAATATGAGAAATTCACATGGGTTATCCATGGATCTATACAGTTTAGCGTCCACCATCCCAGAGTTAGTGGATTTGAGGAGCTGTAGTACCTCGCTGAACTTTTTGAGGAACTCACTTTCCTTTCCCTCAGCCACCACGTAGTTAAAGCCGACGTTTATCATGAGAGGATGTGGTAACCGAGGTTTTTCTGTTTTTCTTTGATGAACTCAGGACTGCTTGAAGAATGATAAGCCGTGATGGACTGAGATTCCCCAGCACACTAAACAATTTGTTTTCCTAACTAAGTCAATTTTTGTATTCATTGAGGTTTGGGGTCCGAAGTTCAAATGGATGAAGATATATGATCTCATAGAGGTTCTTGACTAATTGTTGCTCCTTATCTTCACCACTCTTGAGCTGAAGTTGACCCTCGGACCATAGGTGTAGTGAGGTGGGAAACCGTGAGGGAGGGTCCGAGGGATTCATCCTCCATCCAACTCCGTTGTTCAGTCCTGCCACTTGAAAAGAAGAGTTGAATAGCTTACATTTTAATTATAGAAATTTTAATTATAAAGTCATTTCCACCTATCGGATAATGAATAGAGAAGTTTTTTAGAGCGTGGGCTAAGTATAATGTATGTCGTTCTGTGAGTATTTTCCTATTATGACTCGTTTAAGCTCACAGGGGAAGAGGTTCGCCCTAGTTACCGTAATTCAAGGAGAGGCGGTCCTAAAATATATTATTTCCGACGGTAGAGTAATTTACGGTGGAACCGATCCCGTGGTGTTGGAGCTAGGGGAAAAGGCCCTGGCTCAGTCCAAGGTCATAGAAGTTGAGTTAAGGGACGGAAAGGCCGTTGCTGAGCCGGTGGAACCGAGACCCTCAGTTGTGGTTGTGGGAAAGAAACTCATAGCCAAGGTCACGGCAAGGCTTGCGAAAAGTTTGGGATACTCCGTTGCTTCCATTGGTGTTACTGACGTTGAGGCGGACTTCGTCTCGACTAACTTGAACGTGTTGGGGCAACTAGTGGATCAGGGCACGGCCGTTATCATAGCCAACGAAGGTGGCTCGCCAGATGACTCGGAGGCGGCCTTAATGGCTCTAAAGAAAGGTGCTAGGTACGTTGGGGTTCTTGCCAGTCAGAAGAGGGCTGCCCTCATAATGGCAGACCTATTGAAGCGAGGGGTTACAGATGAGGAGATGAAGGGGAGATTCTTCTCTCCCATAGGACTGGACATTGGATCCAGGACGGCAGAGGAGATAGCACTCTCTATCTTGGCTGAGGTGTTAAAGGTTTTGCGCGGGGGGACAGGAAAGCCCTATAGTGAAGTTAAGGATCCCAGGCCCCTATTAGCGGACGCAATTAACGGAAAATTGGAAGACGCCTGTGCCTTCAAGCCAGTGAGCCTAAGTTCAGATAATTTTGCTTAAGGTAATATGTGCTATCCCAGGCCTTTTCCTTCGTCGGCAAGAACAACTCCCGACTTTCATTTATAGAAATTGGGGGGTTTGGGGGCGGAAAACTCCGCCCTTCACGGTAGACCCAAAATCATATTAGAAAAAATATTTCTGGTAGGATAATATCGAATTTATAAAAGATAAAGAAATTTATAAGAGT
>Ga0129327_10000727_pt1 | contig 19755 bp, 20 predicted proteins | sample CPBDNA_6_FD_111799 | JGI IMG/M metagenome (GOLD analysis project Ga0129327, IMG submission 111799) | Freshwater to marine salinity gradient microbial communities from Chesapeake Bay, USA - CPBay_Spr_31_0.8_DNA | ecosystem: Environmental > Aquatic > Marine > Coastal | place: USA: Chesapeake Bay... | reverse complement strand
CGGATCCCTCTACGACCTCGAGCGCCTCTTCGCAGGCGTCGTCATTCTATCACTCCTAGGCGTTATTCTAAGCACAGTAATAGGCTTTATCGAACGACATCTCCTAGGATGGCGAGAGTGAGCCGGAAGCCCGAATGCGACTATAATATCGTTGTTGCAGGCGGTGGTGCGGGCGGTATTGGAGCAGCGCTAGGAGCCGCCCTTGAAGGTGCAGATGTTCTGCTGGTCGAGAAATACGGCTTCTTGGGCGGGGCTGCGACAACATCAAACGTGCTGGCCTATTGCGGTTTTTTTCAACAAGGCGAAACACCAATTAAAGCCGTCGGTGGTGTCGCAGACCTGGTCCTAGACGAGCTCTGCAGTTTAGGGCTGGACTGCAATCCATTCTGCTCCCCGACAACGCTAAACTGGATTATCCTTTTAGAGCCAGAAGCGGTGAAGCTGGCATTGGACCGCGTGTTGATCAAGGCGGGTGTTGATGTGTTGCTGCACACCCGCGTAGCCGCCGTCGCACGCACCGCCGACCGAATTCAATCTGTTACGCTTGCGGGCATGGACGGCCGCAGACGGGTCGCCGCAGAGGCGTTCGTGGATGCAACAGGCGACGCGAACCTCGCGATGCTGGCAGGGCTGGAATGTCGGGTCGGCAATGACCATGGCCACTTGCAAGCCATTTCTGCCCCTATTCGCATTGGTGGTCGCGACCTCACTGTGCCTATCGATCGCAATGCAGTGATTGCTGGCTTCGAGACGTATAACAAAATCGGCAAATACCCCTCCGCTCGCACTGACGGTGGCATTTTCACTGTGGTCCCACGCACTGGCGAGATGTGGTGGATGATGTATGCATCACGCGATGCTCAATCTATCCTCCGAGAGCTATACCAAAGCCGAGCAAGCGGCACGTGGGGCAGCACATGATTACGTAAACGTCTTGCGTCGCCATGTGCCGGGTTTTGAACAAGCCTATCTTGCGTCAACTGGCCCACAAATAGGTGTCCGAGAAAGCCGCCATCCCCCTGCGCGCTATGATCTCACGGCGGATGACCTGCGGACAGGTCGCCAGCGCAGCGAAAGTATTGCGAAAGCTGCTTGGCCGATTGAGGATCATTCGGTCCCCGGAAAGCCAATGTACCACTCTATCGGCGGGGACGGTTTTGCCAGCATCCTACTGGATTGCCTCCGCGCCAAAGGGATGGATAACGTCTTTTACGCAGGTCGGTTGATTGGAGCTGACGACATGGCCTACGGATCAATCCGTGTGATGGGCACCGCATTTGCGACTGGTGAAGCCGCAGGACGCGCGGCAAGTAATTTTTTCTGATCAGTGGCGAGTAATAGGGCTGAAAGGCGCTGTCAAGCAAATGCGAACACGCATCAGATTGCCTGTATAGCCTAAATCTATGCGCTCAATAATTGACGCAACTCAGCGAGAGCAGCGGCACGGTTCAGCTTGAAATTGGTGCGTGAGAAGAGATGGCATCCAACCGAAACTACCCCTGAATGAATTTATGCCACTAATTGTAAAGGCCCGTGGGCCAAGACGCTCGGCCCAAAAACCGGGTGACCCCTTGGCGCCCAGAGCCGCTGATCTGTAACGGTTGGCCGCAGTAACCCCAGACACAGCGAGCTGGCGACGTCGGATGCGGCATGCAGTTTCACCCGCACCAATCTACCAGATGAAGTAACTGTTTTAAGTAGATAATATTTACCAACAACTGAGGACCGTTTTGTCAAAATTCAAGGAACCCCGCATCGAATGGAATTCGCTGGCTGTGGCCATCTATATCGATGATGTTCATGAAGTTACCCATTTGGGTAATTGTGGCAACCGGAGTTTCCATAGGCCAAGACACCACACCGGTAACGTGCTTTACATCTACAATTTCGCCAAGATAAATGGCCCTTGGGGCGGTCAAGTCACTCTCGTCTGACAAGCCAAGCATTTGACTTGCCGCGCCCTCTTCGACGCCAAGGCAATGGTGGTGGCGGCCCGACCACGGCGCAAGACTTTGAGGTCTTGCCCCGACGATGGGTAATTGCACGAACCTTCGCATGGCTGGGGCGCTGCCGCCGCCTGTCAAAAGATTGGGAGAAATCTATCGCCAGCGCACAGGCTTGGATCATCATTGCCCACATTCGACGCGTCACCCGCTATGTCGCAAGATTATGAAAGTAAACGGTTAGTTTTGAAACAGACTCTGAGAGAAGCACAAACCCTAATCAAGCGGTGGCGACATCACTACAATACCGTCAGACCTCACAGCGCACTTGGGTACCAGCCACCTGCGCCAGAGAGCATCATAACTGTAGATCAAAATCCGACTATGCATACACATTTTGGTTAAACCACCAATGAGACATTTTAAGGGGAATTGACTATTTTTCAATTCACACACAAAGTGTTGGCAAACTTAATGCGGGACACCATTCATGCCATTGATAGTCTGTACTTTAATCAAAGGATATGACGCCGTGACGAGACGTTTGTTGTCAGAACGCCTGACGGATGCGGCCTGCTCGGCCATCGGGGCCGATCCGAACCTTGTGACCGTCACGATCGAAGAGGTCGCGCCCGATAACTATATGCGGGGCCGCCAACACCGCACACCCGCCAGTGCCCCAGAGCAACCCGAGCAGATTGTTCATCGCTATCTAAAAGCCATGGAGGACCGCAATCTAGAGGCGGCCACCTTGTTTTTAAGTGACACGTTTGAAATAATCTGCCCTGGAAATCAGCGTTTCAAAACACCCGCCGAATTTTCCAAATGGGCGCAATCGCGCTACCGCTCTATTTCGAAAACCTTCCTGTCAACCGATGTCAGTTTCCATGGCCGTGATGCAACGGTTTTTTGCAACGGCACATTATCGGGGGTCTGGCACGATAGTACTGACTTTGCCGACATCCGTTTTGTCGACCGCTTTGTGCTGACGGCGGGCATTATTACCTCGCAGCAAATCTGGAATGACATGCCCATGACTGTGACCGGTTCATGAGCCCAGATAGCGGCACACTCGAGGCGATGGTGCGGACATATTTTGCCGGGGTCGACAGTGAAGATCTGGATCTGGTATTCACCACGCTTGCGCCGGAGTGCGTCTTTACCGTTGAAACCCATCAGGTGCATCTGGAGGGGCGTCCTGAGATCACGGCGATGTTTGCGCGACTTTGGTCTGGCCATAAATCTGTGCGCCATGATCAATTCAAGTTTATGACAGACCCCAAAGCCGGGCGCGTTGCCGTACAATTTCGAGTGACCAATACCTTGCCTGATGACAGTTTGGTGTATAAATCCAACTGCAACTTTTTCACCGTCACCAAGGGTATGTTCAGCGCCGTTAATGTCTATATGGCAGGCGCCAATACCCTGCATGGCCCAAAATCGCACTAATGCTTGAAAGCTTCGGCCGCCGTCATCATTGCCACAATCATGTCGTCGCGCGGCACGGGTGAGGTGGGATGTGCATTACGGCTGTGGCTCAACCCCAAGCCCAACATCGCTTCAAGCAGCTTATACGAGAGCGGTCCGGGATTGATCACTGGCACATCTAAAGTGGCGCTGAGATGGGCATGCACTTGATGCATTGTGGTGGATCCAAGCAGGATAACTTCGGCGCGGTCCTCGCCGATAGCGCGTTTTGCCTCGGCCTCAAGCAATGGAAATATCACGTCTTCCTTGCCGTCAAGCAGCCCAAGATTATCTGGGGCGAGATCAATGGACCTAATTGAGGCACAGGCAGCAGTCATCCCAAGATCAGACAACGTTTTGTCGTATAGATGCCGCCATTTTTGCCACATGGTTAAGATTGAGAAACGGTTTCCGAGCATCATCGCCATGAGGATTGATGCCCGCCCTGGCCCGATCACCGGAATTGATAACACCGAACGCAGTGCAGCGACGCCTGAATCGCTCATTGTGTCGATACAGACCGCATCAAACCCGTCTTTCTGGGCGGTGTGCCCCGCGTCGAATATGCCCAAATCTGCCAGCGCCATATCAACCTGACTGACGTAATTTCTCGGTGCGGCGCGCACCGGTTTGAAGGTAAAATTCATCTCCGGATTTAAATCAACTGCTGCAAGCTGTGCGCGCCGGGCCCTAAGATTTTCCTCTGACATCGGAAACGGAACAATAACTAAAACCCGCTTCATGTATCGCACCCACTTTCTTGGCCTGCTGTCTTCTGTTTGGTACAGGCTGTTAAAACATTGACTTGGTAATAATAGTATAACAATATATTTTTATGTCTAGCTGCCCATCTGATTTGTCAGATAAGCGGCACAAACACGCGCAAATGAATGAGGTGGGCCTGTGACATCTAAGGTGAGTAATCTGGTCCCCCCCAACCCGACCGCAGACCGCCTTGCAACGCCAGGCCATGTTGACGAGCGGTTGCCGATGCCATTGTATCATCAGGTGTATTTGATCCTGCGTAACAAGATCCTGACCGGGGAATATGGTTTTGGTGCACTCTTGCCCAGCGAGCAAGAAACCTCTGAAACTTTTGGGGTTTCGCGCATCACCGCCAAAAGAGCTCTCAATGATCTGGCGGGTGACGGTTTGGTACTGCGAGAGCGCGGTCGCGGAACGAAAGTGGTGTTTCATGCACCGACTCCCCCGGTCAAAGCCAACGTGGAAGGCCTTTTAGAAAATTTACTGGCGATGGGCCTTGAGACCGAAGTAAGTCTTTTGGCCTTTGAATATGTACGCCCGACAGATGTAGTGTCGCGCACATTATGCTGCGACGAGACGGCGCTGGTGCAGCGCGCTGTGCGGGTGCGTCTGCTGGAAAAAGAGCCGTTTTCCTACCTTGTAACGCATGTGCCAGACTGGGTCGGGCGGTCTTACAGTCGCGGCGATCTTGCAGAGCGCCCTCTGCTCACGTTATTGGAGCGATCGGGCGTGGTTATCAGTCGCGCAGAACAGACCATTTCGGCAACATTAGCCGACGTCGAGGTTTCGGCAGCACTTGGGTTAGAGCTAGGCTCGCCGCTGCTGAAAATTGACCGTGTTGTTTACGATCAGAGCGAGCGTCCGGTCGAGTATATCACCGCCCTATATCGCCCTGATCGGTATCAGCACCGGATGATGTTATCACGTGTTGGCAGCGAAAGTGCACGATCCTGGCTGATGGCCGGAGAGTGAAAGCATAAAAATACAAAATAAAAACAGAGGAGAACGACAATGAAAAATAAGATCAAAAACACCACCAGACGCTCATTCATTCAAGGTGCGACGGCGGGCACAGCGCTTGCGGCGGCGGGCATCTCGGGGTTTCCACATGTTGTGCGGGCCGCAGCCCCTGTTAAAGTCGGGGTGATCCATCCGGTTACCGGTTGGGCGCAATACTCTGGCAGCCAATGCCGCTTTGGCGCGCTTGCCGCAATCGAAGAGGTCAACGCCAGCGGAGGGATCAAATCTCTAGGAGGCGCAGCGATTGACGCAATGCTGGGAGATGCGCAATCCAAGGCCGAAGTCGGCGCAGGCGAAGTGGAAAAAATGGCTGATGCGGGCGTGTCGGCAATCGTTGGGGCCTATGCGTCCAACATTTGTCTGGCAACAACACAGGCGGCCGCGAAACACGGGATTCCACATGCGGTCGATGTCGGTGTCAGTGATAAGATTGTCAGCCGAGGCTTAACCAATACCTTCCGCTTTGGCCCTGGGTTTGGGGCAATCACCAAAGCCGGCGTCGAAGGTTTTTTGGCAGTCAATAAAGCGGCGGGCAATCCCACAAAAACCGTTGCGATTGTGAATGAGGAAACCACTGGATTTGGAGCTGGTATCGCTGGCATTATGACCAAGGGTTTGGCGCCAGCGGGCATCGAAGTGGTTGAGGTGCTGTCGCATCCCACCCCTAATAAGGATTTTCGCAACATTGCCCTGAAACTAAAAGAGATCGACCCAGACGTTTTGATCCCATCGCATTATTACAATGAGGGCGTGTTGTTTCTGCGCACTTTGCAGCGGCAAAAAGTCCAGCCAAAGGCGATTTATTCAGTTCTGGGTGGAGCCTCATCACAGTACCGTTTTGTCAGCGAATTCCCTGATGCGGCGCAATATGTCATGGATTGCAATCATTGGTTTGACCCGAGAAATGCTGGCGCTCTGGCACTACAGAAAAAAACCAATGCGGCAGGCCTACACTATAATTATGAGGTCTTTCTTGCCTATACCGCTATGATGTTCACTCTTGATGCGATCGAGCGCGCCGGATCGGCAGATCGCACCGCGATCACTGAGGCCATGACGGCCAGCACATGGGGCGGTCACATTATGCCTTATGGCGCGACCAAAATGGAAAATGGCCAAAACACCGGCGCCCGCCCCTTGGTCATGCAGGTTCAAGGCAGTGACATCGGCGTTATAAACCCGTCTGAATACGCCACCGCCGAGGCCATATTCCCGCGTCCCGCATAATTGCAGGCGCACAATATCTGATTTGGCGGTAGAATATGTTCTGCCGCCTCATCTCGCCGGTTAGTCCTGTACACATAATTAATAGGTTCATTTAATGGAATTTCTGGGACTTGATCTGCCAAGTTACAGCTGGCAAACGGTGCTGGGCTCTGCGATTAGCGGTGTGTTTTTAGGGTCGATCTATGCGCTGGTGGCACTGGGTTTAACGCTAATTTACGGCGTATTGCACATCATCAACTTTGCTCATGGCGCGCTGTTGATGCTTGCGATGTACGCAGTGTTCTTCTTGTGGAAACTTTTGGGGCTTGATCCCTATCTCGCGATGCTAATCGTGGTGCCCGGGGCCTATATTTTTGGCTATGGGTTACAGCGTGGCGTCATCGGCAAGGCTAGTCACGGACGGGATGAAATAATCCTGCTGGTCACTTTGGGAGTGTCAATTGTGATAGAAAACGCGGCACTATTTTTCTTCTCAGCGAGCGAACGATCTGTTCTGGTCCCCTATGATCTGGACGGGATTGATCTGGGTGTGACCTATGCGGTTTATCCCGAACTAATCGCGCTGGGCGGATCGCTGTTGATCACCTTTGCGCTGTGGTTGTTTATGAGCCTAACCGACACCGGCAAAGCGATCCGCGCGGTCGCCAAAGAACGTCAGGGCGCGCGCCTCGTTGGAATAAATGTCGATCATATCTTTGCGGTTACGTTTGGTATCGGCACCGCCTGCGTTGCCGCAGCTGCCAGCCTTTTGGTACCGACCTATGCTGTACATCCGCAGATTGGATATCTGTTTGTCCTGATTGCTTTTACCGTTGTGGTCCTCGGTGGCATGGGCAGTTTTATCGGCGCGCTTGTCGGGGGATTTCTCATCGGTGTTACCGAACAGCTGGGTCGGCTTTATCTGGGCGAGAGCATGGGCGTGATTACAATTTCGGTGATTTTCATTCTGGTTTTGCTGTTCAGGCCGACGGGTCTGTTTGGCCAGCGCAGCGGATGAGGGCGTTTTCATGACCAAACGCGAACGGATTTTGGGCTGGGCTTTCATCGTGTGTGTGCTGGCCTTAGCACCCCTGTTTATCACATCAAACCGCTGGATCGATTTTCTAGAACTCACGCTATTTGTGGCCGTTTTGGGGCAAGGCTGGAACGTTCTGGGCGGATATGGCGGGCAGTATTCTTTTGGACATGCGGTCTTTTTCGGCACTGGCGCCTATATACAGGCGTTACTGCAGTACAAACTTGGCTGGAGCCCGTGGCTGACGCTTTGGTTTGCCATATCCGGCACAACGGCCGTGGCGGCAATGATCGGCTATCTAAGCTTTCGATACGGTTTGCGGGGGTCTTATTTTGCGCTGATAACATTGGCGTTTGCCGAAGCATTCCACGTTGTGTCAAGGTCTTGGTCCTCGTTTACCGAGGGCGGACAGGGTGTGCAGCTGACCCTTAACCAAGACCCAGCTCTGGCGCTCGCAACTTTCCAGTTCAGTTTTGGCGGGCCGTTTATGAAAGCCTATGGGTTCTACTATACGATTTTAGCTATTTTAATGATCAGCTATGCTGCTACTTGGTGGATGGAGCATTCTCGTTTCGGGGCGCAGCTGGTGGCCGTGCGTGAAAATGAAGACGCTGCCGAAGCTTTGGGGGTCAACGCTTTTTTGGTCAAAATGCGGGCCATTTGCCTGTCCGCTGCAATTACTGCCAGCGGCGGGGTATATTACGTGCAAAAGTTTCTCTTTGTCGAACCGGGTATTGCTTATGGCACCGCAAAATCGGTTGAGGCACTGTTTGCGCCGATTATCGGCGGTCTGGGCACGGTGCTTGGCCCGTTAATCGGGTCGTTCTTTATTCACGGTGTGGGCGAGATCGCAAAAGAAGCGATTCATGGAGTTTTTGGCGACCGGCCGGGGGTCGATCTGATATTATTCGGCATCATTCTGGTCTTAATACTGGCCTTTGCGCCCCGTGGCTTGGTGGGTATTTTAGAACGGGTGTGGATCCGCCTGAAAGCGAGGGGGGATGCTTGACGTTCGCGCAATGTCGAAAAGCTTTGGCGGTTTGAAAGCGGTCTCGGAGGCGTCGCTCACCGTCTCTGAGGGCAATATCGTGTCGCTTATTGGACCCAATGGTGCGGGCAAGACTACTTTATTTGCGCTTATTTCGGGTTTTTTAAAGCCTGACAGCGGGGCGGTCACGTTCAACGACGCCGGCATCACTGGTCAAAGGCCGCATCAAATTTGTCATCAAGGGCTGGTGCGAACTTTTCAGGTGGTTCAGCCCTTTGCCGGCCTCACAGTGCGCGAAAACATCGCGGTTGGGGCCCACACGCGGATTGCAGGGCGCGCCGCAGCGCTGGCAGCGGCGGGCGAGATTGCGCAGTTGGTGGGAATGGGCACCCAGCTGGATCAATCTGCCGGGGCTTTGACAATCGCCGGGCGCAAGCGGCTTGAATTGGCGCGGGCGCTGGCGACCGGACCAAGGCTGTTGCTACTTGATGAGGTCATGGCGGGGTTGAATGCGACAGAGATTGCAGACCTAGTGACCGTCGTGCGCAAAATCCGTGACAGCGGCGTGACGATTTTTCTGATCGAACATGTCATGCAGGCGGTTATGAGCCTGTCAGACTACACTTACGTTCTCAACCATGGGGCAATGATCGCCGAGGGCCAGCCAAGCCAAGTGACAAAGGACCCAAATGTGATTGAGGCTTATCTAGGACATGGCGCTGCAAAACGTTTGTTGGAGATGGAGGCGGGTGCGGATGCTTGATATTCAAAACCTACACGCGGGCTACGGCCAGATGAAAGTTTTGCAAGGCATCGACCTCAATATCCAGCAGGGTGAAATTGTGGCGCTTTTGGGCAGTAATGGCGCAGGCAAATCGACCCTAAATAATAACATTTCTGGCATCTATGAACCGACTGCAGGCGCAATTTTGTTTGAGGGTGAAAATATCACCGGGCTGCGTTCTGAACAGGTTGTGCAAAAAGGCATTATCCATGTCCCAGAAGGGCGGCGCATTTTCCCAAATATTTCAGTGCGTGAAAATCTTGAGTTGGGCAGTTATCTGCGTGGACAGAAAAACCGAAAAGCCAACCTTGACCGTGTAGTCGGCGTATTCCCGCGCTTGCAAGAACGCTTCTCGCAACTGGCCGGAACCCTTTCAGGGGGTGAACAGCAAATGCTGGCGATTGGGCGTGGGATGATGGCAGAACCGCGTCTGATGATCCTGGATGAGCCATCGCTTGGCTTGTCGCCGCTCTTGGTTGAGGAAATGTTTGGCCTTATTCAGGACCTCAATAAAACTGGACTGTCGTTTTTTCTGGTAGAGCAAAATGTGATGCAATCGCTTGAAATCGCCGACAGGGCCTATGTGATCGAAAACGGCAAAATTGTTTTATCGGGAAACACGGATGCTTTGCTGGACGATCCAGAGCTTAAAAAATCCTATCTTGGAGTATAGTATTAATGATTTTTACGGTAATGTTAAAAACAAAAGCCAAGACCGGACGTATTGGTCCCTTTTGGGGCCTGATGACAAAGCTCTCTAGTCTTTTGAGGTGGCTTTGCGCGCTGGCCTTGAGACACCGCGCGCGGAGGGGCAACCTCACATGACCGAACATTTTTCATTGCGTCAGCGGCTAGCCGCACCCGAGATCACCATAGCCCCCGGCGTCTATGATGCATTGGGGTCTGTTTTGGTGCAGCAGGCTGGCTATCACGTGACTTATCTGTCGGGTGCCTCGATCGCCTATACCCGATTTGGCCGACCCGATATTGGTCTTGTCGGGATGAGTGAGGTCGCAGACACTTTATCGGCGATCACCGAAAGAAGCAGCCTGCCGGTTATCGTCGATGGCGATACCGGATTTGGCAACGCTTTGAATGTGATGCGTACAGTACGATTGTTTGAAACCTGCGGTGCTGCGGCGATCCAGTTAGAAGATCAGACACTGCCCAAGCGCTGCGGCCATCTTGCAGGCAAAACACTCGTACCCCAAGGCGAGATGGTCGGAAAAATCAAAGCGGCACTTGATGCGCGCCGGCAGACAGAGACTTTGATCATTGCCCGCACGGACGGTATAGCAGTCGAGGGCTTTGATGCGGCTTTGGAGCGTGCCGACCATTATGTCGAGGCTGGTGCCGATGTTCTGTTTGTCGAGGCCCCGCAATCCCCAAGCCAGATGCAGGCAATCGTGGCAAGGTTCGGCGACCGCATTCCCCTGATGGCAAATATGGTAGAGGGCGGCATGACCCCACAAAAAAACGCCGCAGAACTGCAGGATATCGGCTATTCACTGGTGATTTTTCCTGGGGGGATGGTGCGGGCTATGGCCCATAGCGCACGGGCATATCTTGAGAGTTTGAATGCCCATGGAACAAACCAACCGTTTCGTGACCGAATGCTGGATTTCTCAGAATTAAATGAGGTACTTGGCACAAAAAATATGCTTGCAACTGGGGCGAGATATGATGCAAAAAACTTTGAGGATACCCATGATTGATCCTGTCACACTGGCGGTTCTGAAAGGCCGTCTGGAACAGATAGCTGACGAGATGGACGCCACGTTGTTTCGCAGCGCTTTCAACCCGATCATTGCCGAGGCGCATGACGCCTCTCATGGGCTATATCATGCAGAAACCGGTGACACATTGGTTCAAGGGAAATCTGGTCTGCCTATCTTCGTTGGGGCGATGTCTTTTGCTGTTAAAGCGGTGATCGAGAAGGCCGCAAAAGATGGCGATCTCGCCGAGGGGGACGTCTATATTTTCAACGATCCCTATGATGGCGGGACGCATCTGTCGGATTTTCGGCTGGTGCGCCCGGTCTTTCGCAATGGTGTTGTATTCTGCTATCTAGCCTCGGTCGGACATTGGCATGATGTTGGCGGTAATGTGCCGGGAAATTACAATCCGGTTGCGACCGAATGCTTTCAAGAGGGGATGCTGATCCCTTTGGTTAAATTATTTGTCAAAGGCGAGATGCGGCAGGATATCGTCGACATTCTCAGTGCCAATTCACGGCTGCCAGGATCGCTGTATGGTGATTTGAACGGTCAGATCAACGCCCTTGATCTTGGTTTGCGGCGGATGATGGCGCTGCTGGATGAATATAGCGATGAGACGGTTTCAGAGGCACTTGCCGAATTGCGCAACCGGGCCGCGACCCTGATGGCGGCAAACATCGCTGAATTGCCTGACGGGACCTATTCGGCAGAAGACTTTCTCGACAATGATGGCATTGTCGACGTACCGTTGAAAATTGCGCTTGATCTGACCATCAAGGGCGACCGAATGGTGCTTGATTTCTCACGCAGTGCCAAAGCCTGCGCCGGGCCTGTCAATATTGCGCTCTCGACGGCGGTGGCGTCGGTCTATGTTGCGATCAAACATGTGTTTACAGATGTTCCGGCCAATGGCGGTGTGTTGGAGCCGATTGAGACGATTATTCCCGATGACTCTTTATTGAGTGTGCGGGCCCCAAAACCGGTAGGTGGCTATACCGAGACTATTTTACGCATCATTGATGTTATATTTTGTGCGATTGCGCAGGTCGCGCCCGAGCGGGTGAATGGCTGTGCCTATGGCACGATTAACGCGTTGTCTCTGGCCGGGCACCGTCAGAATGGCAGTCGCTGGGTGATGTTCAGCTTCTTTGGCGGCGGGCATGGCGGACATCCCTATGGAGACGGACTCAACCATGGCAATGCGCCAATTTCAACCGCAACCATCCCACCGGCGGAAATACTTGAGGCCGCTTATCCCGTTATGTTTACGCAATGGGCGCTGCGCCCCGACAGCGGCGGACCCGGCCGCCATCGGGGAGGCCTTGGTGCTGTTTATGAAATTGAATTGCTCGAGGAGACGGCCAATGCCTTCGTGTTCGGAGAGCGCGGCAAATTTGGCCCGCCCGGGGTGCTGGGTGGCGGAACCGGGGCCCGCAATGTATTTCGTTATGAGCAGAACGATGGCTATCACAGCCCACCACAAATTTCCAAAATGGTTGGCATCAAGATTACTCGGGGTCAACACCTCCGGCTTGAAACACCCGGTGGAGGCGGGTATGGCGCCGCAAATCAAAGGGACCCTAAGGCGGTGGCGCGAGATGTTGCATTGGGCTATGTCACGCCCGCAATGGCCGAGACAGATTATCTAGTGCGATTGGATGCGCATGGCGATCCAGACATGCCTGCCACCCAACTTTTGAGGAAAGCAGCGCAATCATGACCGATCATTCCTCTCGTTACGTTATTGGCGTCGATGTCGGTGGAACCTTCACGGATGTATTTTTCCTCAATGAGGCCTCTGGGCAGTGTCACGTGGCCAAAGTGCCCTCAACCTTAGAGGATCAGTCTCAGGGCTTTATAGACGGCATCAAGTCTCACGTTGCCGATTTTGCCCAGCTTGCCACAGTGGTGCATGGCACGACGGTCGGCACCAACGCGTTGTTAGAGCGCAAAGGCGCCAAAACCGGCATTATCACAACGACCGGATTTCGCGACACCTTGGAAATGCGCCGACGTGACCGGCCGCAAACATGGGGATTGTGGGGGGAGTACGACCCTGTTGTTTCCCGCGATTGCCGGGTTGAGGTGTCAGAACGCACGCTGGCAGACGGCACTATCCACGCTGTGGTCGATCCTGAAGAGGTCCGGCAGGCGGCGCTCTATCTACTCGGCCTCGGAGTTGAGGCGATCTGTGTTGTATTTATCAACGCCTATGCCAATGCCGCGAACGAACAGAGCGCTCTGCGCGCGGTAAAACAAGTCTGGCCCAATGATCACACCGAGGCTTCCAGCAACATCTTGCCTGAAATTCGCGAGTTTGAGCGCACCTCAACTACAACTTTAAACGCCTATCTTCAGCCCTTGGTGGGCAGCTATCTGCACAAGTTGGAAACGGCACTGTTGCAGGATGGCTTCTCGGGCGAGGTCTTGATCGTACAATCCAACGGGGGGGTGATGACGGTAGAGACCGCCCGGCGCCTGCCGGTGCGAACCGCTTTGTCGGGTCCGGCGGCGGGGGTCATTGCCAGTGCGTACATCGCTACCGAGGCGGGGTTTCCCAATGTCATTACCTGTGACATGGGCGGCACCAGTTTTGATGTCTCATTGGTGGCAGATGGTGAAAGCGCGCTGAGCCCGCAAACCAATATCGATTTTGGGATGACAATCCGGACCCCGATGATTGAAATGACTACAATCGGCGCGGGGGGCGGGTCTATTGCCAGCGTGGATCGCGGCGGATTGTTGCGAATTGGGCCAGAATCTGCGGGCTCATACCCGGGGCCAGTCTGCTATGGGCAGGGCAATACGCGCCCAACCGTCACCGATGCCAACGTGGTGCTGGGACGCATCAATGCAGATAAACCCATTGGTGGCAAACTTGACCGTCTGGATGTCGATCGCGCCAAAGCGGCGATTGAGACCCATGTCGGAGCACCTTTGGACCTGTCTGTCATGGCTGCGGCCGAGGCGATTATCCGGGTTGCGAATTCAAAAATGGCAGGGGCCATCCGGTTGGTATCGATTGAACGTGGGCATGACCCTAAAAACTTCTCTGCGATGCCCTTCGGGGGGGGCGGTGCGCTGCACACGGGCGCATTGATGAAAGAAGTGGGGCTTCAAAGTGCTCTGGTGCCGCGCTATCCTGGTATCAACAGCGCGCTGGGGTGTACAATTGCCGATATGCGCCATGATTTTGTGCAAACCATCAATGGTGTGTTGGGCAGATTGGATATCGATGATCTGGACCAGCGCATGGTGGAATTGGCACAGCAGGGTCTCGGAATGTTACAGACCGCCGGGGTGAGCTTTGGCGGCACCGCGCTGCAGTTCGAGCTTGATATGAGCTATCAGGGCCAAACTCATACCGTTGATGTTGCAGTCCCGCTCGATCTTAAGGGGGTCACCACGGGGGTCACTGAGGCCTCGGTCAGGGCGGCGTTTGAAACCCGCTATCTTGCGGTCTATGGCCGATTGCTTAACAACATACCCATCCGGGTTTTGAACTTGAGGGTGTCGGCACTCGGCAAACGGCCAAAATTCGATCTCACACTTTTGGCCCCAGCAGCGGGTGTTAGTCTGGCGCAGGCGCGTCGGGGGACGCGTCAGGTTTGGTTTGACGGAGCGTTTCATGAAACTGGCGTTTATGAACGCTTGCCGCTTTCAGTTGGGGAAATTGTGCCGGGCCCAGCGCTGCTGGAACAACCAGATGCCACAGTTTTTATCGAGCCTGATCTCACGGCGCGTGTTGATCATTTCGGCAATCTGGTTATTTCGCGCAAATGAAAGGATAGCACACGTGACTAAGCTAAATCTGGAACGTACGGCGCTTGTTTTGGTAGATATGCAAAACGATTTTCTGCATCCCGAAGGGGCATATGGTCGTAACGGTCAAGCCTGCGATGCTATTGCGCGGCTGCCTGAGCGCTTGGCCCCGCTGGCAAAGGCGATGCGCGCGGCCGGAGGGTGGATTGTCTCCACCCATTTTACGCTGGTGCCAAGCAAGAAAGGGGTGCCGTTTATCTCGTTACATCTGCGCAGCTTACGACCGTTTCTGGGGGCGGGTGATTTCGCCTCGGGCAGCTTCGGCCACCAATTGATCGATAGCTTGCAACCGGCGGATTTGACCGTTGAGAAAATCGCATTTTCGGCATTTTATCAAAGCCGCTTGGAGTGGGTGCTCTCCCGCGCGGGTCTTGAAACGCTGGTATTTGGTGGCATTGTCACCAATGGTGGTGTGGCCTCGACGGTACGCGATGCCCATGTGCGCGATTTTCACAATATTGTGCTGTCCGATGGGTGTGCCGCGTTCAGCAAAACCGCGCATGAGGCCACCATTGCCTCGCTGTCGACAATTGCGCAGATAACAACCTGCAATGAAATGCTATCACAATTGAAGGTTTGAGGTATGGCGGTTCTGTCAGCCTCTGAGGCCCCCAAATTTCAGGTGCAGGTTGCAGCGTTGATCATTGGTGGCGGGGCTTGCGGCATGATCGCGGCGCTGGCAGCCAAAGACGCCGGCGCCGAACCGGTCATCGTCGAGCGTGACGCCGCCCCAAGCGGCAGCACCGCTTTGTCATCGGGGATGATCCCGGCCTGCGGCACGCGTCAGCAAGCCGATTGCAATGTCACTGATACGGTGCAAATTATGAGCGATGATATACAGCGTAAAGCCCATGAAGAGGCAGATGCGGTGCTGGTCCGGCGGCTTTGTGAACTGTCGGGGCCAGTGATAGACTGGCTCTGCGAGCGCCATGACCTGAACCTGACGTTAGTTGAGGGGTTCCTGTATCCCGGCCATAGTGCCCAGCGGATGCATGCCCCGCCATCGCGCGCCGGGGCCGACCTGATGGCTGATCTTAATCGAGCGGTTGCAGCGGCAGATATTCCGGTGATGACGCAGGGCCATGTGACCGATTTGTATGCCGACACCAACGGCGGTGTAACGGGAGTACGCATCAAACGCCCGGACGGTGAGGTTGAATATATCGGCTGTGAGGTCTTGATCCTTGCGTGTAACGGCTTTGGAGGCAACGCAGACATGGTGCAAGCCCATATTCCGGATATGGCAGGCGCTCTATATTTTGGTCATCAGGGCAATCAGGGTGACGCGATCATCTGGGGTCAAGCCTTGGGTGCGGCCACGCGGCATTTGGGATCGTACCAAGGCCATGGTTCGGTTGCCGACCCCCATGGTATTTTGATAAGCTGGGCGCTGATGATGCAAGGTGGGCTGCAGATCAATCGTGATGGTAAACGGTTTTCCAACGAGCATCACGGCTATTCCGAGCAAGCGCGCCGGGTCATAGCCCAACCCGGCGGTATTGCCTGGAACCTATTTGACGCGCGGCTGTTGCAATTGGGGCGCGAATTTGAGGATTTTCGCCAAGCCGAAGCCTTGGGGGCTATACAACCGGCCCAGACTATTTCTGCGCTGGCGCAAATGATGTCTGTTCCTGTCGCACAACTGACTGAAACACTGGCCCAAGTCGCGCATTATGCGTCTGGAACGGATCATGATGTTTTTGGCAGGGATTTTTCAAAAACCCCTGTTCTTGAGCCGCCGTATTATGCGCTTAAAGTCACGGGCGCGCTGTTTCACACGCAGGGCGGGCTGGCGGTCGATGGCGAGGCAAGGGTGTTGCGCCACGATGGCACGGCATTACCAAACCTGCTGGCGGGAGGGGGCGCTGCTTGCGGCGTGTCTGGGTCGCACGACTGGGGCTATCTGTCGGGCAACGGCTTGCTAACCGCCGCGACGCTGGGCTATCGCGCTGGGGTCACGGCCGCCAAGCTGCTGAGATGAGCGAACGCCGTCAAATCCGCGGCCTCTTTGAGGCGGATCCAGCTGCGGACCTTGACAGATTTGTCCGATGTGTCGTTATGAAAGCTGTCGCCAAGCAAGATCTGCAAGAGCCTCTAATTTTTGGCGACATCCAAATTTATAGAAATGAACGCGACAGATGATAGGTTCTCTAACACTGGTTGAAAAAATATGCGAAAGCCACCGTATCCTCAGCAAAGAGGGTATGGATTTGTTGTTTATCGACCGGCATTTTGTGCATGAAGGGTCGCATCATGCTTTTCACAAAATGTCATCATCAGGGCGAGAGGTACGGCATCCTGCGCTAACCTTTGGCGTCGCCGATCACTATGCGCCCACGGGGGCTGGAAACCCGAATGAAACGATGTCTGTTATGATCTCGCGACTGCGGACAAATACTGCGCAACACCGTATAAAAAGCTTTGATCTGGATGATGCACGTCACGGGATCGTGCATGTCACTATGCCGGAACAAGGGCTCAGCTTGCCGGGAACAACCATTGTATGTGGGGACAGCCATACCGCCACCCATGGCGCCTTTGGGGCGTTTGCATTTGGGATCGGGGCCTCGGAGGTTGCCCATGTGCTGGCCACGCAAACCCTTTGGCAAAAGCCGGTTGCGCCAATGCGGATTACGATCACTGGCTGTTTACCTTTTGGTACAAGCGCCAAAGATCTAGCGCTGTATGTGATCGCCCAGATCGGCACGGGAGGCGCGGCTGGATATGCGGTTGAATACGCAGGGGATACGATTGCCAGGCTCTCGATTGAGGGCCGGATGACCTTGTGTAATATGACTATCGAAATGGGCGCCCGGTCGGGCATTATTCCGCCCGACGACATAACACTTGCTTGGCTGAAGGGGCGGGCTTTGGCGCCTGTTGGCGCCGATTGGGACGCAGCTGTGGCGCAGTGGCGGGAATTGAAGTCTGATAAAAATGCCAAATTTCAAAAAGAGATCACTATAGAAGCCTCAAACGTGGTGCCGATGGTCACGTGGGGCACGGCACCAGATCAGGTGGCCGCGGTCACTGCAAAAGTGCCGTCTGATGGGGTCGATGACGCCGCACTGCGTTATATGGGGCTGACTGCAGGACAGGCGATCCAAGCGATGCCCATCGATCAGGCCTTTATCGGATCTTGCACAAACGGCCGCTATTCGGATTTGCTTGAGGCAAGCAGGGTGTTGCGCGGCAGTCAAATCAAGGTGCCTTTGCTCATATCGCCGGGGTCCGCCGAGGTTGCGCGGCAGGCAGAGGCAAACGGGTTGGTCGATATTTTCATCAAAGCGGGGGCCACATGGGCGCGCAGCGGATGCTCGCTTTGTGTTGGTATGAATGGCGATCGGGTCAAACCGGGCCAGCGCTGTGCCTCGACCTCCAATCGCAACTTTAAAGGCCGACAGGGCAAGGGCGCGCGCACCCATTTGATGAGCCCGGCCATGGTTGCTGCCGCCGCAGTGGCAGGATGCATCGTCGATGTCCGTCAACACGACGGATATAGACAATCTGGAGCGGTTTCGACATGAAACCCTTTACCGTATTGAACGGCGGCTGTGTTTTAATGCCCTACGAAAATATCGATACCGACCAGTTGATACCAGCCCGTTTTATGAACAGGACGCGCGCTTCTGGATATGGCGGATATCTTTTTTATGATTTGCGCTATAATGCCAGCGGGGGACAGATACCTGAGTTTGAGCTGAACAAAACGAATGGATCAGAGTTGATCTTGGTCAGCGGCAGTAATTTTGGCTGCGGTTCATCGCGGGAGGCGGCGGTTTACGCGCTACTGGATTATGGGTTTCGGGCCATTGTGGCACCGAGCTTTGGCGATATATTTTGTAACAATGCAAGCAAAAATGGGCTTTTGACGGTGCCTCTGGCCGATCAAGAATATACGCGATTTGTCAGGCAATTATCACAATCAGAATTCAAAGATGTCAAAATTGATCTGGCAAAGCAAACGCTTGGATTCAAAACTTCTGCAACCTTTGGTTTTGAAATCGACCCCGCAATCAAACGCAAGATGTTGCAGGGGATTGATGATCTTGCTGAGACTTTGCAATACCAAGCCATGATAGAGAATTTTGAAACGAAGTACCTTCAAAACAAACAATGGCTATTTCCAAAATAAACTTAACGGTAGCCTACACCACTTTGTCGGCGGCATCCTCTGATGTGGTAGGCCTCTTCGTCATCTCAATCTCCTAATCAAAAAGATGAGCCAAAAATCCTCCGTTATTCAAATCCTCAAATCTGTCCAAAGAGTACTGTGGTCATCCCCCCATTTGTGGGCTGTTTGAAACTAGAACTACGCGGCCATTCTATACTGGTTCAGCTTCATAGCGGGTGTGATGCCGCCTATCCCCATGTTGGGGCGGTGGTTGTTGTAAGTCCCAAGCCATTCGTTGCGCACAGTTTTGTTTTACCACTCAACGTAAGCGTTTTGTTGCGGTTTTCCTGACTGGATGTAGCTTAGCGTTATGTGGTGCTTACTGGCCCACTCGATGAGCTTACCACTGACATATTCCGCCCCGTAACACCTTCGGAATGATTCTGATTTAGAGGCTGTGACCACAAATGGTGGCGATACTCCGGACGCAGCCGGACACATGATCCATCTACTGCCCGACAGGGCGTTGCGCCGCGATATTTCGAGAGGGATTCAGCCGGAGCCGCTCTTTCTTAGTTTGCTTCATTCGCTCTTTAAGCCCTTCGCATCGCCATAAACATTCAATACGTTTGTCGTTCACTTGCCGGTCTACGTCTCGCAACAGGGCAGCAACTCGCCGATCGCCATACCGTCACCGATATTCGTTTACAGCGATTTCTACGCCCTAGGCTATACAAGCCTGACCGTGGCGCCGCCAAAAGTGGGCAAGTCAATGCTGGCCCTGGCTGAAGCAATCGACAGAGCAACCGGGCAAGGCATCCTGACAAGCTACACGAGGGAGCCGCTACGCGTCCTATATTATAGACGTGCTAGACGCCAGGGTCTCAGCGCT
>Ga0129327_10000724_pt1 | contig 19775 bp, 22 predicted proteins | sample CPBDNA_6_FD_111799 | JGI IMG/M metagenome (GOLD analysis project Ga0129327, IMG submission 111799) | Freshwater to marine salinity gradient microbial communities from Chesapeake Bay, USA - CPBay_Spr_31_0.8_DNA | ecosystem: Environmental > Aquatic > Marine > Coastal | place: USA: Chesapeake Bay... | reverse complement strand
CTACACCCCAGTCAGATCTGTATTACTCAGATCTGACTAATATGTTTTATATAAGGAGCATCATTAACATCACTAAAAGAATTTCAGAAAAAAGGATTATTTAAATATAAGAGGCTATCCATCCCCGCTGGCGAGGCTTTCCGCCCCCTAACCTCCAATTTTTGTAATAAGATTGCTTCAGTTACTAGAGCAATCTCAGCGTAAATCCCGTAGTGTGCCAACATGCTATTAATTGTTAAAGGTAAACGGAATACTGACAATAGTATTACTAAAAACTCCCGCTGATGCAATAATGTTTAGTATGGAGTAGACTAGGAAATAGATAGCTCCTTTCCTAACATTTTCTAATCCAACTCTTTCAGTATTTTGCTGTGGCATAAATAAGTTAATTTTTCTATATAAAAAACTTTTCTATTATATCGTTTTTTAATTAATTGCTATAATAAGAAATTAATATCGTGAATTTTATGAACTCATCTATTGAAATTAATATCGGACTAGCGTTTCCCTAGATGCTTAAAGAATTAAAACTAGTTAGAGAAAAAGGTATTTAATTAGCCAATTTAATATTTACCTATGAGTTCGTGTGAGATCTTTCCATTAATTTCAAAGTTAAGTGCCGAAGGGAAGCGCTTTGCAATAGTTTCAATTTACAAGGGAAATAGGCTAGAGAGGACTTTAGTATCTGATGGAAAAGTACTTCTTGGAAGTTTGGATAAGGAAGTAATTGGACTTGCACTGGAAGCATTGGAAAAGGGTGAGGTAATTCAAAAGGATGTAGAGGATGGAAAATTAGTCATTGAACCAGTAGAACCTAGACCGGCTATAATAGTAGTGGGGTCTGGTATTATTGCCAAGTTTATAGCAAAATTAGCAGTAGATATGGGCTATTACGTTGCAGTAGTTGGATCTGGTGATGTTAAGGAAGAGGACTTTGTTGGAGTTTACGCCATTTCAAATGATCTAAATCTCTTAGAACAAATGGTAAGTGAGGATTCATTTGTAATTGTCGCAAATGAGGGAGGCAAACCATACGATATAGATGCGTTATATATCGCAATGAAAAAGAAGGCTAGGTTCGTTGGGTTACTTGCTAGCCAAAAGAGGGCAGCTTTAATGATTTCATTACTAATAAAGAGAAACATCCCATTAGAGGAAATTAAGAAAAGATTGCACTCCCCATTAGGCTTAGATATCGGTTCAAAGACTTCAGAGGAGATAGCGTTGAGCATATTATCTGAGGTAGTGCTAGAACTTAGAGGAGGTACTGGAAAACGCTTACAAGAAGTTAAGAATCCTTATCTTCTATTAGATGACGCTTTAGCTGGAAAGATTGAGGATAAGTGTATGTTTGTACCTAAGTCTTTAAGTCAACAATGAATATATTAACAATCAATTCCCTTTTTAATACATGAAAGCGGCTATTCTCACACAGTTTAACTCACCTTTTGTTATAGGTAACGCTGAGTCTAAAGGGGTTGGAGTTAAAGTAAATGTAGCATATGCTGGAATATGCGGAAGAGATCTAGTTATATGGAAGGGTGGATTTAAAAACCTTAAATTGCCTTTAATCTTAGGACATGAAATAGTAGGCTACTATAAGGGAAGACCTGTTGCGGTTTATCCAAATCTGAATTGCGGAAGCTGTGAGTACTGCAAAAGTGGGAAGGAGAATCTGTGCGACAATGCTAGAATTTTAGGAGAAGGAGAGATAACTGGAGGGTATGCTGAGGAGGTTATAATTCCAGAAAGAAACATTATACCATTACCAGACGATAAATTAGAAAAATACGCCGCAACCATGGACCCCGTAGCAACTGCAATTCACGCAACTAAGCTTGCAAATTTAAATAGAGATAGTAAAGTTTTAGTAACTGGTGCAGGTGGAGGAGTGGGTATTCATCTCGTACAATATTTGAAATATTTGGGTATTTCTAGTGTTTATGGGCTATCGTCTAAAGGGGAAAAGCTACAAGAATTGGGAGTAACGCCCATTAGTGATATAAGAAGTGAGAAGTTTGATACAATATTTGAGCTGGTAGGCTCTAAAACAATAAACGATTCCTTGAGGGCACTAAAGAAGGAGGGTACTCTAGTTTTGATAGGAAATACTGAAGGCGAGCCAATAACGTTGTTAAGGCCAGCCATGACTATAATGAGACAACAAAAAATTATAGGTTCGGCATCTTATACTAAGGCAGAGTACGAGGAAGCTATTAGATTAGTGGGAGAAGGGAAAATAAAAGCGATATATGAGATTTACGAACTAGAGAGGATAAATGAGGCGTATAGGAAAATGATGGAGAGAAAGGTTCTGGGAAGAGCTGTATTAAAGGTAGTTTAACCTTCTTTATACATGTAGTTCTCATAAGGTGATAACCTAAATATTATATTTTTACGTTGACCTTTCTTTAATTCATCATGAGTAACGTATTAGTTTTTGAGGTAAGTATACGCTAAATTATAGGCTAAAATAAAACCTAATGATAGAAAGAGTTATAATCAGTCTAGTAGGTCTTAACTATATATGGTTTTACCTTTCAATAGTGTGGAAGCATTTTCTGTAAACGTTTCTGAGAAACATGAACTATTTAGGAGAGCAGTAAGGGAATTCATGGAGAGAGACGTTGCACCTTATGTTGAAAAGGGTGAAAAAGAAGGTACAGTACCAAAGGAGGTGCTAGAAAAAGCTAAGGAAATAGGTCTATATGGCGTTGCAGTACCAGAACAATACGGTGGACAAGGTGGAGATACACTAATGACTGCCATAGCCCAAGAGGAAATATCTAGAGTTTGGGCCTCGTTATCTACGAGAGTATCTGTTGGAGGCCTATTCATAACTCCAATATTGCTTTTCGGTAATGAAGAACAGAAGAAAAAGTACGTTACTCCAGTGGCTAGAGGAGATAAAGTCGCAGCTTTTGCTAATACTGAACCAGCCGCTGGATCTGACGTTGCTGGAATACAAACAATTGCTAAAAAGATAAATGGTAAGTACGTTATTAATGGTAGAAAAATCTTTATCACCAATGGTGGGATAGCTGACTATTACGTAGTTACAGCTAGGACATCACCCCCAGAGCCCAATGCCAGATGGAAAGGGATATCGATGTTCATAGTAGAAAGGGAATGGAAAGGAGTTAAGGTATTAAATAGAATTGAGACTATGGGACTAAGGGCTTCAAACACTGCAGAGTTAGCCTTTGAGGATGTTGAAGTCCCCGCAGAAAATCTACTAGGAGAAGAGGGAAACGGGTTTAAGTACGCAATGGCGACTTTTGATAGGACAAGGGTTGGTGTTGCCGCTCAAGGAGTTGGTGTTGCACAAGCCGCGCTAGAGAGAATGGTTACATATTCTACTCAGAGGTTTGCTTTCCAGAGTCCATTGATAGGATTTCAGATGGTTCAAGAGAAGATAGCTGAATCACTAACTGAAGTAAATACTGCAAGACTACTTACGTACTGGGCAGCTAGTTTATTTGATCGTGGTCTTGAGAATGAGGCTATAGTAGCAGCATCAATGGCAAAATTGTACGCAACAGATATTGCAGAGAAGGTTGCAATTAGGGCAATAACTGTTCATGGTGGATATGGTGTAGCTACTTCTACTGGTGTAGAGAGATTGTTGAGAGATGTTGAGGTAATGAGAATATATGAAGGTGCTAACGATATTCAAAAACTAGTTATATTAAGGGAAACTGCGAGAAGACTCCTCGGAATTAAGATGTAAAATTTTTTATAGTTGTTTTTCTAAGTATTATAACATGAATAGCGAATATTATGAGTCCCAATTAACAATAGATAAGATATTAGATTCTGGTTCTAGAAGTTTTCCAGATAGAGAAATAGTATACAGAGATATTAGACGATATACCTTTAGATCTTTCGCAAATTCTGTAAAAAGGTTAGCAAATGGATTAAGAAAGATAGGAGTTAAGAAAGGGGAAAAGATAGGAGTTATAGATTGGGATACTGATGTCTATATGCATAATTATTATGCAATACCAATGGTAGGTGCAGTGCTACACACGGTAAATATCAGATATCCCTTGGAGTTAATAGCAAAGACAATATTACACGCAGAGGATAGGTATTTAGTAGTAAGAGACGAGTTCATGCCACTTATTGAAAAAGCAAAGGGAATAATGCCTGTGGGAATGAAAGTGATATCCTATAGTGATTCTAAGGAAAAGGTGAGAAGCCCATTAGATACAATAGATTTTTGGGAATTGATTGAGTCAAATGAGCCATTGGAAGAGGAGATTAACGTTAATGAAAACGATATGGCAACGATCTTTTACACTTCTGGTACTACTGGAGAACCAAAGGGCGTATGGTTTAATCATAGGAAAATAGTATTACATGCAATGAGCGTAAGCCTAGTTGGTGCTAGACCCCCATTAAGCTTGACCTCAAACGACGTATATATGATCCTAGTACCAATGTTCCACGTGCACGCTTGGGGATATCCATATGTAGCACTGATGGCAGGAGTTAAATACGTTTTACCCGGTAAATACGATTACAGTTTTATACTAAGGTTAATGGATAAGGAGAACGTAACATATTCAGCCATGGTACCAACTATACTGTATCTATTGCTAACAAACCCAGATGCTCCTAAATACCTTCACGTATTCAAAAGATGGAAAGTTACAATAGGAGGTTCCGCTCTACCAGAAGGATTAGCCAAAAAGGCGAAAGAATTAGGTATTACTGTAATAGGAGGATATGGTTTATCTGAAACTTGTCCAGTATTGTCAGTCGGTTATTATAACTCTGCAATTGAAGGATTGGACGACAACACTAAATTTATGGAACAAATAACTGCCGGGGCACCAATTCCTTTAGTTCAAATTAAAATTGTCGATCCAGCTACTGGAAAGGAAAAGGAGACTGGTAAGATAGGGGAAATAGTAGTTAGAGCACCGTGGTTAACTCAAGAGTATTATAAGGATCCAGAAAAGACTAAGGCATTATGGAAGGGAGGATGGTTACACACCGGTGACTTAGCCTACATGGACCAGTACGGATATATACATATAGTTGATAGAGAGAAGGACGCAATAAAGAGCGGTGGAGAATTCATTCCTTCACTACTCTTAGAGAACGCCATATCATTACATCCCAAGGTGTCTCAAGTTGCAGTAGTTGGAATTAAGGACGAGAAATGGGGAGAAAGACCAGCTGCATTCATAGTTCCGAAAGAGCAAGTGTCAGAAGAGGAAATAAGGCAATTCCTATTGAAACTTGCGGACGAGGGTAAAATTCAAAAGTGGTGGATTCCAGATAGATTTATATTCATAAGTTCCATGCCACTAACTTCAACCAATAAGATAGATAAAAAGGTACTTAGAGACATGACACAAACTAAATAAACTATCAAGTGGTAGATTAAAGTATGAGAAATGTAGCAATTATCGGAACTGGACACACCAAATTCGGGGTAAGGACAGATGTTAATTTGCAAGAACTAGCATGGGAAGCTGTTAAACAAGCTCTTGAAGAAGCAAACATAGATCAAAATGAAATACAATACTTCGTTGTTGGTAATGTAGGGAATTGGAGTTCCGAGGAATTACCAGCAGTAATAGTAGGGGAGTATTGTAACCTAACACCAAAGGGGACTATGAGAGTTGAGGCAGCATGTTCCACTGGAAGCGCAGCAATAAGAGATGCCTATCTAGCAATTAAATCTGGTGAAGCAGATATAGCACTAGTCGTAGGAGTAGAACAAATGCATCAAGCACCTAATCCCCAAGTAGTTGAACTAATTGGCAGGGCTGGGGGTTATTTCTGGGAGTTTGAGAACTTTGGGCTTACCTTCCCAGGATATTACGCACTTCACGCCTCCGCATATATGGCTAAATATGGTATGAAAGAGGAAGACTTAGGAAAGATCGCCATTAAGAATCATTATTATGGGGCTAAGAACCCTTATGCACAATTTCAAAAGGAAATAACTATGGAGGAATATTTGAAGTCCAAACCAGTTGCTTATCCCCTGAAGCTTCTGGACTCCTCTCCAATTACTGACGGTGCTGCTGCAATAGTCTTAGCATCTGAGGAAGTTGCTAAAAAGATAACTGATTCTCCAGTATGGATAGTATCACAAGGAGTTGCTAGTGGCACTGCAAACTTGAGTAGGAGAACTGACTTCACACATATAGAAGCAGCTCACATTGCAGCACAGCAAGCGTATAAGAGAGCTAGAATAGAATTCGATAACGCATGGAAGAACTTCGACGTAGCAGATGTGCATGATTGTTTCACAATAGCGGAAATAATGGCATATGAAGATTTAGGATTCGCAAAAAGAGGTGAGGGATACCTATTGGCAAGAGAAGAACAAACATACATAGGAGGGAAAATACCAGTAAACGTTGATGGAGGGTTGAAAGCAAAGGGACACCCAATAGGGGCAACTGGAGTAAGCATGGCAGTATCAATAACAAGACAATTATTATATAGAGCACATAAGGGAACACAAGTGGAAGTTAGGAACGGGATGGGAATAACGCACAACGTTGGAGGAACTGGACATTACGCATACGTAACAATATACTCAACTAGGAGGCCATCTACATGAGTCTAAATGAAATAAGGGATAAGATGCAAAAGGAAATTTCCCAATCACTGTTGATGCTTGATAACGCGATAAAGACAACTAAATTACCAATAGTGAATGAACAAAAGACTAATAACCCCCTTTGGATTGACGTAAGGGAGATTGACCTAAGGTATCAAATTCCAGTTAAAAGGATATTCAAATTCTTTGAGGGATTAAGGGAGGGTAAAATTCTAGCCACGAAATGTCCAAAGTGTGGCTCAATATATTTTCCGCCTCAAGATGATTGTCCAAAATGCAAAATATCAAATTTAGAATGGATTGAAATGCCTAAGGAAGGTGAAATTGTGGCATATACCGTAGTTAACGTCAAACCTCCCTCATTCTCTCACTATCAAGATTATATAGTGGGTATAGCTAGGATGAGTAATGGAGTAAATGTTCTAGGCTGGGTAAGGGCTAAGGAAGTTAGAGTCGGGATGAAGGTTAAACTTGAGGTTATTGAGAGGAAACCAGAAGGATATCTAACTTATGAACTGGTTCCAGTAGGTTGAAATTTCATGATAAGAAATGTATTGGTAGTTGGAGCAGGGACAATGGGCCACGGAATTGCCGAAGTTTCAGCCATAGCTGGGTATAACGTTTATCTGAGTGATGTATCTAAAGATATATTGAATAACGCAATACAGAAGGTCAAGTGGAGTTTGGAGAAATTGTATGAAAAAGGTAACTTAAAGGAAAGTGTTGAGGACGTTTTGGGAAGAATTAAAACCATAGAAGGGTTATCGAATGAGTTAAGGGAAATTGATATATCAATAGAAGCAATACCAGAGAAATTGGATTTAAAGAGACAACTATTTTCTAAGCTTGAGGAACTATTACCCAATAATGCGATATTGGCTACTAATACTAGTAGCTTACCAATTACGGAAATTGCTTCTGCTGTAAAAAGGCAAGAAAGGGTTATAGGAACTCACTTCTTTAATCCCCCAGTGTTAATGCAGTTAGTGGAGATAATAAGGGGAAGTAAAACTTCAGACGACACTGTTAAACAGACTTATGAATTCATTAAATCCCTTAGAAAGATACCAATAATGGTTAATAAGGACGTACCGGGATTTGTGGTTAACAGAATATTATTGAGGATTATCACCACAGCTTGCATGCTTGTTGAAAAGGGGATTTGTGAATATACTGCGATAGACGCAGTAGCTAGATATAAATTGGGATTTCCAATGGGAATTTTTGAACTTGTGGATTACACTGGTGTGGATGTTAACTATTACGTAAGCTCTGCAATGATGGAAAGGGGATTTAAGGCCTATCCGTGTAAGACACTAGAGGAGATGACAAAAAAGGGAGATCTCGGCGTAAAGAGCGGAAAAGGGTTCTATACTTATCCATCAAATAAGTATATTAAGCCTAATTTACCTCCACAACTAGCTGAAAAAATAAATCCGTTATACATTATAGCTCCTGCGATAAGTGAGGCAAATTGGATGGTTAAAAACGGAATTGCAAGCAAGGAAGATATTGACCTAGGTGTCAGATTAGGATTAAGCTTTCCTAAAGGCATTTTCGATTACGAAAGGGAGTTTGGAAGAGAGAGTGTAACTAAGACCTTAGAAGACTTGAGAAGAATTTCTGGTATGGAAGAGTATTTACCGGAATAAAAAATGGTTAAATTTTCTTAACGAATTCACAATATATTTCTCTGAAGCCCATTTTTCTATAGAACGAAATTGCTATTAAATTTCTAGAAGGGAATTCAGCTCCTAGTATCTCTATTCCCCTCTCTTTCAACTCGCTTATTATGAAATTTACTATCTCATTACCTACTCCCTGCCTTCTGTATGAAGGATGTACGTAAAACTCCCTAATTAATGCTTCCTTTTCCGGTGTATAAAATATCCTATCTATTATTAAAACCCTGGCAGCGCCAACTATCCTACCTTGATCTTCCGCTACTACTATCATCTCATTTTGATCTTCAAGACTCTTCTCTACCACTTTGTTAATCCTTTCCTCCAAATTCTCTGGAGTCAATAGTAGTGGATCGAATTCGCTGTTTAACCTATACATCCTACTGAAAAAATCTATTAACGTTTTGACGTCCTCTTTAGTAGCCCTCCTTATGGTGACCATGTGGATATCACCAAATTCATTATCTTCCTAGCCCTTATTATTCTCTCCTTAGCGATTTCCCTGAACTCTTCTCTACTCTTTTTAACTCTAGCTAACCCTAATTCTACTGCCTTACTAGCCACTGCTGCTGCTTCCTCATAAAACGCCTCCCATTCATCCATTCTAGGTATTATGTAGTTCTCATTTATCCCCCTATCCCTAGCGTATTTAGCTAGAGCCTCAGAGGCTGCAATCGTCATCTCATCTGTTATCGCCTTTGCTCTACTATCCAAAACTCCCCTAAATATTGCCGGGAAAATTAGGGAGTTATTAACTTGGTTAGGGAAATCACTTCTACCCGTTGCAACAATCTTCGCTCCTGCCTCCTTAGCGTCTTGCGGCCATATCTCTGGAACTGGATTGGCTAAGGCAAAGACTATTGCCTCCTTATTCATCAGACTTATCCATTCCTTCTTTATTACATTGGGACCTGGAGTAGATGCCGCAACTACTGCATCTGCGCCACTAAACGCGTCCTTTATCTCCTTAGCTTCCCATTTATTCGTCTTTATAGCCAATTCGTACTTCCACTTATGATGTAACATTAAGTGATCTACGTCCTCTCTATCAGCATACAATGGACCTTTGCTATCAATCATTACAATATTTTCGTATTTGAATCCATATTTAGCTAAAATTCTAGCTGCTGCAATATTTGATGCTCCAGCTCCGTAAAATACGACTTTACTTTCCTTAGGGTCTTTATTGGTTAATATCATCGCATTAATCAACCCTGCTAGGATAGCTGCCGCAGTACCTTGTTGATCATCATGCCATACTGGAATATTCAACATGGATTGCAATTTTTCCAGAATATAGAAACACTTTGGTGACTCAATATCTTCAAGATTAATCCCGCCAAAGGACGTTTCCAGAGCTTTTACAACATTTGTGAACTCATCTGCACTCTTTACGTTAATTGGCAAAGGTATTGCGTCAACTCCTCCTAAGTATTTGAACAATAGAGATTTCCCTTCCATCACTGGCATTGCTGCAGTTGGGCCAATATTTCCTAATCCCAAAACCCTAGTTCCGTCTGTTACTACTGCTATCGTGTTCCACCTACTTGTTAACTCAAAGCTCTTATCCGGATCCTTATAAATCGCCTTAGATACCTCAGCAACACCTGGGGTGTATATGAGAGCGAAATCGTTATAAGAGGTGATAGGAACTTTCGGATATATCTCAATTTTTCCCTCGTATTTCCTTGACAGTTCTACAGCATCAACCATGAAAAAATATATCATAAAACAAATTTATAAATGAATACACTGACTTTTGTTAGGTAACTTTAAAGTTTACTCCCAAACATTTAGCACGTGAAAATATTAAAATACCTGCTACCTTATGTAACAATAACGTCATTTAACTACTACTTCTCAAAGGATGCTATAACGTTTTCGTCACCTATCTTTTTCAATCTCATTAGGTATGTTATCTCTTCTATTATATTTTTATCAATTAGTAGGGGAAAGATTATCTTTAACAGAGACGTAATACAATTGGCAGTTTACACTACAGTATCATCATTATTATGGGCGTATGGTTTACTTTATGTAAGCCCAGCTGAGTCAGCTGTGCTAAGCTATACAATGCCCTTGTTTTCAATACCCATTTCCTTTATCATCTTATTGGAAAGACCCGCGGTACTTGAGATTGTTGGAGTAGTAATAGGTTTCTCAGGCGTAATTTTATACGGTTTACCATTGGTTCATGGTCTTACACTATTTGGTTCAATTATAACTATCGTCAATGCCCTATTTTGGGGGTTATTTACAGTTTTCTACAGAAAATTAAAGGGTTACGATCCTATAACAGTAAATGCAAGTCAATTCTCGATAGGTAGCATAATCCTAGCATTACTACTCCCAATACACCATAACATTGATCCAAACCCAGAATTTTATATAGGAATCGCGTATACTTCAACTTTAGGTGGGGCCATTTCCTTCTTCCTTTGGAACATGATGGTTAAGGCTGAGAAGATACCTAAGGTAACAGTTCTCAGCTTCTCTGTGCCTATTCTAACTACTCTAGTAGAGTTCCTACTGTACCACGTTTTACCTTTTCCTATACAGTTATTCGGCATTTTCTTGATGTTTTTGGGAATTTTAATCTCTAGATCAAGAACATTATTAAGTTAAACTTTTTAATGTGATTTTAAAAGATGAAAATATGGCAAAAGTCCTCTTCTTAATAATGTCTGGAGACGAGAAGTTCGATCTAGCAATGAGAATGGCTTATAACTCAGTGAAAAATAAGAGATATGAAGACGTTAAAGTGATATATTTCGGACCAAGTCAGAAGAAATTAACACAATTGGATGGCGATATGAAAAACATGTTCCAAGAGCTCCTTCAAAATAAAATAGTAGACTCTGCTTGCATAGGAGTTGCGCAGGCAATGAACATAAAGCCACATCTAGAGAATTTAGGAGTGTCATTGATGCCAGCCGGTGAGAGAGTATCCTATTACGTCAATCAAGGATATGAGGTAATAACGTTTTGAACATATGGCTAGTTAGTGCTGGAATAGCTATTTTACAAACACTTTTAGGAAATATAATCGTTTTTTACAACTCTCCTTATCTATTGCTACTTCACGTCTTGGTTGCAATTATACTTTTAGCACTAGCGATCTATGGTTATTTTAGGGTAAAACTACAAATGGAAAAGAGAATCCTTGCAGGAAATATTGGATTGATAGTGATTACTGGCGCATTAGGGTATCTATATACCATAAACGCTTCTCCAATAATCTCCATAATTCATCTCCTTTTGGCAATTGGAATCGTATCTAATTTTTCAGTACTTTATGGATTTGAGAGAGGACAAAAATATAAGTAGATATAATTCACTTACAAACAAACAAATCAATTTATAAGTAACTAAACTTAATATTATTTGATGCTATTCCTTCTATGGTTTAAGATAAAACAACCAACTAATATAACGCAAAAGCAGTTAATGGAAATATGGAAAAGAGAAGCTGAGGCAGCAATGCCAGCAGTTAAGGCTGGGAAGATAAAGGGTTTGTATAAGGTAACTGGAAGAAGAGAGGTTGTAGCAATAATAGATGTTAACTCTCATGAGGAATTAGACGGGATTTTAGAGACCCTACCAATAGTTAAAGAGCTTGGTCATTCACTAACAATAGAAGTAACCGCAATTCATCCTTATGAAAACTTTTATGAATTAATGAAAAAATTATTACAATAAGGTTCGAGTTAAAAAATGTAAGTAATTTTTATTTCATTATTGGTCTTCCTACTGGAGGACTCTTGCCTAAGCTCTCAGCTACTACAATAGCTAGTCCAGTATACCAGGCTGCAATTGCCGTTAATATTCCTACATATCCACCGGCATGGGATAATCCAACATTTCCAATCATAGCTCCTACTCCAAGTAGGAAGAACGTTATCCACAGTAATAGAAATGTCATGAATAATCCTAGATTTGCCTTAAACCTGCCAAACCACATTGCTAGCGTAAAGATTCCAAACGTAATTAATACAAAGCCTATAGCTTGAGGTGTGACTCTTCCAAAAAATCCTCCTGTAGTTAGAAAATACCCTCCCAAAATGCACCATAAGTAAAGAAGGCTGTATATCCGAAAGTATTTCCAGCTCTCCACTCTAAAATTCCAGCTAATAATTGGGCTAATCCCCCATAAAATGCAGCTAATCCGAGGACTACTGAAACTCCTTGAGTAATTAGGCGTGCGTTAAACGCAGATAATACAAGTGTGGTTAATGCAAAACCAGAAAGTCCTAATGGAGCTGGATTAGCTCTCTTCTGTTCTGTGATTATAAAATCATATATCATTAAATACTTGTAAAGTTTATTATAGTATGACTATGTTAAAAATGTTTATAATCTAATAATCTTAAATACATGTATGTCAGTAACCTGGGCTCTCCCCTTTGAAACTAAGATTAACCCTAAACTGAACGCTAATAAAATAGTAAGTATAAATACTTATAAGGAGATTCATAGCCAGTCAGTAAAGGATTATAAGCAGTTCTGGGCTTCAGTAGCTTCAGAGTTAGATTGGTTTAAGCCATGGGGAAAAGTGCTAGATGATAGTAATCCTCCTTTTTATAAGTGGTTCGTAGGTGGTGAGCTTAACGCTTCTTATTTGACAGTTGATAGGCACGCTAAAAGTTGGAGGAAGAATAAGGTAGCTATAATATGGGAAGGGGAACCGGTAGACGAAAGAGGAAATCCTAAGGAAGTTAGAAAGCTAACATATTATGATTTATATAGGGAGGTAAATAGGGTTGCTTATTTACTTAAGGAAAAATATGGGCTGAAAAAAGGTGATACCATAGCTATTTATCTTCCAATGATCCCTGAATTACCAATATTTATGTTAGCAGCTGCGAGAATAGGTGTAGTATTTACCGTAGTCTTTTCTGGATTTAGTGCGGATGCGTTAGCAAATAGGATAAATGACGCTGAGGCTAAATTATTGGTAACTGCAGATGGTGGATGGAGAAGGGGTAAGGTAATTGATCTAAAAGGTATAGCTGATAAGGCTTTAGAGAAAACTCCCACAGTAAAGGACGTTATTGTAGTAAGAAGGATAGGGAATAAGATTAACATGATGGAAGGTAGGGATAAGTATTTCGACGAGGTAATTAAAGATATTCCAGATAACGTTTATGTGGAGCCAGAAAGAGTGAAATCTGAAGATCCTTTATATATACTTTATACCTCTGGAACTACTGGTAAGCCTAAGGGTATAGTTCACGATACTGGCGGATATATGACCTTATTACATGCAACAATGAGATGGGTATTCGATATAAGGGATGACGACATTTACTGGTGTACCGCAGATATAGGATGGGTTACTGGACACTCTTACATTGTGTTTGGACCATTAATGGAAGGAGCAACTGAAATAATGTATGAAGGAGCCTTGGATTATCCACAACCGGATAGGTGGGTATCGATAATTGAAAGGTATGGGATCACAATCCTTTATACCTCACCCACTGCAATTAGAAGCTTCATGAAATATGGTGATAATTGGGTTAAGGCTCACATTACCTCCACTGTTAGGCTAATGCATTCTGTAGGTGAACCAATAAATCCGGAAGCTTGGGAGTGGCTATGGAAATTAGTCGGTAGAGAGGAGGTACCATTTGGAAGCACTTGGTGGATGACTGAGACTGGAGGTATTCTAATATCTCATTTACCAGGATTGTATCTTGTGCCAATGAAACCTGGGACAAATGGCCCACCAATATTGGGAATTGAGCCAGATGTAGTTAATGAAGATGGGAAACAAGTTAACCTTGAGGAAAGAGGATATCTTGTTATAAAGAATCCGTGGCCTGGAATGCCATTAACAATTTACAAGGATCCTGAAAGATACGTGAAGGTGTATTGGAGTAGATTCCCTGGAATGTTCTATGCTGGTGATTACGCTGTTAAGGACAAGGATGGATACTTCTGGATATTAGGGAGGGCTGATGAAGTTATCAAGGTAGCTGGGCATAGGCTAGGTACATATGAGTTAGAATCAGCTTTGATTGAGCATCCTGCAGTTGCGGAAGCAGCGGTAATTGGAGTCCCAGACCCAGTTAAGGGAGAGGTGCCTTATGCGTTTGTAATTTTGAGGCAAGGTTATACACCTAATACGCAGCTTTCACAAGAGATACTGAAGACGGTAAGAGATAAGGTGGGACCTATAGCTACTATAGATAAGATATTCTTCGTGGGTAAGTTGCCTAAAACGAGAAGTGGAAAGATAATGAGAAGAGTTATAAGGGCTGTTGCAACTAGGGCAGAAGTGGGAGATATAACTACACTGGAGGATGAGGCTTCTGTAGAGGAGATTAAAAAAGCTTTAGAGGAGTTTAAGGCAGAGTTTGAAAAGATTAACAAATAAGATACAAGAAATTAATATTTTTTTATAATTCTATATAGGTAGATTTTTAAGAATGCTTATACATTATTATATCAATGGATTCTCAAAACTATGATATTGAAAAAATTTTACAGAGATACGATAGCGATTATGTATTTCATTATTTAGGTGTGAAAATTTTAGAGATAAAGGAGGGATATGCTAAAACACAAATACCGTTCAAGAAGGAGCTGACAAGAAGGGGAAATATTCTAAATGGTGGAATGATAGTTGCGTCCATAGACTACACAGGTGGATTGGCAGTTCTATCAATAAACGATGGAATGGATCAGGTAACACAAGAACTAAAGGTAAATTTCCTAGAGCCAATGTATAGGGGGCCGTTTACTGTTGAAGCAAATGTAATAAGAAAAGGTAGAACTGCAGTTGCAGTGGAGATTACTTTTAAAGACGTTGAGGGAAGTCTTGGGGCGATTGGATTGGGAACGTGGTACATAATAAGGGATAAGAAAATTAACATGAATGTTCAACCTCAATAATTTGCACAAATAATAAAACTTTATAAGGTTTAGATACAAAATAACTTTAATGGAATTACCGTCAGTTTTTGCTCCCTTTAAGAGAGATCCAACGTTTTATCCATCTCCAAAGATGGCCATGAAATCACCTCCAGAGGACTTAGCTTATGTTGCTTGCTTATACACTGGAACTGGAATAAATAGGCCAGATTTCATAGCAGTAGTTGATGTAAAGCCTGAATCGGAAACTTATTCTAAGGTAATCCATAAGGTTGAATTATCATATGTCAATGATGAGCTGCACCATTTTGGTTGGAATGCTTGTAGTTCCGCCTTATGCCCTAATGGAAGACCAAATTTTGAGAGAAGATTCTTAGTTGTACCCGGTTTACGTTCCTCAAGGATTTATATAGTAGATACAAAATTAAACCCTAGACAGCCTAATATAGTTAAAACTATAGAACCAGAGGAGGTTAAGAAAGTAACGGGCTACAGTAGGCTACATACAGTACATTGTGGGCCAGATGGTATCTACATAAGTGCTTTTGGCAATGAAAACGGTGAGGGTCCGGGGGGAATTTTAATGTTAGACCATTACAGTTTTGAACCTTTAGGCAAGTGGGAGATAGATAGGAGTGACCAATATTTGGCTTACGATTTCTGGTGGAATTTACCAAATGAAGTAATGGTAACTAGTGAGTGGGCAGTGCCAAACACTATTGAGAACGGGCTTCGATTGGAACATCTTAAAGATAGATATGGAAATAGGATACACTTCTGGGACTTGAGGAGAAGAAAGAAGGTATCAAGCGTAACCCTTGGTGAAGAGAATAGGATGGCGTTAGAGCTTAGACCCCTACATGACCCAACTAAACTCATGGGATTTATAAATATGGTAGTAAGCCTAAAGGATTTAAGTAGTTCAATCTGGTTATGGTACTACGAAGATGGTAAATGGAATGGGGAAAAGGTTATTGAAATCCCTGCGGAACCAAGTGAGGGAGGTTTGCCGGAGATATTGAAACCATTTAAGGCTGTACCACCATTAGTTACTGATATAGACTTAAGCCTTGATGATAAGTTCCTTTACGTTAGCTTATGGGGTATAGGAGAGATTAGGCAGTACGACGTGAGTAATCCGTTTAAACCAGTACTTACTGGAAAGGTCAGATTAGGAGGTATTTTTCATAGGGCTGACCACCCCTCTGGTCATAAACTTACTGGAGGTCCTCAAATGATTGAAATTAGTAGGGATGGAAAAAGAGTTTATGTTACCAATTCCCTTTATAGTACTTGGGATAACCAGTTCTATCCAGAGGGCTTAAAGGGATGGATGGTTAAACTAAATGCTAATCCAGATGGAGGTCTAGATGTGGATAAGGAGTTCTTCGTGGATTTTGGAGAGGCTAGGTCGCATCAAGTTAGGTTAAGGGGAGGAGATGCTTCCTCTGACTCTTATTGCTATCCTTAGCCTAGGGATAGTAGAGGGGCTAGATCCCTATAAGGGATTACTTTTTTCTTATTATTTTTACTCATTTAGAAAGGTGAATGAATCATACATAGTCCCTATCATATCGAGTATTACATACTATATGATAGGTATTATGATAGCAGTATTGTTTAACATTAGCGATAATATATTAACTAGAGGAATAATGTTTTCTCTTTTATTGGTACACGTGCTAATAAAACTCGTAATAGCTAAAGTTCTCCACTATCCAGGCAATATGAAACCTAAAATATTAAACGTTATCCAATGGTCAACCTTGAATTCAATAATTCAGATGAATTTTATAATACTTCTCACCCTCTCAATTCTCTCGAAACTAAGTCTTATCCTTTTACCTATTATAGTGGTAATTGTAAGGGAAACTACGTACTGTTTATCTGTGAAAAATAATAAAATTCTCTTTAAACTGACTGAATATAATTTTGATTATTTCTACTTAATGACGGTATTATTACTAGCTATTGTCATCATTCTACCTCTATTATGATGTCTTCATGATCTTTAAATAACTCATATAAAGAAATCCAAATCTTAGCTCTATCACAGTATCTATTGCTTTTCACCATTATTTTCGTAAATTTTTTGTTCCTGCTAATTTGTATTTCTGCATTTGGGTCAATTTTCCTTACAATCTCCCTCACTTTATCCAACATAGATATATAATAGTCTAGGTAAGTTTTAAGATTATGATTAATAGAAGAGGATTAACAATTATGACTGTTTTCTCGTTTATTTACGCTATCCTCGAACTAGGAATACAATGGGATCCTTCCAAGGTTTTAAGCTCACCAGCGTGGATGAAAAGCGTATTCACTCCAACAGTATCACTTTATTTCTACAGAGTAATTTATATTTTAATTTTTGGATTTCCTTCATATCTTGCATCGGGTAAACTACTATCCGTTGAGACTGTATGGTACTTAATTTACGGGTCAATAGTTGAGGATATTATGTATTGGATAGTTGATCTTAAGCTACCGTTTTCATGGGCCTGGTTTTATCCAGTGCATTTTGGTATACCGATAGATGACTTGATTGGAGTGGTGATTTTAGCGGCAATGTACAAATTCATTAAGCAAAAATCTAAAGCTGGAATGAGTTAATATTAAATTTTTATCCTTTTTATTTTTATTTGATACAAATAAATAGTTGCGGAAACAAGACCGAAGGAACTCATTATTCCCCATAAAATGACGGGAGTATATAAATAATAGTTCATAAGCTCACCTATTAACGATGATCCCGATACCCTGCCAATTCCAGTAACCATACTATATAATCCAATTTGTCTCCCCCTAGAACTCTGATTTGTTAAAGAATTAGCAATGGCTTGTGATAGTGGTGTCACTATCATTTCAGCAATTGTTATAATCACAATATCAATGGATGCCACTAGAAAGTTAGTGATGAATGCAACTCCGAAATATCCAGAGGCGTAAATTAACGTCCCAATCACGATTAACCACACCCTCTTACTTATAAATCTCCCAACCAGATCTTGTAATGCTACTATCATAATTCCATTTATGGCAAATAATATACTGACCTGAAATTCTGTGAAATGAAGTTGGGCATTATAATACGTTAGTAAACCGAATCCCAACTGACCAACCAACACGAAAGTAAGGAAGGTAGAAATTAGGAAGAGAATAAATTGGTTGTTAACATTAAAATTTAAAATATTTCCCCCACCCTTAAATTCCGGTAATAATCTTACTAGAGGTATTGGGATGATCGCAATCAGACTTGATACCAGTAATAGCGTCTTAAATCCATAGAATGTGAAAATATATCCACCAATTAAGGGCCCTAAAGCCCATCCCGCATTAATTCCAACCCTTTGCCTACTAAACGCCTTAACTAAATCAGCCCTTTTGTAGATATCCCCGACTATTGCAGTAGAAGATATATTGTATATAGTATTAAAGAATGTTTGTAATAAAATCAATCCCGCTATAGGTATAGGGAGATTGACTAGATACGCCGTAAATAGAGCCAATGAGGAAACAATCGTGGAAAGAACCATTGCATTTCTCCTCCCAATATAGTCAACTACTATTCCCCCACCGATTGACGCAATAACATTTAAAAGCGCTTGGATTAAATAAAATATCGAAATAGTATCTAGCGAGAATCCATAAACTTTATATAATGCAAATCCGATAAACGGCCAAATTATGGAACCACTAAAAGACCTTACTCCTCCTATAATCGCTATTCTATTTATCTCTTTCATATCTCACTTTACTCTATGCGAGGTATAAAATGTTGAGCATTATATACTGTTTAAATAACTTAAATTCTTTTCTAAGAAGTTAATTTTTAAAACAACAGTTTAAAGAAGATCTCAAATGGAGCCAGAAAAGTTCACGTGGGATTCAGGTAAGGCAATAAATCCCAATTTATAGGATTCCTTCTAGATTCCTATGATTTGACAATGATTTTAAGCATAGCTCCAGTGTTAGCTAAGGTAATTCTACCACCTGCAAGCCCACTAATTGCGACATTTAATATCATTCTTTCCTACTCCCTGACAATAATATTCAGACCCTTAGGTTCAGCAATATTTGGAAATTTGGGAGATAAGATAGGTAGGAGAGCTGACTTAATAATTACGGTATTGGGTTTAGGAATTACTAGTGCACTTACTTCGGCATTGCCAACTTATGCCCAAGCTGGAATTCTCTCATTCGCTCTATTCGTTTTAATAAGAGTTGCGGTAGGCATTTTTGCTGGTGGAGAATACTCAGCTGGTCATCCATTTGCTATGGAATGGACACCATATAAATGGAGAGGGTTTGTTAGTGGATTAGTTCAAGGTGGTTTCTCATTTGGTGCAGCCTTGGCTGCTGCGGTAGAGGGCATCTTCATAGGAATTTATGGTGTATCTGGTGTTGTGGAGTTTGCGTGGAGATATGTGTTTTTAACTGCTGTAATACCAGCTTTCATAGCCTTAGCAGTAAGACTCGCTATGAAAGAAACACCAGTTTTTGAAGATGTTAAAAAGAAGAACCTAATCAGAAGGACACCATTAGTGGATTTGTTTAAACCACCTTATAGAAGAGATTTCTTTCAAGTCATGGCATATATGACGGGGATGTTCTTCTTCGCTTATTCT
>Ga0129327_10000722_pt1 | contig 19798 bp, 18 predicted proteins | sample CPBDNA_6_FD_111799 | JGI IMG/M metagenome (GOLD analysis project Ga0129327, IMG submission 111799) | Freshwater to marine salinity gradient microbial communities from Chesapeake Bay, USA - CPBay_Spr_31_0.8_DNA | ecosystem: Environmental > Aquatic > Marine > Coastal | place: USA: Chesapeake Bay... | reverse complement strand
TAAGTAAGCGTCCTTAAGCGGGATCAAAAAACAGAGCTTCAGCCCACTCAACTTAAGCACATGAATGACCTCCCGCTTACCCACGCTTACAAAAGGACAGCCAACCGGGCAGTCCAATGCCTCGTATCGATCCGCCCTGTTGGCGTATCTAAGTAAGTGTCCTTAAGTCTGCCGCGTGCGCGAAGCGTTTTACGCGGCGGGATCAACAAAGCACCTAAGCATCGAGCCAATCCAGCGTGGATTCTATATTCTACGTTTGACCCAATTTCAGTTCCCCTGGTCTTTTACTCGTGATACCTCAGTAAATATAATGAAAGCTTCCACGAGGATCATTCTTAATACTGCTGCCAGCTATGGACGTTCGCTTTTTGCGATTGCTGTTTCGTTGTTCAGCACTCGATGGATTTTGGAGGCGTTGGGTCAGTCTGATTTCGGACTCTTTGGCGTGGTCGGTAGCTTGATTGTGATGATCACGTTCCTGAATGGTGGGCTCTCGGTCGGGGTTACACGTTTCTACGCCTATGCGATCGGTGAGGGGCAAAATGAGAGTTCAGAAGCCGCGACGGATCGCTTGCAGCGTTGGTTTAATACTGCGTTTTCAATCCATCTCGTCCTGCCGGCAATCCTGGTTTTGATTGGCTGGCCGATCGGAGAATATGTAATTGAGCATTGGTTAACGATCCCCGTAGAGCGAATGGAAGCCTCATTGACGGTCTTTCGGGTCTCTTTATTCACTGCCTTTATGACGGTATTCTCAGTGCCATTTGTTGCGATGTATACGGCACATCAAAAGATTGTAGAACTCTCGATTTTTGGGATTATTCGCTCGTGTTCGGTTTTCGTTCTTGCGTGGTGTTTATTGCGAGTTTCCTCTGATCGTTTGGTGATGTATGCCTATGCGATGGCAGCGATTAATGTTGGGATCCCACTTTTTCAAATCGCCCGCGCAATGCTACATTTTTCTGCATGTCGTGTCCGCTTCGACTATATGTATAATCGGGAATATTTTAAAAAGCTCTTTAGCTTTGTTGGTTGGAAAATGTTCAGTATGACCTGTGTTACTATGCGGGCTCAAGGCACACCGATGTTGATTAATTTACAGTTTGGACCATTGGTGAATGCGGCTTATCAAGTGGCTTTTGGGTTATCTACTCAGGCTAGCGCATTGTCTCAGTCGTTAACTGCTGCCTTTCGACCAGCTGTGACTTCTGCAGAAGGAAAAGGGGATCGAGAGGCGATGTTGGAAATGGCGCTACAAGCCTGCAAGTTTGGGGCTTTATTGGTTCTTATTTTTGCGATTCCATTGATGTTAGAAATGGAAAATTTGTTGCAAATTTGGTTGGAGGCACCACCAGCTTATGCCGCACAAATATGCCAATGGCTACTTGCGATGTTAATCGTTGAGCGAATAACTGCTGGACAAATGATGGCGGTAAATGCCTATGGTAGAATAGCACGGTATGAGCTGATACAGGGGATCTCATTTTTGACCGCGTTGCCGTTGATGTGGGGAATGTTTCAGTTGGATTTTAAGCCGAGCTGCATAGGCATTGCTTTGTTCTGCTCTGCTTTGGTTTATTGCAGTGTGCGTGTTATTTTTGCTAAGTTTTTGCTGAATTTCCCAGTAATGCCGTGGATTCGTCAAGTCGTGTCACCAATTCTATTGATCTTGGTGTTAGTATCTACTGGTGGAAGTGCTGTTGCGAGTTGTCTACCTGAAGGTGTGTTTCGCCTAATGTTAACTAGTCTGATCTGCGCATTTTTCGTTTTAGTTTTGGCATGGGGCGCTCTTTTGGACCGCTCAGAGAGAATGTTTGTTTTTAACGCGATTAAACAATTAATCTGTAAAATTCCTTACTTTAGGAATTTCTTACGTCAACGCGCAGCTATTTCAGAGTAATTTTTAAGGCTGTATCTATTTTATCATGAAAAAGCTTATTAAGCGTATTTTACATCCTCGTATTCAGTTTTTCTTACGCAAGTGTCTGGCTAATATCCGAGAAGGCGCAGGGCTTGTATTGGAATGTTATCGAGATGCTCGAGACTACCGACGCTACGCATCTAATAATACATATAGCAGTAAAGATGTGCAAAATCTAAGTTCTATGATTTTTATGGAAGCACATGCGTTAGAAAAAGGATTTTCCATGCCTGAAGTCCGTTTCGGCTACGGTTATCCTAGAATTCGTAAGCTTGTCGGTTTGCTAGATTCGTATCAGCAGAAAGGTTTTAAATTAGACGATTTGGCGATTCTTAAGGCAAGGTCAGTATTGAGAGAGTATGTTGCCTTCCATGATGATGCGGGGTTCGATATCTCAGAAATAAGGGAACTCATATCCCCGTGGTGCAATACCGAGTCGACTGTGGCTGGTTTTTTAGAACTTACTAAGGATGATCTTTGTGAATCCGCAGCTTCACCTTTTGACATTTTTTCTAAAAGTCGATGGAGCGTGAGGACTTACTCCAAAGAAGAAGTTTCTGAAGATATAATACGTTCTGCTGTTCAGATTGCGAAGAAGACGCCTTCTGTTTGCAATAGGCAGCCGTGGCGTGTTTACGCAGTTAAAAAGTCTAGTATAAAAAAATGTGTATTTGAATTGCAGAATGGAAATCGGGGATTTGGAGATACTGCTAGTTATGCCTTGGTTATTACTTCAGACTTGAAATGTTTTACAGGAGTGACTGAGCGTAATGAAGCATATGTAGATGGTGGAATGTTTTCCATGTCGCTGCTTTATGCTTTGCATCATCAGGGTGTTGGTGCATGTCCTCTTAATTGGATGGTTCCTTCAAGTATAGATCTGAAATTACGTGGTATTTTACCGATTCCTAAAAATGAGAAAGTTATCATGATTATCTCTGTTGGGCATTTACCTAAGCAACTGCGTGTGGCGAAGTCTGTTCGACGTCGGACTGGGCATTTTGTGCAGTTTATTTAGGCAATTGAGGTATAATTATATTATTCGATTGGATTTCAGAGCTGCTGTGTGTGTAGAGCTTTAAGCTAACATAAATATGAACAAGAAATGACTCGGTGAATTCAACATGTTAGTAACTTTTTTGATGAAAATAGGAATTTTAAATATGCAATACTCACGCCATAATTATGGCGCATTGCTGCAAGCTATAGCTCTTGAGCATATGGTTCGTGAGTTAGTTCCTGAAGCTGAAGTGGAACATATAGATGCGCGTCCCATGGGCATGAAGAAAAAGCCGCTCTTTAGGACTTTGGGTGTGTGTGTGAAACGATACCTTCGTGGTATTTTGGGTAAATGTCCGAAGATGCCACAAATTGGGAATTATCATGTGTTCTCTGATTTTCGCCAGCAAAGGCTCCAACTGACAGAAAAGACCTATTTTAATTACTCTGATTTTGAGAGAGAAAATTGGGATTATGATTTAGTTCTCGTAGGAAGTGACCAAGTGTTCCGCGTGAAATTTGTAAAAAACAGAGCAGGCATTTTCTTTTTACGTTTTCTGCCGGATTCGTGTAAGCGTATCGCGTATGCTGCTAGTTTTGGCGTGGACCATTGGGAGGGGGCGGATGATCCAGAGTTTACTAAAGAGATTGGACGCGACCTGATCAAATTTGATGCGATCTCGGTGCGGGAGTCGAGCGGTGTGGATATTTGTCGAGACACCTTCGGGGTGAATGTGAAGCATGTCCTAGATCCGACGCTTCTAATCGGCCGGGCGTATTTTGATAAAATTATCGAAGAATCAGGTGTTGTAGTCGATGCACCAGATTGGAGTTTGCATTGTATTAGTGAGGATGCTCCATTCATTACTGATGTTCCGAACTTGGCTTTGAAATACAACAAATCTTTAAAGGATATATACTATAAGCGCGTGCAGTCATGGCCATTGCCATCACGAACGACCTTTAGTTCAGTGCCTGAATGGTTAGCTTATATTCGTGAGACTAAAGAGTTGGTGCTGACCGATTCGTTTCATGCTGTTTGCTTTTGTCTTCTTTTCGAAAAGGAGTTTTTGGTGTTTACGAGTCCACAGAAAGGACCTGGGCGAATGACGAGTTTACTAGGGATGCTGGGCTTGCAGGATCGTATTTGCACGACTCAGGAGATTCTTTTGAACGCTATCAATGGAGCGACACCAATTGATTTTACAACTGTTCGTTCTAGGCTCTTTGCTCACAGGCAGTTTAGTTTTACTTTTCTTCATGAGTCTCTCTTATGCGTGTCTTAGCAGATCCATCTTTTTCTATCAGCAATCCTTATGTTAATTTATTATACGAAGGACTGAGCTCCTTAGATGTGAAGGTAGAGCCTCTGACGCTTCGGAATGCATTTTGCGGAGCTGACATTTGTCATGTTCATTGGCCAGAGCGCGGGCTTACGGAAAGTTCTTTTTTAGGAAGCCTGAACATATCAATGCGATTACTCATTAAGGTAGTCGTCGCTAAGATTCGTGGTGCCAAGGTTATTTGGACTGTGCACAATTTGCAGCCTCATGAGCAAGTTCAGCCGATTGTGTGGGTAAAGTTCTTTTATTTTGTTTGGCGAAAGTTGGTCGATGGCGGTATATTTCTGAGTAATAATTCAAGGTCTACCTATGATGATTTGTATGGTCCGCTCAGCGATTCAGAAGTCGTTCCTCATGGGCATTATTGTTCAATTTACGAAGAAATTGAGCCAACTTGTCATTTGAAAGAAGAGCTGAATATTAAGGATAGTGATTTTGTTTTTGGGCATTATGGGTTGATTCGTGACTACAAAAATATTCCTCATTTGATCGGTCAGTTCTCCAGGTTGAAAGATCCTAAGTGCAAATTAATAATTGCTGGGAAAATCCGTGACGGGGAAGATGAGCTAGGTGAGGCTATCCGATCTTTGGTGGCTGCCGACGATAGAATTAGTTTGATTCCTCGTTTTGTATCAGACTCTGAGATGCTGGAGCTTTATAGTTTTACGGATTTGGCTGTTTTTCCTTATTCTCGTATATTAAATTCTGGTTCTGCGATACTTGCTCTGTCTTTGGGATGTCCTGTTCTAGTGACGAAGAGTCCTTCGATGTTAGAATTGAACGATCTAATTGGAGAGTCAGTTTGCTTGCTGGATGATCTAGATGACCTATCGGAGAGTATGTTAGAGCATCGGTCTGGTGGAGTGTTTAGGCCTGAAGTCGCTCAACTGAGCCCTCTTCATTGGCCGCGGTTATCACATTTGGCATTAAATTTTTATGAGCAAGTCTGCTCTAAATAAAAAGTAATTCATGTTTAGCCTATATAAGGAAATTCGAGAGATATTAGGGTATCTCAAAACCCCACAAGGTTTTAAGGAAGGAGGGCCTGTTTTGTTGGTGCTGGCATTGGCTTTTTTGAGCTCAATGGTTCCGCTTACTATTTATCAGCTCAAATTCGCCTTTTTCCTTGGAAATTATAGTTTCAATTACCTCGAAATACTGGCCCCATTTTTAATTCTTCCAGTATTGTTCAAGGTTAAGAAGAATAAACTGATGCTTTCTTTTGCGGTTTTCTTCTTTTTCTTAGGAGTTGCCACGATGCCAATCGCAGTGAGTTCGCCGATTAATGCCCTTTGTGTCGGCTGTTATACGGCAATCCCTTTTGTTTATATCAGTTGTATTCGTTTTACTCCTTTCGAGAAAGATTTGTTAAAGTGGGGGGTGCTTCTTTTGTGTGTGGGCATCGTTCTTCAAGTTTTCATCTATGGCCTCGGGTTGAAAACATATGTAAGTAGTTACACTGGAGAATCGTTGGGAGTGTCCGGTGAAGTTACACGGGTAAATAGCACGATTGCTGCAGCCACGGGCACGACAGTTTATATTTTTATGACGGCGATCTTGTCGTCCTTACTTTTCATTCGACGACCGCTTGTGTTCTGGTGCATATTAATCGTTAGTTTATTGGCAATGGTCGTCAGCCAATCTCGGGGTGCGACGTTGATGATGCTATGCTATATGGCGGTTCTTGGGTTCCCGATGTTACGTGAGTCACGGTTCCGGGGTGGGGGTGTCTTTTTACGCATACTATTATTTGGTTGTGCGATCGCTTCAGTTGGCGGATTTTTGTATTTAAAGCCAGCAGTGGTGGAGCAGTGGCGACAACGGGTAGAGTATTTTAAGGGCGATGCTTTCAACGATGCTGGCAGGGGCGTTCGTTACAAAGAAGCGTATGATACTTTTCTTGAGACAAATGGTCTTGGCGTGGGTTTTGGGAATTATTCGCCGAGGAAAAAAATGATGCCTTTTCCTTCTGGTGTCGTGGGTAGGAGTTCTCCTCATAATGTTTACTTGTTGTTATTGGCAGAGACAGGCGTTGTCGGTCTTATTGGCTATCTTTTGTTGATAGGTGCGGTATTGAGAGTGGCTTGGAAATCTGGCCGTCATATGGTCTGTTTTGCATTGTTAATATTGCTCACTCTTGGCCATAATGTAGAATACGTATATCTCCATATACCGTATCTGTGGGTGTATGCGCTTCTTCTCGCATATGCCTGCCATCAGGAGGTGAGCCCCGTAATGAAGGGCAGGCATGTCTAGCTCTGAGCCATCAGTGCTTGTTGTTTCCTTTCACGATTGGAAATCCAAGCGGCTAGCCGGGTTTCATAAGATTGGAGAGGCTTTGCTTGAGGCTGATTATGATGTCTATTTTGCGAGCCATTACCGTCCCTTGGCACTCTCGCTGTTTAACAAGGATGAAATCAATTGTTTCAGAAATTGGCGTGCGTTGATGAAGGGCATTTCGTTTACTAGTGAAGCTGCTTCGCTGCTTAATTTCACTGGATTGAATTTGGCTTTGCCTGGACCTTTGCGACGTGGCCCTTTGAAGAAGCTTAACCATTGGTTGTTAGATTGGTCGAATCGCTTACTTGCAAGCAAGTGCCGACGCTTGTGTCCATCTCCTAGATGTATCGTGATTGAGAGTGGGGGCTCAATCACTGCATATCCTGCGCTTAAAAAGGCTTACCCTGGGGTGCGCTTTATCTACAGGCCTTCGGATCCATGCGTTGGTAGTTTGACCGCGACTGACTCCTTGTTGGCCGCGGAGCGGTTACTTGTGAGGGAAGCGGATGCGGTGTGTCTTGTGAATGAGGAAGGTCGGCGAATGTATCAGGCGAATGGGTATGAGATGGATGTGTCTAAGACATATATCTTGCCGAATGGTATCGATGTGGAGGCTTTTGGTGCGCATTACGAGACGCCAGAAGTGTTGGCTGTAGAAGAATCTGTCTGCTATGTGGGAGGGCATCCGCCTGATTGGCGTCCAATCTTGGCACTGGCTGATAAGCGACCAGACCTAAGAATTGTTATTGTGTGTCCTGAGAAAGTTCCTGCTGCGATTGCTCGAGAAGTGGAGGCTCGACCGGAGCTAATCTATATTGAAGGCCTCTCACCAGAGCAGGTGCCTGCGTATGTGAGCAATGCGACGGTGATGATCATCCCTTATCCGGATGGATGGGGGGCACGCCCGTTGGGCATGCACGGTAAAATAATGCAGGCGATGTATGCAAAGAAGCCGATAGTTGCGATGAACCTGGACCCTGAAGTTCGAAAAGAAGGTGTCTATGTTGAGGAAACTGTGGAGGCATTTGTTGAGCGTGTGTTGATGCTTCGAGGGGCAGGTTCGAAAGAATACTCGTTTGATTTCACCACGCGCGATTGGAGCACATTTAAGCAACGCTTTTTGGAGTTTTCGGAATTATGAAAAAGGCCTTATTCATATCGATGCATTCACTCGATGCGTTTACCGGAGGTTCAATGGCTTCGAGGAATTTTCTAAAAATTGTTTTATCAGTTTTTGATGGTGCGGTTTCAGTGGTTGCCGCGGCTGAATCGGCTGAAATGGCGGAGAAGCTGGGAGTCACTGAGTTTCATCCTGTGCCGAAGCGCACACAGCTTCAAAAAGCGACATACTTGATTCGTGCGGTTTGTCGGGATCGCTTTACGCCGTATTGTGAGCGTCATTTTTCTGAACTTTTGGAGGGCATGACGCATGTGGTTATAGATGGTTCGATGATTGGGCGATTTGCGCCGATGATCAAGCGGATGGCACCATCCGTTCATGTGACGCAACTGCATCACAATTTTGAGCGAAAGTTTTTTGCGGATTCAATTGTCCATTGGGCAGTCAAACCGTTTATTCGGAAGATCATTGATCGGAATCAAGGAGAAGGATGGCATGCTTCGGATTTAAATCTGACATTCACGGAGCAGGATCAAATGGATTTACTCGAAGCGTATGGGAATCCTTCCGTGGGGCGGGCTGAAGTATTCGGCTATTATGAGGACTGTGGTGATATGCCCGCGATTGTTACACGTGGACAGGCATCGAGATCGAGAGTCCGAATGATCATTACAGGAAATATGTCCGTCCCAAAGGGTTACGAAGGCGCGGTTTGGTTTGTGCAGGATGTCCTTCCTGCGCTGGATGCGGCTGAATATGAGCTGGTGATCGCAGGGCGAGATCCGCATCCGAATTTAGTCGATGCCTGTCAGGCAGTTCCTTCGGTGACGCTCATTCCAAATCCAGTGGACATGGAGGTATTGCTTAAAGATGCAAATATCTTTGTGAATCCATCTTCAATTGGAAGTGGTATAAAGGTTCGGAATTTTGATGGCTTACGCTCGGGGTTACCTGTTATTTGCCATGCTGGAAATGCCTATGGTTTCGAGCATATGGCACCTGAAGTGTTTTCAGCCTTTGAGGATGCTGCGACATTTCGTGCTCATTATGAAGCGGTCGTGTTAGCCAGCGACGAGCGCGATCTTTGCCTGGAGGTTCGAACCTATTATGAGCAAAATTGTAGCATCGAGCGAGGTGCTGTATACTTACAGGAATTGATAGGAGCCGGAAAATGAAAGTCTTGATTGTCTATCATGTGTTTGCGCACTACAGAGAGCCTATTTTGCGTGAATTAGCGCAGTCGCCGGAGCACGAATATGTTTTTTATTCAGGTGATGTTTCGAATCAGGTGGGGTTGAGGCCATTGGACGAAGTCCGTCTCAATACTTCGACGAGTATTCCAATTTTTAAATTGAGAAATCGGTGGTTTAAACAACGTTTCTTATGGCAAAAAGGGCTCGTTCGACGCCTCCTCATTGAAGATTATGATGCTGTGGTTTTTCTTGGAAATTTCAATTTTATTAGTGTTTGGGTTGGTTCCGTTCTTGTGCGTCTACGTTCAAAGAAAATACTAATGTGGACGCATGGTTTGTATGGTTCGGAGGGATCTGCAATACGTCGATTACGTTGTTGTTTCTATCGTTTAGCTCACGGGCTTTTGCTTTACGGTAATCATGCGAAATCACTCTTGGAGAATAATGGATTCAACAGTGGTAGGCTCTGTGTGATTTATAACTCCCTCGATGTTGTGAAGCAGAATCGGATTTATTTTAGTATTAGTAGCCAAGAAGCATCGAATGTTGTCTCCCTGTTGTTCCAAGCGAAGGCTATTCCGACGATACTGTTTATTGGTCGTTTAACCTTTCAAAAGAAGATTTCCGCGTTGCTTCATTCGGTTGCCGAACTGCGTGATATTTTCCCAGTTAATTTATTGTTGATTGGGGATGGTGAGTTGCGCGGTGAGCTAGAGGAACTCGTATCTAAATTGGGGATTAAGGATAATGTTTATTTCTATGGCGCTTCTTTTGATGAGGTTGAAAATGCCAAGTTAATATATGCATCGGATGTCTGTGTTGCCCCTGGAGAGGTGGGTTTAACTGCAATGCACACATTAGTTTATGGAACTCCAGTGATTACGCATGATAATCCGGGTAATCAGATGCCAGAGTATGAGGCGGTGGTATCAGGTGTTTCAGGCTCTTTTTATAGAGAAGATGATTATGATGATTTGACGGAGAAGATTTATTCTTGGCTGAATCAGGATTTTGACCGAAGCTTAATACGAGAGAACTGCAGGCAGGTGATACAGGATAAATACAATCCGATTGCTCAGCGAAAGTTTATGGATCAATTTATTAATTCAATTTGTTCATGATGCTATTAAATCGAATTCGTAGTAACGAAAAATTATATTATTTTTACCGTATATTTCGTATGTATTTTATTCGGAAAATGCGTGGTTATTACAATGTGCATTACAATGCGAATTTTATAGGGAAAAGTCAGATTTCTAAAGATTTGAGACTTGGAGCATTTGGATCGATCGGACCAGGCGCATATATTTGTCCAAGGGTTACAATGGGTAACTATGTGATGATTGCGCCTGATTTTTCTCTTGTAGGTGATGATCATCGTAGTGACGTTGTCGGCGTTCCTTATATTTTTAGCGGACGACCTGTCCTCAAGGAGACGATAATTGAAGATGATGTATGGGTCGGTCGAAATGTGATTTTACGCTCTGGAGTTACCGTCGGTCGTGGTGCATTGATCGCAATGGGAGCTGTCGTAACTCGGGATGTTGCTCCGTATGCCATTGTTGCTGGAGTGCCAGCGAAGCAGATTGGTAATCGCTTTGAAAAGACTGACGATATGAGCAGGCATGATGAAATGCTTAAGCAAGAGCCTAAACTTCTGAGTTTTTGCAAAAAACAGTTAAATTAAATGGAAAATGAGATAGAGTGTCGTCGTCGGCTTAGAAAGTGGTCGAAATGGGATTTGGCGAGACGGGTGATCTGGTGGTTCTTGAGCCCGTGCTTCAGATTTAGTCCCCGCTTATTTTGGGGATGGCGTCGGTTTTTATTGCGTGCTTTTGGTGCTAAGATTGGGGCCGGAGTCCGTATTTATCCAGATGTAAAAATATTGATTCCTTGGAATTTGACTCTCGGTAGTTGGGTGACAGTTGGAAGCAATGTTACTTTATATGCATTAGGGGAGATTGTGGTTGGACAGAAGGCCACGATATCGCAAAATGCGCATTTGTGTGCGGGCACTCATGATTATCAAAGCCCTACTTTTGAGTTAATTAAATCGAGCATTAATATTGGTCCAAGCGTGTGGATTTGTGCGGATTCTTTTATTGGTCCAAGCGTTTCGGTTGGAGCCGGTGCAGTTGTTGCCGCTCGTTCGGTTGTGATTAAAGATGTTGAGGAGTTAGTTGTTGTTGGGGGGAATCCAGCTCGATATATCAAATGTCGTGAGATGAAATGTTGAGTGCTCATTTAAGGTGAAAATGGATATCATTTTTTTTTCAGGCATTGAATGGCACGGTCAAAATCGGATGCCTTGCCATCATTTGGTCGAGCGACTTGCGAAGCAACATCGTGTGTTTTATGTGAATAATTTTGGAGCACTTCGTGATTTAGATCATCACGATTTTTCGCGCTGTGTGAGCAAGGTGACTGGGGCGCTGAAGGGACGAAAGAACCCGCATGTGCAGGTGGCAAATAACTGCGAGGGGATTCATGTCTGGCAACCTTGGGTGCTGCCGACTCCACGAGTGGCCTTTATACAAAAAATAAATGCGTGGTTGTTGAAGCGAAGCTTACGGGCGCTCTATCGCAAATTTTCTATTTCTAAGCCAATTATTTGGACGCGTCTACCGACTCCGGTCGTTTGGGAGACGATTCAAGGGTTGGAGCGTCGTGCCCTTGTGTATCAGTCGATTGATAAATTCCCTGAGCACCCGCGGATTGCGCAGTCGTTACGTGAGCGCTATCATAAGGGTGAACGTTTATTTAATAGTCATGCAAATCTGGTTTTCGCGAGCGCGCGTGGTTTGTATGAGGAGAAGAAAAAGTTTAATGTAAATACACATTTTCTGCCGAATGGGGTGAGTGCCGGGTTCGGAGAACTGCCAACGCATCGGATCGAAGAGATGGAAGCGATTGATGGTCCGATCGTTGGCTTTGCCGGCGCACTGGGGACGGCGACGGATATGCCATTATTGTGTGATCTCGCTGTGGCACTGCCAAATGTGACATTTGTGTTCCTCGGCACGGTTGACCGGACAGAGTCGATTGATGAGCTAGAGCGTTTACCCAATGTGCATTTGCAAGGATTAGTGCCGCATTCGGATTTGATGTCTTGGTTTCAGTATTTTGATATCGGTTTAATGCCGTATCGTTTAAACCATTATCAGCAGTATACTTTCCCCTCCAAATTGGCAGAATATCTGATGGCTGGATTACCGATTGTGGCGACGCGCTTGCCCGAGTTGGAATCTTATAAAGAGGTGGTCCATATTGCTGATTGCGTTCAGGATATGGTTCAGGATGTCCGACTCATATTGACTTCAAAGCTTCGTCGGAATACTGAGCAACTACAGCAACGTCGCAGGGTTGCCTCATCTTTGACGTGGGAAGCGCAGGTGGAGAAGATCGAAGTTGAATTAGGCTGTCTAGCCGCCCAAAGTAGATAATCATTTTTCTTTAACGGATGTTAAATCAAGCCCAACAAATACTGCTCAAATTACCAAAGCCTATTGCTAAAGCGGCAAAGGCATTATTTACCTATCCAAGATATTGGGTTTGTTGTGCGCGTGCGCGTAAAGGGTATCAGGCACATGGCGATCAGTATTCGCATCCTGTTTTGTTTGTTGCGGGTATGCCAAAAAGTGGGACGACTTGGGTTGAGCAGATGCTGTCTTCTTTTTCGGGCTATGAAGCGATATTAATCCCAGAGGCAACGTTTTCAGAATTTAAGACTGGAGAGGGGCATTGTTTTGAAATGCCCAAAACTGCTCTCTCGCGTTTCCGCAGGAAGTTGGTTCTGACAAAGATGCACGTGCCGGGCACTGAGAATAATGGTCAGATTCTTCGGGATGCCTCTGTGCCTTGTTTGATTTTGCATCGTGATTTGAGGGATGTATCTATCAGCCATTATTATTACGTTCGGAATACACCATGGCATGGTGATTATAATGCTTTGGAGAATGCGACTGTTGAGGAAGGGATTGAGTATTTTATACGCAATCGATTAGGGGAGTTTATTCAGTGGATCGATGGATGGGAGCGTTGGCGCGATCCCAATGCTTCGATTGTAGTTCGTTACGAAGATCTGCTGAAGGATACGTCGCATAATATGAAACAAATATTGTCTTTGTTTGGTCTTTCGGTCGATGACGAGCAGCTTGAATCGATCGTGGCTGCTTATGATTTTAAATCACTACGTGCGAAAAATTCGGCAACGGGATTTTTTCGTAAAGGAACTTCAGGTGATTGGCAGAATCATTATACACCGGAATTACAAGAACTCTTCAAGCGGTTTTCAGGCGATTACTTGATTCGTTATGGGTATGAGTTGAATTTAGATTGGTGACGTATGGCTACTTTGCTTTTAGTTGTTCCTACGCTGAGTAGTTACGAAGCGTTTCTATCTGATTTTGCAGATGTTGCTGTCGGTGCGGGGCATGAGGTGCATGTGGCGACGCACTTAGAGCGGCTCACTGGTTGTGGCGTTTCAGGTGTGGGCAAGGAGAGTCCAGTTATCTTTCATGATATTCAGTTTCCGCGAGGAGCGGATCCTTTGGCGCTCTGGCGAGCCGCTCGCCAGTTGCGACAACTGGTTAAGCAGGAACAGCCGGATTGGATTCAAGCGCATTTTAGCGTGGCTGCGTTAGTGGCAGCATTAGCGAAAACAAGTGCGTGGCCTTATACGGATTGTATTATACAAGGTTTAGCCTGCACCTTGAGTCGGGGACGTGCGCGACTGGCGGCGTGGTTTGGTGAGCGCTTTGCGATGCTACGCTTGGATGCGATGTGGGTCTTAACTCAGGATGATTTTGAAGTGGTTCGGAATTGGAATTCCTCAAAAGCACGCATACAAGACGCTCCTGGCTTTGGCTGTCGCTTAGACCGTTTTGATCCAGGATCCTATTCAGAGAGTGGGCGAATCGAGCGACGGACTGAACTGGGAGTTGAATCGCATGAGTGTATTTTGATTTATGTCGGTCGATTGGCGGCGTTTAAGGGCTTTGAAAAGGTCGTGACAGCGTATCGTAATTTGAAACATCGTGGTGTTCCCGTTCGCTTGTTGATCCTAGGTGCGTTCGATACCCTGCACCCTTCAGGTTTGACTGAGGAGGAGATTTTCGAGTTGAAAAATGATTCTTCGGTTTTGATGCTGGGGTGGCAGGCGAATGTCGCAGAGTGGCTGGCGCTTTCAGATCTTTGTGTTTTTCCCAGTGAGCGCGAGGGGATGCCTGTGTGCCTCATGGAGGCACTTTGCATGGGCGTTCCTGTTGTGACATCAAACTCGCGAGGGTGTCGGGATGTTGTCCGGCATGGTATAGATGGGCTAGTTCTGGTGAATTCCAGTAGCGGAAGTATTGCAGATGCTGTTGCCTCCTTGTTGGATACTCCGCATTTAGTAGAGAGAATGCATCGAAGTGCGATAGAAGGATGTGAGCAATTTGATCGTAAGCATTTCATTGATGAGCAACTTGCAGCAATGGAAGTGGTTTTAGCGAAATGAAGAATCTAATTATATCTGAACTGTATTATCCCGAGCAAAATGCGACCGGGTTCTTTTTAACTAGAATCGCAGAAGGATTGGTTCATGAGTCTGAATCGGTCTCTGTGCTCTGTGCGCAGCCCAGCTACAATCAGCGTGGGACTATGGCGGCGAAGACCGAGTTGTATCATGGTGTTGAAATTCGACGCTGTTGGTCGACAACTTGTGATCCTAAGCAGATATGGGGACGCTTGCTGAATTTTGGGACGACCAGTCTCTCGATCGGTTGGCGCGGGTTGTTCTCGATCAAGCGAGGTGACAAAGTGCTGGTGGTCACGAATCCGCCCTTACTTCCCTTTTTTATGCGGATCGTCTGCTGGCTAAAAGGCGCCAAATTCGTGCTTTTAGTCCATGATGTGTATCCGGATGTTTTTGTGCCGCTTGGGTTGATGCAATCGAGTCATCCGCTTTATCGAGTGATTTCATGGGTGAATGGTAAGCTATATGCGTCGGCGGATCGTGTCGTCGCCCTAGGGCGTGATATGGCGCGGCTCGTCGAAGGCAAATCGAAGGGACTTGCGCAAGTGTCAGTCATCCCTAATTGGGGGGATGTCGATGTCATTACGCCGACCCCCAAGGCGGAGAACACATTGCTACAAGAACTGAATTTGATGGAAAAGTTTGTGGTGCATTATTCAGGTAATCATGGTCGCACGCATGACCTGCTCAGTGTGGTCGAAGCTGCGGAACTGCTGAAAGACGAATTAGATATCCACTTCCTGTTCATCGGCGAGGGGAGTGGCAAAGCTGAAGCAGTCGCACGTGCAGAGGTGCTTGGGCTCAAAAATATAACTTTTCGCACCTTTGTAGATCGTTCGGAGTTAAACACTTCGCTGAACGCATCGGATGTTTCGATGGTGGCTTTCAAAAAAGGGATGGCGGGCATCAGTGTGCCGTCGCGCCTCTACAACTTGATGGCTGCCGGGAAGCCAATCCTTGCGGTCGTCGATGACGATTCCGAGGTGGCGGACGTCATCCGTGAAGCCGAGCTTGGAGTGACGGTGCCGCCTGAATCTCCCCAGTTACTCGCGGAGCAAATCTTAGCCCTTAAACATGACTCTGCGCGCCGAGCACGGATGGCTGAGAATTCTAGAAACGAAGCAGGCGCAAAATATTCGTATGAAGCGATCAAGCAGCAGTATCGCGACTTATTTGATTCGCTGTAGTGGCGCACTTTTATACCTTAACACTTTAATACCTTTATACTTTTTTCTCTATGAATATTTGCACTATTGGTGGTTCCGGCTTTGTCGGCACGCGTCTCATCTCACTTCTTCAGGATGGCAACACGGTCCTCAATCTTGATAAAGCTTCAAGTGCTGTGCACGGGGCATTGACCCAAACGGGCGATGTCCGTGAGCCGGAATCCTTTAGCTCTCAGCTAGCTGGACAGGATGCGGTCATTTTACTGGCTGCGGAACACCGCGATGATGTGTCGCCGACTTCGCTCTATTACGATGTGAACGTTGAAGGGATGCGCAACGTGCTGACTGCAATGGATGCGCAGGGCGTGAAAAATATAGTGTTTACCTCATCGGTCGCAATTTACGGAATGAATCAATCCACGCCGCCAACGGAGAGTTCACCAGAGGCACCGTTTAATCAGTACGGGAAAAGTAAGTGGCAAGCGGAGCAGGTGCTGCAGAAATGGATTGCGAAAGGTGAAGGGCGCAGTGCTTTGGTGATTCGCCCAACTGTGATCTTCGGCGAGGAAAATCGGGGCAATGTTTTCAACCTTCTGAAGCAGATTTACACGGGGAAATTCCTGATGATCGGTAACGGGCAGAACCGGAAGTCGATGGCCTATGTCGGTAACATCGTCGCTTTCATTAAATATAAGTTGGAGGCAGGGTTTTCGGGGATGGAGATCTTTAACTATGTCGATAAGCCAGACTTCGATATGAACACCTTGGTGTCTGAGATCTTTCGTCATAAAGGCATGTCTGCTCCCAAGTTGCGAATTCCCTATCCGATTGGAATCCTCGGTGGTTATTGTTTCGACTTTCTGGCGAAGGTGACAGGCAAGAAACTACCGATAAGTTCGATCCGCGTGAAAAAATTCTGTTCATCGACTGAAATTAATGGCGATAAATTGGATGCTTCAGGCTTCGTGCGCCCTGTCGATTTCAAGGATGGACTACAGCGCACGTTGACGGCTGAATTTGGAGACTGAAGTTACCCTTTCTGTTCTTTCTAAAAGCCCGCTGAGTGCGGGCTTTTTTTGGTCAGTTTATTATGAATTCAGATAGATCTGGAGCCTCTAAACGGAGTTTGCAAATTTTGTTTTGTAGATAATCCCGGGGAATTAGGCTCAAGTGATCGTCGTTTTTTGCTGATTTATGGTGGTGCGATTTTTTTCTGTCTAATGATTCTGCGGGGAGTCCTAGGAAATTCTCGATTTGAACGATTGATTCACTCAGCTGAGAGGTGCTTGTGATGAGGAGCTGTTCTGCAGGAATTAGGTCAATCACGGATTGATTCGATCTGCGCCAATACGATAGCATCCCGTCGATCGGGTAGAGACTAAGGGCTTTAAGTGGAGTCTCTTCCTTCGGGAATGAGGCGCTCCCAAAATATTTCTGTAGCACGGGCTCCCAGTAATGATAGCCTAATTCGCGTCGGTTTTTTAGAATGTGATTCAGTATGGATCGCATCCAAGGTATCGGTTCACGAATCGTAAGTATGAATTTCGACTCAGGAAAGAGGTCGGCGAGTAGGCCGGCTTCAGTGGTCAAAAAACCCGAACTTTCATAGTCTAGTGAGAGTGCATTCGATCGACGGATAAGGAATTCAGTCCATTCCTGCTGGCTGAGTTGGCCAGACTCCTTTTTGAGCCACATTTTAGAAAACAGGTAGGCGTGTGGTTCATGTTTGTCTCTTGCTTGATGTCCGAGTAGGTTGGCAACGGACATTGTGCCTGATTTGAAATTACCGATACAAAACGCGCTTGGGTTATGTCTGGTTTCAGGTGTTCTGAGTCCCGCGAATCTATAATGAATGTGTTGTAGTTGTGCACAGCATTCGAGTGATGGTAGGTATAAGCACCCTGACACCACTTTGTTACGAATTGTTTTATACAATGGAGGCATCTGTTGTCTCGATGGAAAATGTTGAAGTGCAACTATTATACGTCCGTTGTATTGTCTATGGAGGCATGCTTGTTGAGTCCGATTGCGATAAGACTGTCAAGGATCGCGCTGAATCCTGAAGTGGCTTTTAAGGTCTGTAGATCTTTATTGCTGGAGAGGCGGATGAAGAATTGTTCTTGTCTGAGATTGAAGCCGTAGTGCTTCACATCGAGTAATGCACCGAAAACATTGGGCATGCCTTCTTGCTGGTAAGTAAACGCTTCGCCGCCTACCAAGTGCCAGAAATAGACTTTTTGAGCACTTCCGTTTTTGCTGTAGACTCCGAATTCAGCGGGTTGGAAATTTTCGCCTTCATGTTGAAAGGGCACTGAATGTTTGCGATCAACACGTTCCCAACCATTCAGAACCCAGCAGGTGTCGGGAGTATGCGCACCGGCCCAGCGGTAGGAGGTCTTCCCCGGTGACCAATACGCGATATAGAGGCCAACAAACGTATCGCCCTTCTCAAAAACTCGGAAAAGTGCATCATCAAAGTTCAGAAATTCGGTAATCCGTGCACTGGATTCGGGCGACTCTGCCATATTCATGTCCTTGATTCGCCAACCATTGATCTCACTTGGGACGATGTCAGTCAAGGCATCCGTCAGGGTCGACTCAGGGGGGGGGGCTAATGCAAAGTAGATCCGCAGTCCAAGGGCGAAGGTCAGTACAAGGTAGCCGGAGATTAGAATGAATTTTTTCATGGAGCAGCAAATCTTTTAGGGTCAGTAACCCCTAGTAGTTTGTTTCTTTTATTGGCTGCGTAAAGAACTTCGTTGAAATGTGTAAGAAGAAAGGATCCACTGTGCAAGAAGTTATCCCGTTATTGTTATAATGTGTGCTTAGGACATTTTCAGGGACAGGCTCGTAATACTGGCTTTGGCTTCCTCCTGCGCGCTTCGCGGCTACGGCGTGACGCTAGTGGGTTGTGCTGTTTTTAACCGGAGCGTAAAGGACTTCGTCCCACGCGGCAGGCTTTATAACCGCTTATGAACGGATCGCCAACGGCCGATCCGATCGGCGGAACCTGCTGGAGGTCTTTTTTGTTGGAGCAACTGATTTGGGTGTTGTGTGATTGGCCGCAAGAAGGCGTGAGAGTCTCTGAAAAATGAAATTGTAAACCTATGCAACTTGGATCATTTTACTTAGATTCCTATTAATTTCGAGCAAGACGGGTTTAAGTTCTTTTTTATAGTAATGACCACGAACCGATTCATGTGCATGTTCGATATTCTGGAGGTGAGGCCGTTTTCAATGTGAATAATAAGATCGATTTATGAGAATCTCATGGCTTAAAAATTAAAGAGCTATCGAAAGCTCAGTCACTCGCTGAAGCCAATAAACAATTAATCATGGAGAAGTGGAATGAAGACCTTAACCAATAATCAAATCACTACTTCTTTCTCAAACGGATACATTTTCGTGTCTATGGAAACGGGAGTTGAAATTAAGTTTCCTGTCGAGAAGAACCCACGGTTGTGTGGTGCTACGCCTGCTCAGTTGAATCATATTGAGATTTCACCTTTCGGACTCCATTGGCCTGAATTGGATGAAGACTTATCATTTGAGGGTCTCGCCAAAGTAGACTTTGGGCAGTTTACGAGAGCATAACGCGATCGGTGGACTGCTTGGCAAAATGGGGTCATTCTGGAATGGCATAAACTTAATTAGCGTTACGATGTAATTATGCTTGATCAAGCAATAGCAAAACGTAGGGCTCGAGCTTACTTGATGCCGCTTAGAATCAGCCACCAGCGGCCAATCCGACGAGCGGCACTTCGCAAGCTAATGCCCTATATTTTAAGAGCTATCAAAGCAATTTTTAGGAGGCAGGCTATAATTTGGCTCTGTCCCACGCAGCAGGCAGTCGCTTGGTTACTTCGATCGTTGCTGGGTGAACGTTATTGGTTGCTAGTCGGCGTCGCTTTGAATTTTCCCTCCAGGACATGATTAGACTCTGCGCCCCAGCGCCTCTGCGCGAAAACTGCAAGTCGCATGGATATTTCGGGTGATTGGCTGGAGCGTGCCCATCGCGCGCTCTAATTTGATATTTCGCAACGCTTCGCTTTGACAAGGGCTCGCTGCTCGTGGACGGTTTGGTAATGCTAGAGTTTAAAATCGGACAGCGCTGGATTAGTGAGACGGAACCTGAACTCGGACTGGGTATTTTGGAGTCGGTTTCGCGACACCAGATTCAGCTTATTTTTACCGCGGCAAGTGAGGCGCGGCTCTATGCGCCCGCGAATGCGCCGATCAAGCGGGTCGAGTTTCGTGTGGG
>Ga0129327_10000716_pt1 | contig 19891 bp, 25 predicted proteins | sample CPBDNA_6_FD_111799 | JGI IMG/M metagenome (GOLD analysis project Ga0129327, IMG submission 111799) | Freshwater to marine salinity gradient microbial communities from Chesapeake Bay, USA - CPBay_Spr_31_0.8_DNA | ecosystem: Environmental > Aquatic > Marine > Coastal | place: USA: Chesapeake Bay... | reverse complement strand
TCATTATTATTTAGTATTTAATATTAAAAAGTTTTATATTACTAAATAAATTCCAAATTGATTGTTTATGGTATTTAATATGTGCTTATAATTTATATATAAAATTAAATTTTATATATAAATACTAAATAATAATGAAACTTAGTCCAGAATTCTTAAAAATACTTAAGGGTGTAGGATGGACGGTGCTGGCGCTATTTATTCTAGGGTTAATTGCAGTAATAGTATGTGCAAGCATGAATCTCCTTCCAACGCAAAAAAATAGTAAATCAAATGACGGTGGTTCGGGACCGTCAGGAGATCCCGATAATCCCGTCGTTCCCGATAATCCCGTCGTTCCCGATAATCCCGTCGTTCCCGATAACCCCGGGCCATCTTCGGGTGGCGGCGGTGCCGGCGAGTGGTTTAATATTTACAATACAGCTATGAGTAACTCATACGGATATAAGAGCATAATGGAAGATTATTCAAGCGAAAATGCAACTCTTCCAGATGGAAGAGTTAGTACTTTAAGTCAGTCTGTTAGACAAAATTTTGTAAATTTACTTCAAAATAAAACACGCACTGGCTTATGGCTTGATAGTTACGAACATATTTCCTTCTTAGAAGACGCTCTTGAAAGTATGAAGAACACTGATGGCGGCCCGACTAAAATTTTATTCTTATTTTACGATTTACCCAATCGTGATTGTGCCGCCGCCTCGAGTAATGGTAGTTTATGTTGTACTGAGCCCTCGGGCTTTTGTGATCAAGCCACTATGAAAAACTTTGGGGATGCTACACAAACTGTTTGTTTAGGTTTAACAACAGGGATGATACAAGATGATGGAACTTATGGAAAGTCTTATGAAGACTACGCAGACCTTGTCGTACAAACAATAGAAAAGTACCCCGATTTTGAATATCACATTGTATGTGAACCTGACAGTTTTCCAAATATTCTAACCAATTCGACTTTTGGCGGCGGCGAAGCCGTGGGAGGATGTTCTAAAAATACAGCAGCACTATCTTATTGTGCTGGTATTGATTATGCATTACGTAGATTAACTGGTCATGTTAGAGATGAAAATGGGAATTTAAGCCCTGACGGTTCATTAACTATATCAAATATGTATCAAAATAATCAAATATTTACTTATTTAGATGTTGCCCATTCAGCATGGGGAGGTTGGGATGTTAATCTCGGAGACGCGAATAAAGGTGTTATGTATAGTTTATTAATGGGTGCCACCGATAAGAGTTCGAAATATGTTGATAATGAATCAGACGCATACAGTGCAATAGGTACGGCCGATAAGTTTGGTAATATTAATACATCCGTTTATAGTAAAGATAAATTCTGGTGGAATACAGCACAGTGGACGCAGATGTTGGCCGGTTTTACAATGAATGTATCTAATTATACCCCACTTGGATATATGATACCATTTTCAAAATTCACTGAAAATGGACTAAACAAACCACCCGAAGTAATAAAGGACTACTGCGGGTGGGAAGATTATTCAGTAAATCCTGCGATCGTACCAGGGGATATAACCCCTGATAATTCAGAAAGTATTGGAGGTAGAGGTGCAGAATGTATGAATCCATGTAATAATATTCAAGCTTATAATTTTACGAATAATTTAATGAATTATGCCGGGATTTTAGCAACTATTTACGCAGGGCAATTTGACAAAGGTGTTGTCAAAGACGGAGTTGTATACCCAAGAATATTAATTGATACCGCACGCAATGGGGGTGCACCAGATGTGTTTAAAGCCAATTATGAAGCACTAGTTGAGAACCTACCGTCGGGCACGCAACCTCAACCATGTGCGTCTTGGTGTAATGTGGCATCAATGAGTTTAGGTCAGCCTTCTTTTGGAGATGACAATACGCTTCTACATCCATCTGATGTAAGTGGTAGTTATTTACCATTTATAAGTTTTGCATATATGAAACCACCTGGCGAATCAGATGGTTGCGTTCCGTCAGCCGGTTCGGCGGCACCTAACCCACAAGATTCTACAGGAGAAATGACAAAGAATTGTACTCCAAGTACTATTACTGGTGATCCAGCACTGTGTGCTCGTTTTGATACTATGTGCGGTCATGAATTTGCTGGAGGCTATGGTACCGAGTCTGATGGTCCGGGGGATTTAACATATACTGACCAAACCAAAAATTACATAAAATTATGCCCGCCTGATGCAGGAGTATGGGATTTGTATCAGATTGATATGCTTGCAAGTAATTTTAGTAATTTTACACAAACTAACAGTGGTCAAAAACTATACGCAACCAAAAATAATGATGATTATTGGGATGGTAATACAGAAGGGTAATTTGTATAATATTATAATTATTATAATATTATGGTAAGCTAGTTTGTAATTTTGTAGGTAAAAAGTTACAATCTACTTTCATAGCATATTGGGCGTTCGCGGCGCCGGAGGGGGCAGACGCGTCGACGAACATTACACCCGAGCCCACCGTGCCATTGGGGAGGTCGCCTTTCGGTATATCATCTGTAGGCATACATATATTTTGATACCATTCCTGTTTTTTGGTGGTGATCTCGGCAGGGTAGCCTGCCGAGGTTGTCTGATTCTTACCATACGTATTTGTTAGGTCTTTTAATGTTTGTTGTTGATTACGGGCGGGTTGCAACTCGCCAATACTTTTCAAAAATGGAGTACATAAGTCAGTTTTGGGTTTGTCCTTGTCGGCCGTGTCCAACAGATTAACAATGTCGACTCCTCGGACTGGATTAGTACCTGGCCATCCTGACTCAATATTACATATTCCAAATTGAGGACCGTAACCACCTCTCCAATTTTCCGTATTGAGCTGTAATACTTCATATTTTGCAGGGGCTGTTTTTATAGTATTAACACCTCTGTACTGATAATCTAAAGTCCACCGTGGATCATCTAAATATATATCCATGTATAAATTATAGAAAATATTGTAATAACTTTTATTGTTTCCCGCGGTTGCCGCCTGACTTGTACTTAAACCGTCAGGGTAACCAATTGAACTACAACAGTTATTCGAATCCGCCGAAGGCGTGACCACGACACCATCCTCCGCAAATACAGTCATATTACCAATGACTGGATCGGCTGGGGCACCTTGACATGCAATAACATTTTGAACTTGTTGTGATGTATAATAACTGCTGTTCGTCGTCTGTTGTACGCTAGTGCACCGGTCTTCCAAGTTAATAGATTCAATTACTTGCGAAGACGATGCTAGATTTGGCCCGCGGCAAACTGTACAATCTACATTATGACCGGTTCCGCATTTTGATTGTCCTAACTCATCGGCACTACATTTCTCAGGAGAGCTTGTGTCTTCATTACCGTCAAGCCAAATTGTTGGGCCCGCACCTGCTTCTCCGATTAAGCTAGGTGTCCAATATGATTGAGTTAATATCATATATTTCAAATCGTAACCGCTGTAAAAGGTTGGGGCACGAGGAATACCATAAGCATCACTAAAATCTTGACTCGGGCTTGAATCTACAAGAAACCATAACCCGTCTCCGGCTTCGTCAAAATTAACAATAAAACTGCTAACTTGCGAGTTGTCTACAGCAGCAAGTGCATCATAATAGGCTTGGTTTGGTAAAACATTAACTGAACCATCAGATTGCTCTTGTACAATTCTGTAATATATTTGCAAAGTGTACCAAGTTTGAGTGTCTGGGTCCTGTACATCCGACCAATAGTCATTTAAATTTTCCGATGTTGGTGTAATACTAGGGTCAGTTACTAATGTGGGTTTAATGTAGTAATCATATTGAACACCTTTTTGGCTTGTAGTGTCAATATATTTACCTACACCATACCCCCAATTATTGTTAAAATATTGAATACCATTTGCAGCTGAAATTGTATACGGATTGTTCCATATACCATTTGGATCAATGGTACCGTCAACAGCTTTAAAGTTGTAGTTGTCACCAGTGCTAGCATTTCCCAACACAGTGGTGGTAGTTGATGTTGACGGCATATTTTCTTGTATTATATAATTAGGGAAACTCCCATCGCCCCTAGCTTCGCCTCCCGTATTACCAAGTCTTGACGGTAAAAATTGATCATTTTTTTCATTTATACTATTATAATATGCACCGTAAAACCCGTGATGCGTTGTTTGACAACTATCTTTTGATGTTTCTATCAAATCAATTTCGGTCCGTCCAGAATTTGCATAATAACCATCTTCTGTCACATACCCTATACCTTGTCCATCGTTATACAAGGCACCCATTGCGACACCATATTTATCATTGTCGTTGGCGTTTACTAGTGCCTTGCCCGATCCATTAACACCATACTTCATTGTTGAGCCTGTTGCGCTTATTGGGGGAATTGGTACCATATAAACAGCACTTACAATTCCTCCAACATCTTCTGGAACACCTGCTAGAAATAATGAAAATGACATATATCTACCAGTGGTTACACCACCGCCAAATCCGTCTGCGGATAATGGATATACATAAGTTTTAGCAGCATTTGTTAATATTGTACGCTGGCCGCCATTAGCAGCGTAAATATTGGTACCACCTAGAAGACTTGTAACAGACCCTATTTTTGATGAGTACATTTCTGCTGTAGAAAATGGTCCAGTCTCCACTGGACCCACTGGTCCTGACGTACCCGCTGGACCTGCTCCAGCCGCTGGAGCCGCTGGACCTGTTGGACCTGTTGGAGCCGTTGGAGCACCATCGCTGGCAGGCGAAGCGGGGCCTGTGACACAATTTCCGCAATACCCGCAACCACCAGCATTATTTATGCATATAGTCGCACAAACAACCAAACCTATTAAAGTTAAGATACTTGCTATACCTGGTACAAGTATTAAGGCAGAGTTTGGGTACTTTTTCAAATCACCAAAACTAGGCTTTTTTAATTCATAATAAAATCCTAGACTAAAAAATCCAAAAATCGCGGTCAATGTAGATAAAATTATAACACTAGTAATTTGAGGTCTCATTTTTTATTTGTTTATTATAAATAAAAAATTAAAATTAAATAAATGAAGATACAAACAATTTTTGGATTGTGTAGTCTTGGAGCATGTATATTGGGATTATTATTATTTGCAATATACAAAGCAAAAACCGTGGAATTTATTTATATTACCTTCCCAGATCTTGTTGGTTACGTAGGCAAGGGATTAATTGCTCTGGCAATATTATTTAATGCAATTGGTAATTATTATGGTGGATTGGAAAAAGAAAAAGAAAAATCTTAATCTTGCAAATCAAAATACAAATTTGGAATATATTTACCAGTTGTACTATCTATGTCGAATTTTACTTCTGTAACACGTAGAACTTTACCCATAAAAGGGGTTGTACTGGTAGAGTTTACCTGGTCTTTAATAGGGAAGAAATATTTAACATTGCTGAATTTCATAGGACTTGTGCGTAAATCTAAGCCCGCCGCAAGATTTCCTCCGCCGCCACCGGAAGTATCCACAAAAGTATTTTCAACCGTTAATGTTGCGGGAAGCGTCTTTCCTGAAAATGTTGATGTACCTGAATTAACGTATAATGCGGTGCGTTCAATGTCCGGATGGTAAGTTGTTGAAGCATCTGCATCGAGACCTGTAATTTTAATAGCATTTGAATCCGGTGATTCGTTTTTAAATGTATTCATTGTAAGATCTGCAAGGGTTAATCCCCCTGATACTATAGTTCCGACCGCATCAACTTCATTTTGTGTTAATTTGCCACCAAGTGGATTCCAAGACCATTTAAATCTTTTGGAAGACCATGCATTATTTGCATATGTGAGTAATGATGCAAATGATGAAGTTTTAACACCAGGAGGCATCAACTTGTTTGGCGTTACGCATTCGTCGTGAATTTTATTTGTGGTTATTGCACCGTCCGTAATTTTATCTTCAGTTACCGCCGCGGTGGCGATTTTAGCTGTTTCTACGGACTTATCTCTAAGTTTTGCAGAATAAACGGCTAAATCTTGAATTTTATTTGAAGTAACGGCACCGTCGTTCAAAAAATCTTCATTAATAGAATTTTCTTCCAATGCAATTGAAATAACTCCACCTTCATCATTGTTAGGAGTTGCACTAATTTGATCTGGTGTAGTCGAAACTACATTACTAATACCACCAACATCTGTTACTAATTCGGAATAGACCCATTGTCCGGTATCTGGTTTGTACAACTGTATTTTCCCCTGATCGTCTTCATTTAAGGAAGAACCATCCGCGTTTGTAGGAACCGCAAGATCTTGTAATGTTACACCGGCTGGTTCAAGTCTTAATGTAAGAGAATTTGTCCCCTCATCTGTCACAAATTCTAATCCTTGTCCAGCGCCAAAAGATGGTGCATCTGCGACACCCGCCCGGGCTGAAAAACTTTGAGATGTTTCAAATTCTCCAGAAACTGCTACGTTTGTATTAAATGCATTATACATTGTAAAAGACATTTTATTTATATAAATAAAATGTCTTTTACAATATTAACTTTTATTGCGTTAGTATTAGAAAAAGATAATGAAAGGGTCCAAATTTTCAGAAAAAACAAAAAAATAATACCCGAATTGAAATTATTTAGAAGCGTAAATGGCTTCAATATACCCGAAACTAAAAATAATTTAGAACAAGAAGATCTTGTTTACAAGTGCCTTGCACCGCCCGGGATGCACAATGATCCTAAGAAATTACAAAACCACAAAGCAAAATGGGGTACACTAGCTTGTTGGCTCACGAAATATAAAGTACTCAAATGGCAAATACAGAATAAAATACCATATATGTGTTGGATTGAAGATGACCTTTTATTGAAGCCGGGATTTGAGGAATATTGTTATAGCAAACTTGATAAACTTAAACCTGGGGTTATTAATATAATTCGTCTAGGAAAATGGGGAGAGGGTTATATTACGAGTTATGAAACTGCAAAAAAAGTTTTATACAATTTGTATAAAACTGGTGTCAATATGCCAATCGATGATCAGCTTAGAGTAAATGAAAAAGAATATCATTGTCCAAAAGAAACCCCATGGTTATTGGCTGTAGGAAGTGGTTTTGGAGAACGGGCAAAAACCAAAGTTATTAATAATTTATAGAACTCATCTGATCATAAATATTTTGTAATTTATTTGAATCTTTATCTTGAACTTTTCCCTCGCCCCATACTTTGTTCATTTCCGGAGGTTTTTCGATTTTGAGTGGGCCGGTTACTGACGAAGTAATGTCGTCACGTACTACTTCTAGCTGTAATGAAGGTTGTACAGAATCTTCAGATTCTGTAGTTGCAAAAAAGACAATCGTGATTATTAAATCTAAAATAATAACCGTGATCATTACAGCATTCCATCCAACACCCTTTAGGGTGTTATTATTAGTGCTCATTTTTATTATATTAATTATATTATTTAGAAAGGTATTTAATAACAGCTGATGTTGTTTGCCAAACAAGATTTGGTTTGGACATAAGATCAAAATCTACACTAGCTCCTTCGTGTAAATTTTGATTAGTTGTGTAATATTTTTTAAGTTCGTTTTTCAAACGCATGTGTTCTTCTTTTTGAGAAGAACTACTAATTTTGCGTTTGATAAATACAAATTTATTGTAAGTGTTTGATACAAGTGCAACTTCCAAGTAACGAGTAAAAAGATCGTAATGATCTTCAACTTGTGAGTTATTTGGCATGGTAATGCTGATTGGTTTGCCATAATACCTAAAATGGTTGCTAACTGCTTGATAGTAACCTAGAGGATTGGTTGAAGGATGAACCAGATTCCGAAGCGTAACATTGATACGCCGCTTACCCAAGTTTTTCTTGCGAAATTTTACTATGGGCGGATTAACACGGTGGTATATATCTGAACGCATAATACATAGTGTGTTGTGTCTAAGATGGAGAAACCTCCAAGATTTTTTAATAGTGTCGTAGATTTGAAACCGGTGGCAGTGTTCTGGTTTTTCTGGTTCACCGTCAGGATAGTAAGTAATGCTTGCAAATACCGGAGTTGGTCCCGCGTACCAAGTTTGGGCATCTGTATGTGCACAAATAGTATGATCTGAATCTGGGCTATAACAATTTGCTACACCTAGACAATAGGTAGCAGTGCTGATCGATGCATCTGGAAAATGTTTAGCTGTAAGATCTACAATGTTCGGCACTGCATTGTGGATTGCAGTTGGCATAGGCGTCGTTTCAGTGGATACTGTAATATGAGAAGCGTTCATACATGCTGTCCAATGAGTGATCGGTATTTGAGATGTACCATCTGTTAGCGAGTTACCAAAAACGCAAACGCCGCGCCGAGGGCTGTTTGTACCGTGCCCCCCAACATGATTGTTAATAAAATTTAACGAGCAAATCGAGTCTTGCAGATCATCATCATTTAGCGTGTAAATTATAACATTATCACTAATGTATTGGCTTGGAGCGCCAAGACCGTCGCATAAGTAGTCTTCAATATTTTGAGCCATTGTACTGATTTGATTATTATAATCAGTACAAAATCAATTCTTTTATATAATCAGGCGGCTGGTTGATTACAAAATAGTAATATATAATATTTTTATTACGAGCTTACGTCATGACGCAATGTAATAAGACTTGACTGGTCAAGTCTTATTCAGTCAGTTATACGTACTTTTTTAAGGTCAGGCATACACAAATCATGATTTTCAGTATGTTGTAACGGCCACGGAGTTGGTTTAGTTAGCGTGGTTCCACTCAATTCGTGTATTGAATCCGGCAAATATACTTCTGTCCAATTTTCGTAAAGATCATGATTTTTCCTTGGTAATGATGAACAAAGGAAAAATCCTCCTGTAGTTTGCACACATTGTAAACCATCATCGGTCACAGATATTATTTTAATTCTCACGTCGCTATTGCCTTTCTTCTGCCACATGCTAAACAAATTAGGAGTGTTCATATAATATTTACTATATGAATAGTTAAATAAAATCACAAATTTTATTTACTTACAGACATTAATTGCTCATCCATTACAGATCAGTGTCCAGAAATAAAAGCGATGCGGTTATTTCTAATTAAAATAAAATTTATTAATATTATGTTCAAGAAACCAACTTCCTCCCCCCATCCGCACTATGCGTGTGTATCCAAATTTGAATATGTAATTGTAGGCATTAATCCGTCAAGTCTTCTCTAAATAAAGAGACAAGGATTTTACAAAAATCCTTCTTTGATCCCATCCAAATGGAATTGGATCACTTGGCAATATATACAATTACTTCGTAAAACTCTTTTGACTTGCAGCCATTTGCGGTGGTTTTGTAAATAACTGGTTTTTCTATTCTCAAATCCTCGCCATTCACATTTTTGATAGATGATGTTCTTTTTTGAAATTATGTATAATAAAGCTTGTATTTGCATTTTTTTTAGAGTATAATAGTCTAGTCCTGGTATAAAGTAAACACCAATATACTCTTTCATTAATCTGTCAGGACTAGACTATTATTTTTTGTCATAATATTTTATTTGTATATTATAAATATGAGTATCCCAGATGACCCAAAACAAATAGAGCTATTTTACTAATTATGGTAACATTAATGACTTATTTGTTTAAACAATTTTTAATGCACCCGTCTGCTCGCCCCGACCGCAGAAGGATCTAGATTGTAGGGGTAATATTTTACATAGGTCGAGGACTTGAGTGTGTTGTTTTTTCTAGGTAATCCCAGTATGTAGATGTATTTGTGATTTTTGTATTGTTGCGAGCTGACAGACGCTGCCATAGTATTTCAACATGTTCAAAACACCACCAAGAACCGTCAATATGACGCTCACCAAAATCTGTAATTGATGTTTTACAACCGCAATAAGCACATTTATGTTGTTTGTTCATAATTTTTATGAACAAACATAAATTAAAATCAATTAATTTTGCTGCGTAAAGAACAATTCCAAGAAGGGATTGCAAAGACATTAAATTATATAATGTACGTTGTACCAAGAAGATCCGTGATTGCGAACGGAATTGTGGCATGCCAGCTCAGTTAGTGTGTTTTCATCAAATTTTTTCCTATAATCTTCAGCTCTAGTCTAATACATAGAGTGGAATAGATAGTATATATTTAAAAAGACATACTAATAAATCAAGCACTACGAAAGGCGTTAAATTATATACATGCACGCAGGCCGTTGACTGCGTGCAGAATTTATCAAAGAGTGCGGAATAGTTAATATAATAATTATTTATATTAGTAATGTTGAAAAATGAATTCTTTTATATAAAAAGCACACGAACAATTGCAAATGTGATTTGGTATTCCAACACAAGCATTTTGTCTTACAAGTTTTACAGGACAAAAATGTGGATTATTATTCTCTGATATATGGGCTTTACAACATTTACATTGCTGAAGTTTTTTAATATAAGTAGCAACAACACTTTTTTCAAGCGAACTAAAAGTTAAGTTGTAATAATGAATATCCAGTTTTTTAATTGTTTCTGATACACTAACCTTAATTGCTAAATCTTCGCAAAGATTTTTGAAATGATTATTATAAGGCATTGCATAATGAAGTATTTTTTGTACAAGAGTTATTGGTAGTCTGTGGTTAGCACTAATTTCAAGATTAGCAATAATTTTTTCCATATTACGTAGCACAGCCCCCTTACAACAAAATGTTTGTTGTAAGGGGGCTGTGCTAGTTTTATAGTTATACTCGTTTTCTTTTCAAAGAAGGAACGTTATTAATGTTACTAGTAACATGTTCATGGTTAGGTGTTGGGGCTGCAACATTGATTTCTACTGGGGTATGTATACTATACGGTAACAAATCTTCGGACCAATATTTGTAAAAAGCGTTTATATATATAGGTGTAATTGGAGCACCGCTTTGTACGCAACTAGAAAATATTTGACCATCGTCATTAACACTAGTTACTTTAATACGAAAATTATTATATTGTTTGTGTTTCCACAAGCTTCCAGATATAGGAAATGATAATGACATGATTATTATCATATTTAAAAAATTTTAAATCAATTTAAAATTCCGAATCACCTGTCCTACTTTTTGTTTCAACCGCGGCCATGAGGCCGCTACGTGATTTAATCATTTTATACTACCTAAACACCCATTATTAACTCAATTTTGTTTTAAGACTATATTGTAGTTGAGAACAGGGTTTATAAATTTACAGTTAAAAGTTGTATGTAATATTACGGCGTGGGCGCGGGCCTTACTTGCAAAACCGCAATAGTGCAAATATTTGAATAAATAAGGATCTTCCTTAAACTTTTGAATAATCATAACATCATATTTTCGAGATTTTATAGCAATAATATGATCCACTTTTCGAACGTGGTCAATTACCCCTTGTGATGTTGTTTCTATAATGTTACAAACGCATTTCCAAGGTAGCGGTTTCATTAATGCTGATGAAATACAAGTATAAAACTCCTTACACTTGTAACCTTGTGCTAATGATTTATACATGACACTGAAGTTTGATGGTACATGCTTGCATAGTTTTTTATATGTTTCTAAAATATAATTATTATGCTGTACGCTCATATTTCGGAATAATTTGTAATCCATACGCGGAATGTGGTAAATCCCACAATATTCTTTTATTAAAATCCAGGCTTGAATGGATAACTTATTCATCTTTAAGCTTATTTTCTTAAAGATGAATAACACGCGATTTTGATACCAATCGCTTTTTTCTACCTCTGATTTTCATTTTGAATCCGCAATAACCCACCCACTTAAACAACTCAGGATCGTCTTTGTATTTAGCAACTATAGTTGCGTCGTCTAGAAGAGCAGTGCTGAATGTTACAGCACTTAAACGACTATAAAATCTTTGCACTTTGTAACCATCTACAAGCGCCCGGCGTAATGCGTGCATACTGCCAACTTTTATAAGTTTATAATAAGGATTATATGCGGGTGGGTTTAGTTCAATGTAGCTATTTTTTAGGTAGCAACTAAGCATGCTACCTGGCTCGTGGTAAAATAACCTATAATCTATGTTTTTTATGGAGTAAATTCCCCAAAACTCCTTAATTATCCGCCATGAGCGTCCATCAAATAAGTGCATAATATTTTATGTATTAATTTTACAGAAATCAATTTTATAATGGATCCCATTCATTATAAAACCATTCACAAGAATTACAACCTCCAATATGACAACCGCGCATATACATGTATGTTATTCCTTTAATACTAGATCTATGAACAACGATTTTGATAATTGTTCCTATCAACCTTTTATGTTTCCACATACTTCCGATTTTAGGTCTTTCCATATTAATATTAGATCGTTACGTGGTTAATACCCTTTGCATTGAAGGGATAATCATACTTACATAGTTTCGATGATTTTTGCATACATCATATTATAGGTTGGATTATCTAAATCCAATGCATTTTTATCTTGTAAATTTTTAAGAAATGCAACGGCGGTAATTCCATATTCGGCTTTCTCTACAGATCCTGTAGGGTGTTTTGCCATTTCGCAAATCAAATGCGAAAATGTTACTTTTTCAACATCATACTGAATTTTGATACTAGCAAAGATTCTCTCATATAACAGCGATGTCATTATTCCTTACGTGCTTAGTCCCCTCTTGTTAAGGAGGGGTTACATAAGATAAAACCAATACTTATTACTTTCGCTGCAACCACTCTAGGTTGGATTTCGGCGATGATTTCCATATCAAAATCGTAGTTAGATTTTTTAAACAACACAAATGACAGAATCGCCGTCAATCCACTTTTCTTGTTCAGGTGACCACACCTGCCATTCTGTCAAGTAGTCCAAAGGTGGTAAGAGTGAATCTGGGTATATATTTTTTGATCTGATCATATTATTGTCAGAGAAAATCGAATCATAATATTCAGCGACCATCCATCTTTGGGTTGTTTTACTTTTATACAAATAAACAGAACCATCATCTTGTAAGTCTAAAACCCATACTGGAAACTTAAAAGTTCCCAAGTATAAATAGACTCCCACAAAATGTACTAGACTTGCATTAGATTTTTTAATTTTTAGATGTGGTCTGCATGATTTGACAAGAAGATGCTTACACATGACTGTATTACCATACTTGAAACTATTACACGAACAATAGTTGTTCCCTATTGTTTGATAATAAATATGATCTTTCCCACACCATGAATGAATCTTTTGTCTTTTCTCTTCGAGCTTGGTTCCTGGATCTAAGACAAAGGATTCCTGTATTGCTGTTGAGTTCATACTTGTTATTGATGATTTGTAATGTAAAATCGCTTTTAAATCTTAGCGACCCATTAGGTCAATGTTAAAACCGTTCATAGATACATAACCTTTTTCCGACCAAAGTTCGTTGCTCCATCTGTCAGTATCAGTGTTCCACCATTGCCAGCTTCCACCAGCTGGTGGCAATGTTGAATTTGATGGGGATGAGTAACGAAGCAACCCAATATTTCTACTTAGTCTGTCCTTGGAATCTGTAATCTTCCACCTTTGGGTATTTGGACATAGAAAAATATACATATTGTTTTTTGCACCACCAACCCACACTTGACTTCCGTCAGATCTGGTAGATAGATTGTCTGGAGAATAAGTTCCAATATACTGACTAAGCTTGTAACCACCTGATTGATGCCAATGCTTTGTACAATGTGCCACTCGAATGTTATTGTTGTTCATCACAATTTGTTTTATTTCTTTTGCAATACAAAATCAATTGTTTTTGTATTCAAGCTTCCCTCTGCAGACCGTGCAAATTTTGTTACATAAATTTGATTTGCGGTGGCGGCCAAAATTATTGACTCCACAAGGGCAAAATACAGTATATTTGTAGGGGGCGTATGCTTCTCCACAACGCGCACCGCTGCAACCAATGCTTAGCGCTGTTGCTTTCCACAATTTACCGTGTCCATCACCAGGTGTTAAAGCGTGTGCAAAATCGTCATGGTTACACTTTCGATTGTGGTTTGAGCAGCGTTTATATAGATTGTGGATAAGAATATGACGCTTGGTTGATATACGCAATGACCCAATGCTGTTTTTCGCGAACACCACTTAAGAGGCCATTTCAGGGCCTCTGGTAAATGTTGATGCACTAATAGGGTATATAATTCTCTTACGATTTTTGGTCGACGAGTAATGACCGACCAAATATTACCAACCGCCACCGGGCTTGGTTTAGGCTTGGGTGGGTTCGGTTTAGACTTAGGCTTCACCAGTGCTTCTTCTTTTCTCTTGTTTTTGAGATCAGGTGAAACATCCCACCATTTTTGCCCGTATTTTTTACGGCAAAAATTTCTAATCTGATCGGATTGTGATACTTGTTTGCACATAAACATTCCAAGATTTTCTTTGGGTAAAAATCAATTCGCAAAACTAAAACTATGTTATTATAAATGGCTCGTTCTTCAAAGAAAAAACGCTCTAGATCTAGAGGTCGTCGTAACCCGCGTTCCAAGCCTAGAGTTCGATCGCGGTCTAGGTCTAGAGCACTTAGAGTAGGAACAGATTGCTCTGGGATTGAGGCACCTATACAGGCGTTGAAACAACTACGAATACCTTTTAAACATGTATGGTCTAGTGAGATTGACAAGTATTGTATTGAGAGTATAAAAGCCAATTACGAACCCGGAAGATTGTACGGTCATGAAGATGGTCCTTACCCAGATGGCGATATGCGCAATCGCAATCATCGCAAATTACCTGATGTTGATTTGTATGTATGCGGATTTCCGTGTCAGAGCTTCAGCCAAGCGGGTAGACAAAAAGGTTTATCAGACCCGCGGGGTAACATAATCTATGCTTGTCTTGACACTATCAAAGCTAAAAAACCACCCTACTTTATACTTGAGAATGTAAAGGGTATTTTGTCCGTTGATAAAAAAGACAAGAAAGAAAAGTACGGAGAAGCGTGGAACATTATTTGGAGTGAGTTGGAAAAGTTGAAGAAGTTGGGATACAGCATAGATTGGGAAGTAATGAATACACGCGATTACGGCATTCCCCAAAATAGAGAAAGAGTCTATATTGTAGGTACTATGGATGGTGAATATACTTGGCCTGCTAAGTGCAAAATGAAGTCTATTATGGACTATGTAGATTATACAGATACAAAAAAGAATGTTACGAATTTTAACTGTGCAAAAACAAAAGATCGTGTTTTTGTTGATTTAGGCTTTTTAAAATGGAATGTTTTTAGTGCAGAATTTTCACCCACTTTGAATACTAACGGAGCGGCATTATGGAATGTAATATTAAAAAGATACGCAAATATAAAAGAATGTTTGATGTTACAGGGATTCCCAGCTACTTTTAAACAGGTGGTATCAAATAGGCAAATGAAAAAACAAATAGGAAATAGTATGAGTGTTAATGTGCTAAAGAAACTTATCAGTAACTTGCGAAAAACTTAAGGATCTTTTCGTCCTAACGTAATTTAACCCGCCTAAGGCGGGTTAAATTACCTACTACCTACTACCTACTGATTTTTAATGAAGAAATTCCTGTAGTGTTCAACAAGTTCTGGACACATCTGATATTTGCCATCAATAATTCTCATAATTGGACCGAATCCATTTGTCGTGCGAACTTTGAAACTTCTGAAAAGAACTGCATTTTGTTTCCTTTCCCAAAACAAACAAGTATTCTGCTCCAACTCTGACTTTGTCCAAATTCTTTCCGGATTTGAGCTCAAACTCCGCATAAATCTGGAGATTCCATCACTGCCACTTGCCCACTTCTTGAACAATCCATTCGTACTATTGACAAGCTTGTGAAGGTCAGCAGCAGTCAGTTCAGAAGGCACCTCAGGCGGAGGTGGAGGCGTCTCTGCAGCTGCAGCTTGGTCACTGTGACAGGACCTCCACCTCATATCTACATCTGCCTTGTTAATACGCTTAACATTGCAGATTTTCCCCTTCGAGAAGCGGCGTGGCTGTGCATAATTCTCCATAATTGCACCCACCACAGCTGCTTGTTCGTAGCCATCTCGCATTTCTTGCATCAACTTGGTGCTTGCATCTGTCACCTCACACCCACGATCCCAGTTTTGCCTCGAGGCCCAAATGTGCTGCTTACAAATGTCGCTCTTGTCAGACAAGCCATTTGCCCGTCCAATGCGTTGAACAAGCAATGATGCTGAAACATTGTCACCCATATTATAGACAAGTCCGCTAATGTACTGATGATACTGCGTGCAGGTAACTCGAGCCGCTCGTGAAGTAAGATTGGTTCCCATCATATACATAATAGGCCCACAGTTTTTCATAAAGCTCACGCCATCTGCAATCGTCTGAAATTTTTTCTTCAATTTACCATTCAAATAAACAAGAGTTCCGTTTTGATCGCTTACCAATACCGGAATTTCTGGGGCGTAGGTGCCACCCACATACTTGCCAAGCCGAGAAATTAGGGTGGCAAGATTCCGGTTTGTCTTATTTTCTGTGGATGCAAAATGACAAATCAAGAAACCCAATCGTTTCTGATTGTAGGCTTCATAGTACTTGTTCTTAATAGACTCTTTGACTACAGCTATAGCTAGCTTTAGGTTTCCTGTGATTGTTGTGTCACCCACCAGAAGTGGGTGATGTTCCATCTTATGTAGGGAGCGATAAACCTTGGTACTGCCTTCGACTTCGTCATTTTGCGCGTGGTCGGTCCAAATAATAGACACGCGTTCATCGTCGTTTGTAAAGTTTGTTGAATCAAGAGGCGTTGCACTAACGAAAAATCGCCCAATAGAACCATCAATCAGGTTCAACAGAGCATCCTTGAACAAATCACAATTGTCCTGGTTGTTGTATTCATCTTTCACAAAGACATCAGCTTCGTCAATAGCCACACAGTACTTGATTTTTGTGCCTTTCCGAAGGCCATTGATAATCTTGTTGTAGGAACTGAAGTTTCCCATAATCACATACAGCGGAATTGCTTCGTCTTCAGGGAACTCCCACATCATCGCTTCAGCCACACCGGGTACATTCCCAATCAGTTTCTCCGTCCTCTTATCCACTTTCCTCACTCCAAACCCCGCTAGCATATCCTCGTCAAAGTCCATATTGGAAAACTCATCGGTAAGAGATTTTTTACCATCCTTGCCAAGGTCATTCACCACAAGCCGAACATCGATTTTATGAGTCAGTCCCAAGCATGCCAGTCGTTCCAAGAACGACTTGTATTGTGCACATACCTGCCCTTTCAGAGGCTGACAAATGTAGATACCTGTGCACTGTTCGTTTATCATTTTTGCTGTAAGCCTCTTCAAGGTTTCTAGGGTTTTGCCCGATTGAGCACGTCCGTAAATGAAAAAAGTGTTTCCGTCTTCGGCGATAATCGCATTTACTTCCTTTCTTTCATTCAAACGCACTTTAACTTCCTTGAGCCTGTGTTTGCTCTTGTTATTACCCCTACCGCCTGTACCAGTTCTGATTTCGCCTTCTCCCGGGCCGGACGGCTCATCACGCTTTCGTTTATTGCCTTGTTTAGACCAGGCAGAGTCCCATGGCTCTCCACCTGTTTCTACTGTATTATCGAATACAATCTTCCGCAAGATTGTATTCGCCACCGCTTCAAGATTTTCTGTATTACTTGTATTGTCCATACGTAGTTTAGCCCTTTACAAACATTTGTAAAGGGCTGTTTTCAATTATTTGTAGAATAACCCAAGCTTAATTTCTAAGTAAGCGGATTGTTATGTTTTCAATTGTCAGGACAGGCCCGCACGTGACGACAGTCTTTCCTGTAATAATAGCCTATACAACTGCAAACAAGCTTGCCGGTCCGGATTCCACGTTCCACACAGTGACGAGGGCCTCGCGAATTCGATTTTGACGGAAAGTCCCTCACAAAAACACGTTCGTCATCAGCACCCACAACGATCCCTTCCGTGATCGGCTCAAGGCTAATACAACCTTGTTCTTTTAGTGAGTTCAAAATTCCTAAAATGTTAGGGTACTCCTTCCACTGATCATCAATTTTAATAGTGTATTCCATACGTGCTTATACCCCTTCTTAAGAAGGGGTATGTAAGCTTGCTTAGTAAATTAAGTGTGACAGCCCGTGACCGCGGAGCCATGCTTTGTACAAAGCATGGCCATCATCCGGGTCTGACCAGTACATTTTTTGATCTTCATCACATGGTTCCATGCATGTGATGATTCACGCAATCGGGTTCTTGTTTTGGGGTTTTCACAATGTCGGTCCATGTGAGTTTTGTAGCGTTTTTCATGGTCGTACAGTGTCATGGTTGAAATAAAAAAGTTGTCGTGACTACGCCTGTATCCAGTAGTGGTTTCCCGGACCCGCCACCACCCCCATCTATCTTGTTTGTGTTCATTTGTAATCGTATTCATGTTTACGTATTTATTCCCCCTACAATTATTTGCAGAGGGCTAGATTTTTAGTTAGTGAGCGTATGCTATTTTAAATCCTCCGTTACTAATGTTTCATCTTTGCGTCTTAGAATAGGCTTATTTTCAAACCTAGTTAACGAGTATTAACTAGTTTCGCATTGCGATCTTTTGAAATATTTTTCTTCAGGGATCGTCGGGCTGCTACAGAATGGAGAGTATGATTGTAGTTTTCAAGATTGTTAATCCTGAACTTATCACTGCACCGCCTGTAGGCGTTTTTGCAGCCATCTTCCTTCCAAGTTTCTCCGTGTTGATCTTTCATGTATGTAACCATTTTAGTACTACGTACTTAACCCCCAGTTAAACATTTAACTGGGGTAGCCTACTTGTGCGTGATATCACATTTTTAAGATGATGATGATGCACAAAATCAATTTAAAAAGTGACCGTGTAGTGCCTGTCCATCCGTATTTTTTTGAACAATAGAAAGTTTTCCCACCTAACACACAGATATTTGCGATGGGTATAGTTAATAGACCTATGGAAACAAGTCACTAAAACTAATAGTTGAAACAACTGTTTTTCCACCGCTGTTCTTGATTTGGTTCCAGATTTCAATGCGGGCTTCCACAGAATGATTACAATGAGTGTACATTTTCATATTTGGAAGGAAAAAATCATCGTGATCCCGCCTGTACCCTGTTGTTGATTCTTGACACCAGGTATAACCCCACTGATCGACAAATGTTTTCCTTGTACCACGTGGCGGTAAATTGGCGATCATCATCGCCAATCCCATATGTGGGCTAAGTTGGTGGTCTTCGCTTAATGCTTTTGGAATAGTGTTCATCTTCACGTGCTTTACCCCCCTACAATAATGTTGTAAGGGGGTAACTATGATCATTTCGACCTGTATTGCATGGTTACAACACAGGTGTCATTATGAATCATAACGTATATATTGTTTTGTGTATGTTTTCAATTTATCACGCGCTGACGCGCTTGGCTTTAGGCTTGGCTTTAGGCTTGGCTTTAGGCTTTGGACCAGGCTTGGCTTTAGGCTTTGGACCAGGCTTGGCTTTAGGCTTTGGACCAGGCTTGGCTTTAGGCTTTGGACCAGGCTTGGCCTTAGGTTTGGCCTTAGGCTTTGGACCAGGCTTGGCCTCATAAGGGGTTACTGATTGCTCTTGAGTATTAGTAACATTAAAGTCATCAAATGCCCACAACTGTTCGCGCAGTTCCTTCTTGGTTCCTTTAGTAGAGAGGCCTACAAATTCGCATTCGTTTTTAAGCATTTCTAGCGTCATCGACTCAAGGTCGATTGACCCATCGCTACTATAGCCCGATTCAGACTCCGATCCCCATTCCGATTCAGACTCTGAATCGGAATCGTAATAGTCGTGAAGTTTGCGGACCACCTGATCGTACGATGCTCCGGTCGCATTCATCATACCCATAATAAGTTTATCAGTGTTTAGTGTGCTCATATCTATTCTTAAGAATACACTGACTCTGGGAAATCGATTTGATTATTCGTTTTCGCCGGCGGCGTCGGC
>Ga0129327_10000713_pt1 | contig 20004 bp, 12 predicted proteins | sample CPBDNA_6_FD_111799 | JGI IMG/M metagenome (GOLD analysis project Ga0129327, IMG submission 111799) | Freshwater to marine salinity gradient microbial communities from Chesapeake Bay, USA - CPBay_Spr_31_0.8_DNA | ecosystem: Environmental > Aquatic > Marine > Coastal | place: USA: Chesapeake Bay... | reverse complement strand
GCTCCTGGCGATAGTCAAAAGTCAAAGGAACAAAATGGCTAGAAGTGTATTAGATAATGCGTTTGTAGATAGTAATAATCAAGAATTTAATGTCGACAACAATTATAATAAACCAGTAGTAGGTATAGACCGAGACGGTGTGCTTAATGTAGATTTAGGCACATATGTAACTTCTCCCCAATATTTTCAACCTATTCCCAATAGTTTAGAAGCTGTTGCATTACTACGATCCAAAGGTCATAGAATAGCAGTTATTACTAATCAGGGTGGAATAGAAAAAGGGTTAATGACTCCAAACGATGTAGATCAAGTACATAACAAAATGTTGGAAATGCTTGGTCAAGCAGGATGTCCTAGTATTGATGCAATATATTATAGTGCTAGTAGTCGTAAGAATGATATGTATGCAAAGCCAAATATAGGAATGTTTAAAAGATGTGAGAAAGAACATCCGTATATTAAATTTTCAAAAGGGTTCTTTGTTGGCGACAAACTTAGTGACTTAAAGGCTGCTCATAAGATGGGCGCCCGTCCTATATTAGTAAGAACTGGGCACGGATTAGAAACCGAAAAACAATTAAACAAACACGCATACAAACAGATTAAAAAACAAACACTTGTGTTTGATAATCTTTGGGAGTTTGCACAAGCCCTTTAGGCTTGTGCTTCGCCCCATCTTAGAATAATATTTGCATCAGTTTCGGCGCCGCCAACTTTATACACGTTAAGTGCTAGTACATCTGGACCATTTGGATATGTTCCTCTGCCACCTAACGGTGTATTAGTAAGTTCTTTCAATTGTGATAAGTCTAAACTAGCACGTTCTCCAGGTGTTGCAATGAACGAGAATACTGTTTCTCCAGGCTGTGCATATGGTGGTTGCACAAACGTAAATTCTATTGTTCCTGTTCCTACTGCTAGTGTTCCACTAAACGCATTATTAAACTGTACTTCATAGTACTCTGTGCCGCCAAAGTCTAATAAGTCTATACTGTTAACCAATGTGTTCGCAGGGAACGTAACACTACCGCCGTTGGATAGTTCTGTGCCAATCCCTGCACCTGATGCTTCAAAACTTGCTTTAGCAAAATATGCAAAGTTTCTGTTAACTAACGGTTCATTAGCAGTTAACACTGAAAACGCACCTGCAGTTCCGGCATTTGTTTGACCAGTGGTATTTCGGCTTAATCTAAAATAACCATAACTTCCACTGATATACACATTAGTGATAGTAGTATTAGCGGCAATATTACTACCTGTAATAGTTTTACCTAAAACAGGCCCACTGCTTGTAGTTCCAAATGTGGCTTGATAATCTGCTGTATCAATGAATACGTAATTTCTATTATTTGGACTATTACGGCTGGAGTTTGAATTAATAGCTACACTAATTGAACTTTGTGCTGTAGCTGACGCAGTTGTCGCAGCATCACCAGTTGACCAATTAACACTACCGCCGGAAGCAATTTGTGCAAAACTTGGTTGACCACCTTGTGCAACGCCACTTAGTCCTGTCCAACCAATGTCTGCTGGATTTAATGGATAGTTTTGCGGATTAAGAATTCCTTCAACAACAATGCCGCCTACGATAGCATTAGTTCCGTCTGTGCCGTCTGATGTAACTTCAATGCCTTGTAGTAGTAACTGCGCTCTGTTTAGTAGTTCTCTTTCACCTAAATCACCAATAAGTGCATTTGATACACTTGGTGCTAATCTAATTAAGAAAGCACTTTGTTTAGTAGTACTAACGGTTACCTGATTCTCTGCATAAGAGAAAATGTAACCTCTATCATCATCAAACATACCATCTGTAATAAACGCACTACCCCAGTGACTAATTAATGGTGTAATTGTTTGGGATATTAATATAACACCTGTTCGATCAGTGTGTGTTGTAGCTGCGGCAGCTGTATAGCTTCGTGTTGCTCCTGCTTGAAAGTTTGTAAATGCTGCGCCACGAGTTACACCTGTTAGTGTATTAGTAGTTTTATTATTACCGCTAAACGTCATAATTTCGTTGTCAATATAAACTGTACCATAGTCTGGGAAGAAACTACTGTCTGTTAATGGTATTGTAACTTGACTTGCATCAAGTGCTGCTGATAGTTTGCCGCTTGGTCCTTCATTACTAACTTCATAACGTACTGGCAAGTTACCTGATCTCATAAATGCTTCTGTGTTTACGTTTGAGTTACGCATTCTGTGTGCAAATACAAAGTTACCATCTGCGCCACGTAGCATAAAGTCAATAAAGCCAGCACCATACCAACTGTACTGAATACCAATCATTTGCATTTTAGCAATATCAATATCGTAACCACTTGGTCCAGTTCCGTCTAGTTTGTCTAAGTTAAAGTCTTTTTGTTTTGTTTTCTTATCTACAATTAAGTTAGCCTTTGCTCCACTAATATTTACAACTCCACGGAAGTCTGGTGTAACTGTTATTTCAGTTTGACTATTAACATGACTTACTACATGAGTCATACCTTTGATAATAATTCTATCGCCTGCTTTTAATTGATCTGTAAATCTAGTATTTGTACCTGCTACTAGATTATCATCTACTGCTAGTGCAATTGTTCCTGCAAGTTGTCTTGTACCTGTACGTTGTGCTACGCTAATTTGTGTTCCGTCAAACTCCCAAAAAATACCATTTTGATCATCAAAGATACCAGATCGTACTGTAGCGCCGTGCCATGCAACAACACTCATTTGTGATCCGAACCCTAGTACACCAGTAGTTGCACCCAATCTACGCTGCGCTCGTACTGTAAATCTACGTTCGTCAATTACACTTTCTACTGTGTAATCAAATGTTGGCGGTACAGCAGTCTCATTACCACTGTTAAAGCCAGGAGTTTCTACTCCAAGAATTCTAATAACGCCGCCTACTTGTACTCCGTGATCATTATCATCTGTTTCAATTGTAATTAGTGATCCTACTTCTACGCCGTCTGCTGTCAAACTGCGTAAATCGTAACTTGGTGCAAACAATGCACCAGTAGTATACATAATACCTTTACCTGACTGGTATCTAATATACTTTTTACTTTGACGTATTGCTTGTGCGCCGTGCTGTGGACCACCCGTTCCTAGCTGTACTCCGCCGTCATATGGTCTATGTACAAAGAAACTATCTGGTCTTGAATACAATGTTCCTAAGATACTACTTGCGGATGCTTCAATTGTTCCAACTGCTCTTGCTTGATATCTTAATTTGTTTACAGCAGGTATATCTGTAGCAAAGAACGATCCTGCTGATAATGCATGATTGTTAACTCCGTCGTCAGATGCAGAAGTTACAATAAATGTGTCTCCTGGGACAAGTCCATGTGCATTATTTAATGTAACTTCTAATGTTGCCAATGCACCATATGTAATTTCTGCAAGTCTAGATATTGGAGCAGTTGTAGCTTCTGTAACAACTACTGCACTAATAAATGTTAGTGTATCCCCAGGGCTTGCAGATTCAAATACTGAATTAATTGCAGTAATTACGCCAGCACCGTCGACAGCAGTAACATTTATTGTAATATCGTTTAATGGTGAAATGCCATCAAGAATTGGGCCGTTTATTCTAAAAGTATTACCTACAGAATAACCTGTTCCTCCGTTAGAAACCGATATGCTCGAATAAGAACCGTTTTCTCTATTTACATTTAAACTAAAATTACTGCCAGACACTGGTTGTATTACAGCTTCTGTAACAAAATCACCAGTGCCATCATATGCTGTGCCACTAGTAGTGAATGATGTTATTACACCAGTTGCAACAGCATTAACAGTTCCAATAGTGACAGTTATATCATTTGCAGGAGTAAATCCTGGAATTGTATTACCAGATTCGATAACAATTGTTTGTCCTGGGCCATAACCGTTGCCGCCATCGGTTTGTGTTACAGTATAAGTGCCGCCGGATAAGCCAATATCGAATGTTGCGCCTACGCCGATTCTATTTGAACCAGAAAGGTTAACTGAAGTTCTACCGTTGTATGCTACACCCGTTGCCGTAGATGCTGTAATCTCTCCGAGGCCGCCGACGTTATCAATAGTTAATGTTAAGTCGTTTGCTGGTGTCGCGCCACCAAGTTGATCGCCTAAAACAGTAATAGTGTCACCTGGCAAGTAATTTATACCTTGCTGTGTTGGATCTACAACAACAGTATATCCTGTCCCGTTAGTAAATACAGTAATTTGTGCACCAGTACCTGATCCAGATGTACTACTAGCAGGATTTACAAACTGAAGTTGAGCATTGGGTGCTGTTCCCGAAGCTGTTACACTTACTATGCCTCCGCCTGCGCCGATATTTGCAACTGTTAAATATAAATCATTAGCTGGGCCGCCTGCTGTCGGATCAATTAAAGATCCATCTAAAGTAATCACATCTCCAACTATATAACCTGCTGATGTATCAGGAGATGATACATCGGCTGTGTATACATTATTAACATATGTTACATCAAATTGCGCACCTGTGCCTGTGCCGCCTTGAGTTAACCCTGTCATACCAGTTATTGTAGCAGTGCCGTCGAATGCACTACCAGAGGTACTAACTGTTCCTATTCCTGTATCACTATCTGTTGTTAAAACAGTAATAGTTAAATCGTTTGCAGGTGATAATCCGCCTAAAGCGTCACCTTGAATTAATAGTATATCGCCTACTTGATAGTTATCACCTTGGTTTGAAAACCCATCTATTGTGTATGTTCCGCCTGAAGTAGAAATATTAAATATAGCGCCAGTACCGCTAGAAATCAGCGGTGCTGGCTCTAAATTTGTGTAATTCGAGATATTCGCTGTTAGGGCAGTAGTAAATGCTCCTGAAACATTTACTGTTGACCCTCCGACACTACTAACATATACAGCAGTACCGTCGCCCCTGTCTAATGCAAGATTAGGAACAATACCTGCAGAATTTTGTACTTCAAAACTAGTTTCTCCAATATTAATGTTTGATACAGTTACTGGTGTGAGATACTCTCCTCCGCCTGCACTAGTATCTATAATTGTTGTTACCTGAGAACCTTCTGGAATCCCTGCATTTATTAATGGAGAACCAATTTCTGGAGATGTCCCATCGAACGGTATAATTGTGCTTCCTGCTGCAACGTCTAACTCGGCTACTAATGTTCCTGCACTACCATTACTTACAACTGTAAATGTTGGCTCGCCGATGTTTGCACCTGTGTAGAATCCAGCCTGTCTTAGTTGTGTATATGTTGTAGAAAGTGTAGTCGGATTAACTGTACCGACTTTAGATTTTGCATAAAACGTAAAAGTGGTAGGAGTCGGAACTTCAACAATTACAAAACTGCCTTCTGCTCGTGCTGCGCCTGGAACCGAGTCTTCTAGTGCTTTAATAGTTATAGGCGTACCTACTGGAATATTATGTGGGCCGACTGTAGTTACAGTAATCAAACTTTGGCCAATTCCATCTGTGCCTGCACTTGCATCAGTTACAACTGATAAAACTGGAGTATCTGTTCCTGGTACTTCGTAAACCGAAGGATACCCTCTCATTGTTGCAATAGCTGCCCATTTAGTAGGCTGTAATCCGTATTCAAAGTCAGCGTCAAGCATTGATTGAGGCTGCGCAACTCTTAAACGTTCAATTGCATCTGTACCAAAATCAAAAGGTCTGGTAGTTACTACACTTTTGCCGTTTTCTAATTCTTCTACAAAAAGTTGTAGTTCGTCTGTTGAGGAATGATCAGAAGTATCAAAGTTCAAAGTAATCGTTGTAATAGCATCAGTTGTTTCTAAATATTTGGCAAAATCTGCATCTTTAGATATTTTGTCAGTTTTAAGACTAACTAAGCCACCGGTAGCTGGTGCACTAAAATTATATATAATATCATTAGATGTTACATTAGTAATTAATATCAATTGATCTAAATCATATCTGCCTTGTATTTTAATTGTGCCTACACCAGTAGGAACAAGTATAGGCATACTAGACAATCCATTAGTAACAACAGACACTGTACTATCTACTAATGTATTAATACGTGTAATTGCTTCTGCTTCTGAAGTTTTAGTATTATCTATAGTTTGAGTTACTTCAGAATTTGATGCAGTATATAAACTATTTTGTAAAATATAAGTGTTTATGAGTGTTTTTATAAAACCGTAAGTTTGTATTTCGGGCTGTCTGTCGCCGTCGATTTGTGCAACAGCTTGATCCCAATAATATTTAATTACATTGTTAGTATTTTCATTTCCGCCATATCTTAAATCTTTTAAATATGCGTCAATATTATAGCCGACATCTCGTTCGCACTTAGCAGCATTGTAAGTATATCCTATAAACCCTGCTGCGCCTGCCGTGACTTGATCCTGTATCCATTGCGTTGCTTCTTTTTGTATAAATGATTTGTTTGCATTTATTAAACTATAAGCATTAGGATATAAATTTCCTGTAGCACCTAATCCTGGTTTAAATATGTAATTTTTTATTTGTGTTTTTGCCATGTTTTATAATCCAAATGCTATTGCTAATGCTACCGCTGTGCGATCTACATATTGTTTGTTTGCTATTCCACTGTTAACAGTAGGTTCGCTACTAACTGTAGCCGAAGTAAACGCTGCTGTTGTCGGTGTTGTTGCACCTATTGTAGTGTTATTTATAGTAGTATCAACTACTGGAAGCGCAGAGCCGGTTGCACCAATACTTCCTAACAATACATCGTTAATTTTTACAACTATTTTATTCCCTGCTGATAAATCTAAATTCGTGCCAGACGATAATGCAGGAATACCAAGGCCTTGAATATTTAAATTTCCGCCTAGGTTAATGTCACCAACAACGCCTACGCCGCCTGCGACTGTAAGTGCTCCAGTAGTTGTACTAGTACTTGCTATTGTCGATGTTATATCAACTTCACTGAATGCACTAGGTGCATTTTCAACTGTAATGGTACCTGATACAGTTCCGGCTGTGTTTGCATAATATAAAGTATTAGGAGCATCTAATGGAATAGTCCAAGCAATTCTGCCGGATGATTTGCCTTGTACATCTGCTGCAGAATCACCGTCGCTATGTACTAATCCTGTATTGTATAACGTAGTAAATCCAGCGTCTAAATAAATGTTAAAAGTAAGTGTAGTTAAATCAAGATCAATTGTTGTTGTCTTAGTTCGAAAAACAGTAAATCCTGGATTATCAGTTGCATTTCCACTTAGTCTAAAATTACCACTAACTTCAACAAACGTTCTGTCAGCAGGAATATCACTATCTTCTACAGGATCTACTACTACTTCATCGACCAGACTGATAGATTTGGCAGAAATGTTACCTAAGCTATCTACTACAAAGCCAGTACTTTCAAATCCATATTTTGACCTAAACGGTGCATTTACTATTGTTGACATATATTACTCCATCTACAGTATTTATCAATTAACAACATTACGGAGTTAGGGGATTCTGATTTCTAAAATATTGCGCAGTGTGTATAAACTTGGCGCCATTGTATGCAGCATCTGCAGGATTAATCAGTAAATCTACGTAAGAAGAATTTGCAGTTACACTTAATTCTACTAAATTAGTACCTAGATTACTTCTTCCAATTACAGTTAGACTTGCATAATCTGCGCTATTGCATACTATACACTTTATAATTTCTTTTTGAGTTGTGCTATAATCAATGCTAATAGTAAATTCTGCACTTGAAAATTCTCCACTATGCCATCGGGCAACTTGAGTATTTGTATACACTTGTTTCCAAGGACCGTTGTGCGAAAACGATCCATTGTCTTTTATTTGTATGCTGGTTTTTAAACCTTTACTGAAGTATTTTGTAATATCAATCATTTTTTTATAGTTCCACTTTATACTATTTATGCTCATATAGGATATAAGTATTATTATGAAAAATGGAAAACTTTGGATTTTTGGAGATAGCTACGGAACATTTCACCAATCAGGTGACGAAATTAAAGACTGGCACTGGATGTGGAGTCTTACAGAAAAACTAGGCCATGAAAATTTTTATAATGTGTGCGAAGACGGCGTAGCTAACGAGTGGATTTATCATCAATTAATAAGTAATTCTCCTATGATAAATTCAGAAACAGACACTGTTATTTTTATTGCTACCCAGTTTGATAGACAATGGTTTTTTGTAGACAACGAAGGTGTAGGAAACATTCTAATGGGTGTTGATAATTATGTAACAAAAGATCAATCCAAAGCTATAGATATGTATAATCGACATTTAACTAATAATCCACAAAATCATATTAGATTTCAATGGCTTCTTTATGCATTGAATTTTTTAAAAAGAAAAGAAGACTTAAATTTACTTGTACTTCCGGGTTTTGAAAACGAAGGATTTTTCTTAAACGATCATGTCGAAGTTAAAGGTAGTTTGCTAAATCCATGTGTAGCTGAAGTTAAGGGTCGTACTATAAAAGATTGGCAAAAATGGATGTACAAACAAAACGGTCTTGATCTCAGAGAAGGACACTTGTCAGAATGTAATCATCCTATACTTTCAGAAAAATTATTTAAAACTATAAAAAATGATGCCACATTAGATCTCACTACTGGGTTCGAAGAAGAATTTATAATTTAAAAGTTAATATAACTGTGGAGTTAGACTAGCTAACTCCACAGGCATGTCAATTAAGCAATTTTCCAATTACCAACTGTAAGCAGTTTACCGTATTCTGGCATGTAAAGGTATTCGATCTTACTTTCACTTAGTGTCCACAGCGCATCTTCTAATGTTTCAACTAGTGGTTCGCCTCCTAAGTTAAAGCTAGTATTAAAGATAATCGGAACACCTGTCTTTTCTTTAAATGCTTTAATTACACGATAATAAAGAGGATTGTCTTCTTCAGTAACTGTCTGGATACGACATGTGCCGTCTACATGAATAATGCTTGGAATTTTTTCTGCAATGCCTGGCTGACAATTAACAGCATACATCATATGCGGGCTGTCCTCCATGCCACGAAGATCAAACCATTCGTGTGCATCTTCAGCAAGAATCGATCCTGCAAATGGCCGGAAATACTCACGATGTTTAATTCCATTAACAAAATCTTTGCCGTCTTCAAACGTTGGGTCAAACATTAGACTTCTGTTGCCCAATGCACGTGGTCCATTTTCTGCACGACCCTGGAACATTGCTACAATATTCTTATTAGTCATTAATTCAATAACATCATCGTCTGTTGCGTCGGTAACAATTGCATTATATTCTTCTGCTAATTTATTAATTTCTGCATCATTATAATTATATTGCGGACCGAGATAGATTTCTCTCGGCAACGGTTCAGATGACTCGTTAGTAGAATAATAATATAGTAATGCTGCGCCGATAGCAGAGCCGCCGTCATTTGATATAGGTTCAACGTATAATTCAATACCTTCTTCATTAAGTTTATCAAGATACCAATAGTTTGCAACACAGTTTAGTCCGTACCCGCCTGATAACACTACTTTATTTTTTCCTGTCATCTTTACAGCAGACAATATTAAATCTAATGCTTGCTCTTGTGTCTGTGTTTGACATGCATATGCTAAATCTCTTCTATTTTGGTACTCTGTGTGTGAGTTATCTTCTCCAACCGGACTATCTGACAATTCGCTATAATTTAAATGATTTACTATTGCAGCGTTTGGATATGTAGGAACAATAAGACTTCTATCAGCTAATGGAATTTTAGTATTATTTAAAAATAGTTTTGGTATATTACTATTTTCCTTACCATATGGAAATAACCCCATTGTTTTTCCAGCCTCAATAGCTTGAAATCCGCAATATTGAGTAACTGCTTCGTAAGTTTTTACAATGCCTGCATGTCCTGATACTACAGAAGTATAAGTTCCTTCCTCGCCAATTCCAGAAGAGTCTGTTTCAGTATTAATAACAGTAATAATAGGATCTCTGCATCCGTAATGCTTATACACGGTTTTAATATTATCAGTGTACGAACAATTAAAAATGCTTTCTATTTCCCACAGTAAAACAGGACCATCTTGCGTTGTGCCTTTTTGTGCAGATCCTGCGCCGTCGATAACTACTGCTGTTGCTTCGTCAAACCCACTTCTATAAAATGCACAAGCTGCATGAATTTTGTGGTGAATATTAGAAACATCAAAACACTGTGGATGATCGTGTAAATTAGCCTTCCTATCAATTAATCCTAATTTCCTAGCTAAACCTGAATACAGATTATCTCCTGTATATTCTACTTTTGGGCCGTCTTCTATACTTGTAGTGTGACATACTACAAGTGCATCAATTTTATCAGTGTATTCTTTTACTTTTAGCATTGTTGCTAATGGGCCGCCGTCATATTTGTGTCGGGTAAACCGTTCTTCTTCACTAGCAAAAACAATTTTACCATCTTTAAGCAAGCATACACCTGCGTTGTGTCCTCTTGAAATTCCTAAAATATATCCCGATGACATAATTATTTTTCTCCTATTACTTTTTTATTTTTTGATGTATTGAACAAGTTTGGTTTTATATTATTTGCTAAAGGGAGTTGAGATCCTGCGCTAGATGGTTTTCCTAATTTATCTGTAATACTTTTCATAATTTTTTTATAATTTTCTTCGTTTAAAATCATATTGTCTTCATTATGTCTTTCAGATGCAGGGTCATTTGTAACTCTATAAGGCACATAAACTCTGTTTTCTTTTCCATTATCAATAATTGTAAAATTATTATTTCCTGGATAACTTATATTCTCTGGAAATGTTGAACCTATAACTACTGTTGCTGGTTTGCCTAATGCATGAGCATAATGCTGTCCCATACTATCACACCCTAGAAAATAATCAGCTGCATTAACTACGCCAGTCCATTGCAATAAACTTGCATTGTCTGGTATAGCTGCTCCCATTGGTCGATCAGTTGGTATTTTTAAGTTAGTCATTAATATTACTGCATAATCTTTTGCTAATTCATCGACAATTTTAAACACATCTGATAATTCAAAACTACGACCACTTTCGTCAAATACAAAATTACCATCTATTTTAACACCACTTCCAAATGGTTGAAAGACAATAACTTTATCTTTATTCATTTGTTGTTTAACTTGACTAACTAAATTGTAACCATATATTTGATCAGCTTTTCCAAGATCTAAATTTATAGGCTTACTTTCTACTTCCTCATCAACATCGTTAATAAGCATATCAAATGCTTGTATTAAATTAACACGTTGATTAAAATATGCATTTAGTCTGTAAGGCTCTGGACTAATAATTTCTCTATCTTTTAAAACAGTTTTAAATAATTCTTTACTGCCTACTGGCCAAATATTATTTCGTAATTTTGAAGATAAGAACAGTTCGTGCCAGGCTTCTGACACTATTACAACATCTGGATCAGTATGTTCTTTATAATACTCTAATGCAGGTATGCTGCATAACACACGACCGGCTCCGCCGTTAATAAAAAATGCCTTTTTCATATGTACTCCTAGGTAAACATTATACTATTAATTATTATATATTTTGATATTATTAGACAGATCTGGTTCTTCACTTTACTCTAAAAATGAAACATGCTATGCATATATACAAGTAAGTATTTCAAGGAGTGTATTTAAATGAAAAAGTTGTGGATATTTGGTGATAGTTACGGAGTACATGTGGCACAAGATCCTAAAAAGATTACACCTTGGTTTTGGGCCTATACGCTTGCAAAAAAATTAAAATGCGATACATACGAAAATCATTGTCAAATGGGCGTTTCAAACGAATACATTCAACATTTGATAAAAGAAAATCAAGATAACATATCTAAAGATGATTACGTTATTGTAATTACAACATCTATAATGAGACGATGGTTTTTTGAAGATAAGCCATTTGTGTCGAATTTTTATATTAATAATTTTAACGAATGTGTGACACCTGAAGAATACGAATCAGTAAGAAGATATGTAGTGCATCTAAATAATCCTAAGTTAAACGACATTTACTTTGAAAGTTTTCTAGGATGGCTGCATTATAATTCAATAAAAAATGATTGGAATATGATTGTACTTCCTGGATTTGAATCAGATGGATATCCGATTAGTTTTAAATATAATGTCACCGGTAGCTTGTTTGATATATGTTCAAATGAATTTTATTCTGAAAAAGATTCAACATGGTTTTATAATGTTTATAGTAATAAACGTGATAAACGAGCTGGACATTTGTTGAAAGATAATCACAAAATATTATGTAATAAAATATATAAAACATTTGTTAATAATATTGATTTAGATTTACAAACAGGATTTTTAGAAAAAGTAATCCGTAAAGATAATGCAAGTTTTTTAGATAATCAAATAAATGAGTTAAATTTATCTAACAATTTTGTAAAAGGATTTATACCTAATATATAAAAAAAGCTACACACTGTGTAGCTTTTTTATTTTTATACATATGTTTACAAATATTAATTACATTCCCAACTAACACATACTTGTCCCATTCTACCGTAGTCGCCGCCGCAAGCACGGCATCCGCCAAATACTCGACTAGCATATGCGCCTGCGCCTGGAATTTGTAAAAATCCTTGACTAGCATGTCTACAGTGTCCATGACAAGTATTGCCATTCCAAATTTCGGTGCATACACACGTTTCGTATCCAAATACAGGAGTACTAACGCTACAAGTTCCTTGTTGCAAGTCGCCGCCGACTTTCATATGTGGATATAATCCGTTTATTCCGTAACATTTAACGTTTCTGTCTGTAGGCTTGTTGCTCACTGCCCACGATGCTCTACTAAATGCATGGCAAACTTCTACAGTATCATTGCCGCTATCCCAACAAAAGTTCCAGCCGCTACAACCATGTGGACTACAACCAGTATTAGTCATATCTGGAATTGCACACTGGCAACCAGTACTATTAAGATCGCCGTTCCAATATGCGTAACAACTAATACCACTGTCTGCACATATACTTAAATTTGGACCGCATGCCCAGGTAGGTGAGCCACAAATACCAGGAGTAGTTTGTTCGCCACAGCAGCAATACGCACAGCCTGAACAGAAACAGTAAGTTTCTCCTGGTGTTACATCCATCTGTATTACCATATATGCTCCGCTCGGTCCAAACGGCGCTCCGCCACAACAACAGTTATTACTAGTGCCGCCGCCTGGTCCCCATAATTGGAACTGGGCTCTCGATACGCCAGTCGGAACTGACCAACTACATTGTCTTTGACAGCGATAGTAGCCGCTAGTATCACAAACTTTGAATCCGTAGGTTTGACTAGCGTTAACTAGTGGTGATAAAGTTGCTTGCCACTGTGTCATTACTGTAGGACTAGTTGCTGTATAGCTGCCACTAGCTCCTCCAACATACGGAGATCCTGCATTTTGTGGTGTTTCATAAAAATCAACACCAACTCCCGATGCGCCAGCTTTTAAATCTATCAGCTCTCGTTGCAACCTTTCGTTTTCTTTAATTGCAGCGTATAATATTACGTCACTCATTTAACTCTCCTTAATCTAATGCTGGCAAGTTGGTGAATGCAGCTACTAATGATGCTGGAACACGTGGTATTTCAGCAGTATCGATAGTTACATATCTCCAAGGGTAAACTGTAGCCATTGCAGTTAGATACGTTGACATGGCACTTTTAAATGTATCAATAACTGCTTGTGTATCAGCATCAAAATCATACGCATCATCGTATTTTACAACATACGCAAGGCGTTCTCTTGCTGTTATTTCGCATACAGTGTCTACTTTTTTGTATATTGGACTAAGATGAAATCCATCTGTTATATTATACTTAGCTTCGAACATATCTGGTAGTTGTGGATTACTGATTTCTTCATATTCCGAACCATCATGATTAGTGATAGTAGTATATGTATATGTATAATCTGCTACCCATCCAGCTACTAACAAGTGTGCAACACCAGTATGTGTATCTGCATCAAGTTCTAATACTTGCTCAGTTTCTGCATCAATCAGTCTTGTCGGAGCAGTTTCTGCCCATTCTATAATTTCAAAATCACCTGTGGTCTTAACTACTATATGCAAGTTATCAGGACCATTGTATGTATATTCTATTGTGTCTTCATTTGTCCAGCTGTCAACCCATAGTTGATCTGGAACGTTTACTGTAAATGTTTTTTCCATAATTTATTTTCCTTTTAACACCAAGTTACTCTAACCATTCCTGCTCGACCATAATCGCCTGACCAGTACATCGATCCGCCCATCATATGAGTGAATGTTCCGCCTGCTCCTGGATAACATCTGTAGCCGTCTTGTGCTCTACAACGACATCCGCCACAGCAACTACCACTAGTAAATGTATGACAAACACAACTGTTTGTTTGAGCTGTATGACACGGACTAATTACGGGCGGTGCAACCATATATCCGTAATGGTTACGATCAAAACAGCCGCCTCCCCAAATTCCAGGTAATCCTTTTACTGTTCCGGAAGTAGAACTACCACCGTAAGTAAACTCTACTCCAGTAATAAGTGGAACTTCTCCGCAAGTCTCACAAGAGTTATCGAAGCAATACCACGAACCACTACCACAAATACATGCACTCGATTGATCGCTTGATCCTACGCCGCGCCATCTACATTGACTAATACTTCCGTGTAAATCTTTCATACCACATGAAATTCTTGAACATCCGCTTTCTGCGCAAAGACCACTAATACCATTACCGTTTACATAAGTGGTACTGCCGCCGACAATATAGCCTTGACTACAATAACCGTAACAACATGCCGCACAACCTGCACATAATGTATAACTATCTCCTGGATTAGCATCAATAATAACTGTTGCATAAGCGCCGTTTTGACCGTAAGGTGAGCCTGCACAGCACATGCCATTCATTGTCGAAGCACCTGGTCCCCATAATTGGAATTGTACTTTTGTTGTAGCTGCTGGTACTGTCCATGTACAGCCAACGCCACAGCCTCCTCGGCCGCTCATGTTAGTAACACATAAGCATCCAGTCGGAGAGTCTAATAACGGTAACAGTCCCCAATTTGCCGAATCTGCCGGACAACTTGCTAAGGCAGCTTCTGCTGCTGCTAGTGCTGCGTCTTGTATTTCTGATTGTATGCATTTATTTTCATTTAGTACTGCATTATATACTGCTGGATCTGCCACTTTAATCTCCTATTATGCTATGCTTAGACTTGATACTTCACCTGTCGCGGCATCATAGTTCACTGTAATCGTTTGCGCTTGATTAGTTAGATTATTCGTTTCGGTCCATCCAGCTACTCCTATATACGTGCCGCCGTACTGTGCTGCGCCGCCATTGAAGCTTGAATATGTGACATTTGAATAAGTTATATCGTTAGCTTGGTATGCTGTAAGAAATCCATCGCCGTTTTTAGTACTATTCGAACTTGCGAAATTTGATGTCATATCTGATGCTGTACCTGCAACACTACTTATATATCTTCCCATAATTAATAATCCTCTTCTTATTATATGTATTTATGCTACAGTTTCAATACCTACTACCACAGCACTAACAGATGCTTGTGTAGAATAAACAACAATACGCTGTGTAGCTGCTAGTACGATTCCAGTACGCTCTAGTACATTCTTTGAAAATACTTCTGTATCGTATTCAATATACTCTGCTGCACTTGGAGTATCACCATCTGCAATTGCAATTCGGACACCAGTTGTCGATGTTCCTCTGTTGCATATATTTATTGATACTACAGAATATGTTGCCGCTGGACATTCGTATACTGTAGTTAATGTTGTGGCAGCTAAATCGTTTGCGCCTAATTTTCCTGTAGCCATTTTAAACTTTCTCCGTTAGTTTGATAAGAACATATTCATTGCAACAGGATCACCTTTGATGCCGCCTGTGAAGTTAGTTCTAGTATTTATATTTATCGTTTCACCTAGTGTGTTAGTAATAGTATCACTATTAATTCTTATATTACCAGCAGTAAGTTGGTTTACGTTTAGCTCACCTGCGCCGCCGCCAATTTGCGATTGGATATAAGTTTTAATTGCTTTTTGTGTTGGTACAATATTATCACTGTTAGCAGTAAACGTTCCGTCTACACTAAATTCAGTAATAGTAGCATTAGTACCTCCTAAGCTAATTGCACCAAGTTGTAATTCCTGCAAGCCACTAATATTAAATGCATCTGCATCAAGAGTAGCAATACCAGTTGCTTGTTCGATACTAAACAATTCGCCAACTCTAAAGTTACCATCTTGGTCAGTACTTGTATAGAATACTCTGCCGCCGCCCAAGTCGTTTGTTTCTTTAAGCGGATCTGGATCTATTAAAGGAACACCTGGATAGTTAGTATTTGCAAAGTTACCAGTGCCGATATCTAGGAAATCGTGTCCAGTTAATCGTACTTGACTATAACGTATGCGCATTTCTACTGCTTCGTTGTGTTCAGGAGCTTCAGTAATACTAATAGTCGGTGATAGTTGTAATGTTGCCGTATACGGCCCTGCACCAGCTAATTCTCTAACATTAACAAGTTTATAATATTTGCCTGCTATTCCAGCTATTTCAATGTTTGCGCCTGCCTGCGGTATTGCACTCATTCCTGCAACTACTATAGTTGTGCCAGGTTGGTACAAGTCTGCATATCCATCGCCTGCAACTTCTGCTTGTGCTGTTGTAAAGTTTGTACCTCTATTTGTCCACGTTGGCTGACCTAATACTCCGTCGCCAATTCTAACTAAGTGCGGAACTTCCACAGTGTTGTTTGGATCAGTAACTGTCATAGTAGGCGCACTTGTGTATCCATTGCCTGAATCCCAAATACGTATTTCTATAATCTTTTCATCAGATACTCTAGCACGAGCTTTAGCAATATCAGCATAAGCAGTTACGCCGCCGCCACTAAATGTTACTCTTGGTTCAATTAAATATTCAGTAGTGTCGTCTAATGCAACAAGCGGTGTTACACCTGTAACATGATCCCATCCTGCAGTGTCGTCGCTTTGTTTTTTAACAGTTGCAATTTTTGTACCACTATTGTAAGTATCAATATATCCATATTGTCCTGCGCCCGAACCACTTACGATCCATATAGCCATTCCCACATATGCAGCACTTGATCTAATATCGGTGTTACTTAATGTAATCTGTGTTGCTGTACCAGTTTGTCCAGTATTAGTTGCATCTACAAATCCATCACCGCCAAAGTTTGTTGCTGGATCAGTTAGTCTAACTTCGTACACACCGCCGTTATTAACATTAACTGTTCCTACTGCTGCGCCAAATCCTTCGCCGGATATAGTTATAGTTGTAGCACCGCCAGTATACGTGACACCAGCATTTGCATATTCAAGAGTAAGAACATTATTTCCGTCTGTTAATACATTAGTAACATTTGCTTCGGTTGATTGATTATTTACTGTTGCAGTTATAGCAGTTTCTGTGCTGTCGCCGCCTTCTGCAACTGTACCAAAGTCACCGTATGATGAGTTACCGTTAGTAGCACGAATCTTACCACCGTTCTCTGATAAGTAACCAATGTGTCCATAATATGAGAACACACTAACAAGTTCTGCTCTTGCTAAGTTAGTACACCATACGCCAATACCGTCACTTAAAATTTGTGTAAAGTCGTTTGCAACAATCGAGTCGTTGCCGCCGCCGTGTAAGTCACCGTCAATTTTTAGTCCAATACACCCTGTACCAAATGTAGTTACATTTTGCACATACGGCGATTTATTAGTAATCCAAGCGTGTTCATCAGCTGTTCCAAAACCTGGATCAAGTGATACATAGGCGCCTGCTGATGGACGTTTGGTACCTAATGCATTTGCTGCGCCCAGTGTACCAGTTAGACCTGTTATTGTGCAATTTCTAAGTCCAGTGCCATTACGTAAGTAGAACATATCTTTGTCTATTGAGCCTGATACTGAATTTACATATGCTGATGCTGCTCTAATTGCTTTGTAATTTCCTGTATTAATTAGGTCATATTGTACAGCGTCGATATAACGATCAACATCTCTAGCACAAGCTGCTGTGTTATAAACATATGAAGGATAAGTATCTGCAATATATGCTAATACTTCTGCCTTTAAGAATTCTCTATTTGCTTCAATAGATTCAACTGCATATGTATAATCAGTTGAAGTTAGTGCTGTCATTGTACCTGTTAGTGTTGGTTTAGTTCCTGTAGCATTAATTTCAAAGTCAATATGATCATATATGTCCTGTACAATTCCAGCAGCAGCAGTACCTGCTGCGCCAGCGCCAACTACGTGAGTTGTAACAGGGTCTAATAAGTTGCCTGAAGTTTTAACAATATTTCCAGGTGCTGTTACAGCAAGACTTATAACTGCTTGCAATCTAGAAATACCATCTAAACTATATGCTACATCTGATCCTGCTACTAAGCCACCAGCTGGACTAATTCTAGTAGAGCGTAATTCGTCTCCAACTACTGCTGTATTTTTTGGAATTACAATTGGAAGTACTTCATTAAGTTGTCCAGTTTTTACAAAGATAGTATTTTGTGGTTGTAATTCTGCAGGCACATTAGTAGTAACGCCTGCTGTTACTGTAGCTGTAAGTATGTCTATAAGATTGCCAATAATACCTTGCGCACCTGTTTCTTCTATAAGTGCTGCATCCGTATGCCTAGTTAATGATCCGAATGTGGATGCCGGTGCAACATTACTTATTACAGCATCTATAACTGTTTCTAAATATTCTATTGCTGCTACAAATTCTGCTGTTTTACCTGTAACCTCGCCTGCGTTATAAATTGCCAATGTTAGCTTACGTACTTCTTCATTACCACCATGACCTAAATCATAAAGTAGTGCAGTTACCAAGCGTCCTAAGTATGTTCTCCAAGCCGCTTGATCATAAGTAAACGAACTAGTAAATGGAGTTCCGGCATTTGCTGTAACTTGTGCATCTACCCATTCTACTGCTTCGTCTGCAAGAAATGCTCTGTTTATTTCAATTAGTTTACGTGCATTTGGACGCAAGTAACCATTTTCAATGTTGTATGCAGCATGCTTAATAGTTTTAAACGGTCTGTCAATTGTAGTGCCAAAACTAGGTGCTGCGCCGTCTGAACCGTTTGTATCAACATATACAACATTATCAATAGCGCCATAGAATCCCCATTCTGGTGCTGTGGCTGCATCATTCACTCGTAAAATTTGACCTATTTCACCAATGCCTAATCTAGCTGGACCTGAGCCACTATAGTAAACCATGTCGCCGTCAGTAGTCATTACATTATTTTCAGGACCGCCTGCCATTAAGTTCCATTCAGAACCGTCTACATCTTGATCTGGTCTGTTTTGCGCAACAGTTTCGTCGGATGTGTGTTTTGCAACAGCAACATATGAATTGCTATTGTATACAACAACATCGCCTAAATCATATTCGGTAGCGTCAGCCCATGTGTTTTTCCATTTAAAGCCTTCGTTGAGTTTATCCCAATATGCAACATTCGGTGGTTCTTGGTTATTACTATCAGCTATAGCTACATATGTAAATCCGCCATGTCTAATTACATCGCCTATTAGATAATCTTGTAGTGAACTATCGTCACCCCAGTCGCCAACAAAGCGGAAACCTGTATTAAATAAATCCCAATCATCTGCATTGTCAGTTGGACGCTGTCCTACATTATTTGTAATAGCAACATAAGAATATCCTCCGTAGGTTACAATATCGCCTACTTCGTAGTTTCTTTCAGGACCCCAACTATCTTCAAATTCTAGGCCTTCTACAAATTCTGCCCAGTTTGATTGGTCTTGACTAATTCTGTCTCGGCTAGTATATGGTGTTACACATATCCAAAGTCCGCCGCTTGTTTTAACAACATCATTTACTTTGTATCGTGTGCCAATAGCATATATACCTTTGTACTCAATACCTTTATGCATATAATCAAACTTAGATTGATCTGCTTCTAAACCTAATGTAATTGTTGCAGCACTAGTGTGTCCTGTATTAACAACATAAAGTTGTCCGCCATACTTGACAACATCGTTTACACGATATCTAGTATCAATAGCCCAG
>Ga0129327_10000712_pt1 | contig 20004 bp, 16 predicted proteins | sample CPBDNA_6_FD_111799 | JGI IMG/M metagenome (GOLD analysis project Ga0129327, IMG submission 111799) | Freshwater to marine salinity gradient microbial communities from Chesapeake Bay, USA - CPBay_Spr_31_0.8_DNA | ecosystem: Environmental > Aquatic > Marine > Coastal | place: USA: Chesapeake Bay... | reverse complement strand
CATTTTTTCTTTAATGGTTGGCCCCTGGGTTATTCGTAAGTTGAATTACCATCCAGTAGGGCAAAGTATTCGTGATGATGGCCCGCAAACGCATTTGGTTAAAGCTGGCACGCCAACCATGGGTGGCGCACTTATTTTGTTGAGTATTTGCATGAGTACTCTGCTGTGGTCTGACCTAAGTAATCGTTATATTCAGGCTGTTTTGGCGGTTACATTAATGTTTGGTGCCATAGGTTGGGTTGATGACTACCGCAAAGTGATTGAAAAAAACTCTAAAGGCTTAGCCGCCAAATGGAAATATTTTTGGCAGTCAGCGGCAGCCATGACAGTAGTCGCTACACTTTACTTTACTTCGACACTGCCTGCCGAAACACAATTGATTGTCCCTTTTTTCAAAGACTTTATTTTTGACCTGGGTTGGCTTTACTTGGTATTGGGTTATTTAGTGATTGTTGGTTCAAGCAATGCTGTCAATCTAACTGACGGGCTAGATGGTCTCGCTATTCTTCCTACTGTGCTGGTCGGTTCTGCGCTGGGTATTATTGCTTATCTTGCTGGGCATGCTGAGTTTTCTCGCTACTTACATATTCCTTATATTCCTGGTGCCGGTGAATTGGTTATTTACTGCGGCGCACTCGGTGGCGCAGGTCTAGGTTTTCTTTGGTTTAACACCTATCCCGCACAAGTATTTATGGGCGATGTAGGTGCTTTAGCTCTGGGTGCGGCATTAGGCGTTATCGCCTTAATTACGCGACATGAAATTGTGTTTTTTATTATGGCAGGAATTTTTGTTGCCGAAACACTCTCCGTTATATTACAGGTAGCTTCGTTTAAGTTAACCGGTAAACGTATTTTTATGATGGCGCCATTGCACCATCATTTTGAATTAAAAGGCTGGCCAGAACCGCGTGTCATTGTCCGTTTTTGGATTGTCACTGTGATGCTAGTGTTATTTGGTTTGGCGACGCTTAAGTTGCGCTAAATCGTTAGTTTTGTGTTTGGCCATATAGTCATACACAAAGAAATGAAAATTTAATTATTAATGAATGTATTAAAAGAAGCTAAATGAATTTAATTCAAACAGATAAAAGGCGTTTAATTGTGGGGTTGGGTAATACCGGCATATCCTGCATGCGTCATTTTTTGGATTTGGGTTTGTCATTTAGTGTTTTAGATACGCGTGAGAAGCCACCAAAAATTGAAGCTCTGCTCAAAGAGTTTCCTCATGTCGATATTCGTTTTGGTGTTGGTCATGAAGCTTGGGTTGATGGCGCAAATGAAATTTATATTAGTCCAGGTATTGCAAAAGATGATCCTTTGTTTGCAACCGCGATTGCACGTGGCGCTTTAATTAGTGGCGACATCGATTTATTTGCTAATCAAGTCAATGCGCCAGTTATTGCTATTAGTGGCTCTAATGCAAAGAGCACCGTTACTACCTTAGTTGGTGACATGGCGAAGTGCGCAAATATAAATGCTGCTGTTGGCGGTAATTTAGGTGAGCCGGCATTAAATTTATTGTCACCCAGTTGTGAAGCCTATGTACTTGAGCTGTCTAGCTTTCAGCTAGAGCGTTGTTCAGATTTACAATCTAAAGTGGCTTGCTTATTAAATGTGAGCGCCGATCATATGGATAGGCATCATACGATGATGGCTTATCATCAAGCTAAGCAGCGTGTTTATCGTGGCGCCCAGCATATTGTTTTTAATCGTCATGATCATTTAACCGCACCACTTAGAACCGTTGATGTTTCAATAAAAAGTTTTGGTTTAGATGTTCCTGATTTAGGTCAGTTCGGCGTTAAAGTGATTAATGGCGATCGTTGTTTAGTGAAGGGTTTTACGTCATTAATGTCGGTTTCTGATATCCCGTTAATCGGTGACCACCATATTTTAAACACCTTGGCTGCGCTGGCTATTGGTGATGCAGCAGGTTTTCCATTAGCTGCCATGCAACAAGCAATTAAGCAATTTAAAGGTTTGCCGCACCGCTGTGAGTGGGTGAGTGAAATTAACGGCGTTCGTTATATTAATGATTCCAAAGCGACGAATGTTGGCGCAACCGTTGCAGCACTTAAAGGTTTGTCTTCTTCGGTTAGCGGCAATATTATTTTAATTGCTGGTGGCGAAACCAAAGGTGCTGATTTTTCAGCGTTAATCACTGCTATAAAACCGCTGTCATGTAAGTTGATTTTATTAGGCGAGGGTGCCGATGCTATTGCTGCCTTAGCGTCAGATCAGCACGAAGTTTTACGTGTTGATAGTCTTGAGCAAGCCGTGAGTGTTGCTGCATCGAATAGTCACGCAGGTGATCTTGTATTGCTATCACCGGCCTGTGCCAGTTTTGATATGTTTAGCGGGTTTGAGCAACGTGGCAATGTCTTTAAAGCCGCCGTTGCTGAGTTAACTGTCAACCAGCAGGAGGCGCAACAATAATGCCTCGGCTTGCACCCTCTACTTTAGGCGCTAACGTGCCTTCTATCGATTTTATTTTATTAGCTTGTGTCTGCGCATTAGTGTCGCTTGGTCTCGTGATGATTTGCTCTGCGTCTATGGATTATGCCAGCGAGCGCTACGGCGATGCTTTATTTCATACGCGTCGTCATTTGGTTTATATCGTGATTGCCTTTATAGTCTCAGTCATCGCGTTTAAAACTCCATTGTCGATATGGGAAAAGAGCGGTCCTTATTTATTGATAGCGAGTTTTGTCATACTGATTTTAATTTTAGTGCCTGGTTTTGGTCGAACGGCTAATGGTGCGACACGTTGGCTGGCATTGGGACCTTTTACTTTGCAGGGATCAGAAGTCGCGAAGCTTGGCGTTATTGTGTATCTCGGAAATTATTTAGTGCGTCAGCATGATTTGGTTAGAGGGCATTTATTAGGCTTTTTTATCCCATTTCTTATTATGTCAGCTTTTGTTGCATTACTTATTCTTGAGCCAGATTTTGGAGCGGTGGTTGTATTATCTAGCGCTGCACTGGGTATGCTTTTTCTCGGCGGGGCTCGCGTTTGGGAATTTTGTCTCTCATCTATTGGGCTAGCTATTTTTGGATTTTTTGTTATTAGTTCTTCCGATTACCGGATGGCGCGTCTTTATGCCTATCTGGATCCATGGGCCGACCAATTTGGTGAGGGTTATCAGTTAACTCAATCATTAATCGCATTTGGTCGTGGCGATTGGTTTGGACTTGGTTTAGGTAATAGCATTCAAAAATTATTTTATTTACCTGAGGCACATACTGATTTTGTTTTTGCCATCATGGCAGAAGAGTTAGGTTTTGTCGGTTGCTTAGTCGCTTTGTTTATTTATGCTGTTTTTATTGGTCGTATTTTAGTGATAGCAAGAAAAGCAGAATCTATGGGTAAGGCCTTTGGTGCTTATGTGGCTTATGGTGTGGCTTTAGTGTTTTCAGCGCAGCTTATTATTAATGTCAGTGTCAATATTGGCTTGTTGCCAACAAAAGGTTTGACCTTGCCTTTCTTAAGTTATGGCGGCAGTAGCTTATTAGTTAGCTGTGTGTTGGCGGCTTTGATAATGCGTATTTATCGCGAATTAATGTTTGAAGAAGCCGATGCCTCGGTTAAAAAATACGGTGTGCGTGGCACGCGTGATTTATTAACCGATCTTCAATCGACAGCTACGCGCTCACGACGAACAGCGGGGGGGATGAATGCATAACGATACTATTCACCCTATTTCTAAGCGAGGCTCAAGCTCTTCACGTAAAACTGTCATGATTGCTGCAGGCGGTACTGGCGGACATGTGTTTCCGGCATTAGCTGTAGCGCAGGGTTTACGTGCAATTGATGTTGACGTTGTTTGGCTAGGCACGCGCAAAGGCATTGAGTCAAAAATTGTGCCTGAAAATAAATTTGTAATTCACTTTGTTAATGTTGCTGGTGTGCGTGGTAAAAATTTACTGTCTTGGATTAAAGCACCTGTTTTATTACTAGCGGCAGTCATGAGTACTATCTCAATTATCCGTAAGACCAAGCCTTGCTGTGTATTAGGTATGGGTGGTTTTGCATCTGCCGCTGCAGGTGTTGCTGCTTTTATTTGTCGTGTGCCTTTAATTTTACAAGAGCAAAATTCGATTCCGGGCACAACTAATCGATTGCTAGCACCTATAGCCACTAAGATTTTTACCGGCTTTCCGGCTGCGTTTAAAGCCAATGCTAAGTCTCATTTTTCTGGTAATCCACTTCGCGCTGCGCTTTATGAAATCGATGAGCCTAGTGTGCGAATGGCTACGGCTACATCACCTTTACGATTGTTGATTTTAGGCGGCAGTCTTGGTGCGCATGCATTAAATTGTGTATTACCTCAGGCGTTAGCTCAATTGCGCAATGATAATTCGGCTTATAACAATATTTCTGTGGTGCATCAAACTGGCGTTAATGACGTAGAAGATGTTCAGCGCCAATATGCATTGGCAGGTATTGATGCAAGCGTAAGTGCGTTTATTGCCGATATGTCCCAAGCCTATAGTGCTGCCGATTTAGTCATAGCGCGTTCGGGAGCATTAACGGTGACTGAGTTAGCCGCTGCGGGCGTGGCCTCGCTATTAATACCTTATCCCCATGCGACAGATGATCACCAAACGGCGAATGCTCAGTGGCTAGTCGATGTTGGTGCTGCGACATTAGTACATCAAGCTGATTTCTCTATCAATAAAGCTTGCGATTTATTAAGCGAATTATTGCAAGACCGCAAAGCCCTATTGAATAAAGCGCAGCATGCTCGTTCTCTCGCTACTCCTTCTGCCACGCAGATTATTGTTAACGCTTGTCAGGAGTTTTCCTATGTCTAGCAGTACTTTTTTTGTGCCTGAAATGCGCCGTATAGAAAAAATCCACTTTGTCGGTATTGGTGGAGCAGGTATGTGTGGTATCGCTGAGGTTTTGTTGAATCAGGGATACCGTGTAAGTGGTTCGGATGTTCAGGCTTCGCATACTACGGACCGGTTAGCTGAGTTAGGCGTAGAAATTTTTATTGGTCACGCCGTCGAGAATATTAAAACCGCTAATGTGGTGGTGGTATCAACCGCTATTAGCGAATCCAATATTGAATTATGTGCCGCTCAAGCCGCGCAGTTACCGATTGTGCCTCGTGCAGAAATGCTGGCCGAATTAATGCGTTACCGTCATGGTATTGCGATTGCAGGTACGCACGGTAAAACTACAACAACCAGTTTGCTAGCATCTATTTTTGGCGAGGCAGGTTTAGGGCCTACTTTTATTATTGGTGGTTTGCTTAATAGTGCTAATGCCAATGCGCAGTTAGGACATGGTCGTTATTTAATTGCTGAGGCAGATGAAAGCGATGCATCGTTTTTGCATTTGCAGCCTATGGTTTCAGTCGTCACAAATATCGATGCTGATCATATGTCGACTTACGGTGGTGACTTTTCAAAGTTAACAGCGACCTTTGTTGATTTTGTTCATAACCTTCCTTTTTATGGTTTGGTGGTTGTCTGTATAGATGATGACAACATTAAAAAATTACTGGCTGATTTTCATCGTCCTGTAATTACTTATGGCTTCGATGCCAATGCCGATTACCGTATAAGTGATTATCGCTGTGAGGGTTTAAAGGCTTATTTTTTATTGCATTACAAAGATGCCGATGGTCCAGTTCACGTTACTTTAAATACCCCGGGTGCGCATAACGCATTAAATGCGACGGCTGCATTTGCAGTAGCGATAGATGAAGAAATAGAGCAAAGCATTATTTTAAAAGCTTTAGATAATTTTAAAGGGGTAGGTCGACGTTTTGAAATTGCTGGCAAGCTTGCAGTGAATCAAGGCGACGTGACTTTAGTTGATGATTATGGCCATCACCCAACAGAGGTTGCCGCGACCATAGCAGCAGCGCGTGAAAGTTGGCCTGATAAGCGTTTAGTTATGATTTATCAACCGCATCGCTATAGCCGAACGCATGATCTTTATGATGATTTTGTTCGCGTGTTATCCACCGTAGATGTGTTGTTGTTATTGGATGTGTATGCCGCCGGCGAAGAGCTTATTGCAGGTGCTGATAGCCGGAGCTTGTCGGGCAGTATTCGACAGCGCGGAAAAATTGATCCTATTTATGTTGAGGATAGAGCCGAATTGTTTGATGTATTACAAGGTTTACTTGCCGCCGATGACATCCTTATCACTCAGGGTGCCGGTGATGTCGGTAAATTATCTAAAGAAATTAGCAGTCATCAATTTTTGACAAAGACAGTATAGAGAAAGCGATTAATGGAAACGATATCTTCTAATAACACAGCAACAAACAACTCGGTTGATGCCCTTAAAATCAACGGTCGAGTAGCTGTGTTAATGGGTGGTAATGCAGCTGAGCGCGAGGTGTCACTGGCTAGCGGTAACGCTGTGACAGCTAGCTTAACGTCTATGGGTGTTGACGTTATTGCGATAGATACAGCAGGCGATGTTATTGCTGACTTGCAAGCAGCTAAGCCTGATTTTGCGTTTATTGCGTTGCATGGCAAAGGTGGTGAAGACGGCACCATGCAAGCCTTGTTAGAAAAAATGACGATTCCTTATAGTGGTAGCCGCGTATTGGGTTCAGCATTGGCAATGGATAAGGTTCGCTCAAAAAATCTATGGCGTGGTTTGTCATTACCGACGCCAGCCTTTGCCTGTTTGGATGCGACATGTGATTTTACGGCAGTACTTGCCAGCTTGGGCGGCACGGCTTTTGTTAAGCCTGCTGATGAAGGCTCAAGTATTGGTATGTCATTAGTTAAAACTGCAGAGGAATTAAAAGCGGCTTATCAGTCAACCGCAGAATCTGGCGTCACTATTTTTGCTGAGCAATGGATAGACGGCCCAGAATATACCGTAACAGTTCTTGAAGGTCATGCGCTGCCATCGATTCGTATTGCGACGTCGCGTGAGTTTTATAACTTCGAAGCAAAGTATCAGGATGATGATACGCAGTTTTTTATTCCCAGTGGTTTAAATGCTGAAGAAGAAGCATCTTTACAGCAGTTGTCGAAAGACGCTTTTTATTCGCTGGGTTGCAGCGGTTGGGGTCGTGTTGATTTTATGCGCGATAAAGACAGCGGTCAGTTTTATTTGCTCGAAGTGAATACGGTGCCAGGTTTGACTGATCACAGTTTGGTACCGATGTCGGCAGCAGCTGCAGGTTTAAGTTTTAATGCGCTCATCGCTAATATTATTCATTTATCGGTGGCAGTGTAACGATGATGAATTGGCAGATGCAATCAGTCGCTAGCAATCAGCGTCGCGTGTCACGCAGTCGAAAGGGTGCAACGCGAGCGGGTCAAAACAGTGATGTAAAAACCACTTGGTTACTTTGGTTAAAGCGTAGCGCGTTATTGTTTGCATTATCGGCAGTATCATTTTCTCTAATGACTGTCGTCAATAAGTTGCAATCAGTGCCGGTAGATGAGTTGGTTTTAACTGGGTATACCGGTGGCCATTCTGACGTTGGTGCGAGTAAGGATGAATTGTTAGCGTTGGTTGATAAACAACTGGATCAAGGCTTTTGGCAATTAGATTTATTGCAATTAAAAGCCAGTCTTGAAAGTCATCCTTGGGTGCGTCAAGCGGTTATTCGCCGCCAGTGGCCGAATCAATTAGTGATTGGTATTGACGAATATGTAGCGGTAGCCCGATGGAATGAAAGTTATTTATTGTCGGCGACAGGTGATGTGTTTATGCCGTCAGCAATAGCCGCATTTACTCATTTGCCCCGTTTAAAAGTGGAGTCTTTGCGGATTACTAAGCACGAGCGTCCGAGCCGAGAAACAATTAAGCAGGCGGTTAGTTGGTTTAATCAATTTCAGAAACCATTGACTCATTATGGCTTGTCAGTGGTTGAGCAAACACAATTACTTGATGGTGATTTTTTATTACGGTTGAGTAACGGATTAACGTTAATGCTGGGTGCGGATCAAGTGACTCATCGCTTCGATCGTTTCTTAACGTTATTAGATGGTGCGTTGGTTGAAAAATTAGATGATATTGAAGCGATTGATTTACGTTATATGAATGGCGTGTCGGTTCGTTGGCGTGATGCCATAGAGCTTGCGCAAGTTGAAGTTGCTCCATCATTATTAAGATAAGTGTTTAAGGCGAAAGTAATGAATTTGAAAAACCGGAGATTAAAAAATGTCTAATCTACCTGCGGGAAAAATGATCGTTGGTCTGGATATTGGCACCTCTAAAGTTGTTGCCATCGTTGGCGAGCAAAACGATGACGGTGATATTGAAATTATAGGTATTGGTTCGCACCCTTCAAATGGTTTAAAGAAAGGTGTGGTCGTTAATATTGAATCAACAGTGCAATCGATTCAGCGAGCAATTGAAGAGGCTGAATTAATGGCTGGCTGTGAGATTCATTCGGTGTATGCCGGTATTGCGGGTAATCATATTCGCAGCTTGAATTCGCATGGCATTGTCGCCATTAGAGAGCGCGAAGTTATGCCTGCCGATGTGGAGCGTGTTATTGATGCTGCTCGTGCGGTAGCTATTCCTGCCGATCAAAAAATATTGCATGTATTGCCACAGGAATATGTGATCGATACACAGGAAGGCGTCAAAGAGCCTTTAGGTATGTCGGGTGTTCGTTTGGAAGCGAAGGTGCACTTAGTGACATGTGCAGTTAATGCAGCTCAAAATATTGAAAAGTGTATTCAACGCTGCGGTCTAGTGGTTGAAGATGTGATTCTTGAGCAGCTGGCTTCAAGCTATGCAGTGTTGACCGATGATGAGCGCGAGCTAGGTGTGTGTATTGTCGATATTGGCGGTGGCACCAGTGATATTGCTGTGTTTACTGAAGGCTCGATTCGACACACTGCCAATATACCTATTGCCGGTGATCAAGTGACTAACGATATCGCTATGGCATTACGCACGCCAACACAATATGCCGAAGATATTAAAATTAAATACGCTTGTGCATTGACGCAGTTAGCGGGTTTGGACGAAACAATAAAAGTACCCAGTGTCGGTGATCGACCGCCAAGAGATTTATCTAGGCAGGCATTGGCTGAAGTGGTTGAGCCTCGTTATGACGAGCTATTTACTTTGGTTCAAGCCGAGTTGCGTCGCAGTGGTTTTGAAGACTTGATTGCGGCAGGGATTGTTTTGACTGGTGGCACTTCAAAGATGCACGGTGTTGTTGAATTGGCTGAAGAAATTTTTCATGTGCCGGTTCGCTTAGGTTCACCAATGGGTGCATTTGGTTTGCAGGATGTTACTGACAACCCGATTCATGCCACGGGTGTTGGCTTGTTACATTATGGTTTCAAGGAACAAAATAATTTACAACAATCGGCTGCGGCGAGAGCTAATGATGGGCTAGTCGGTCGAGTTAAATCTTGGTTTCAAAGTTATTTTTGATAGTTGCTTTTAATAGATGTTTTTGATCATTGATTTTTAACGCTTAATGTAAGAATTTTTTAACACTATTTATTTTATTCGATTTTTTAATTTTTAAAATTTTAACTTCCTGAGGGGGAAATTATCATGTTTGAACTAGTAGACAATGTTCCACAGAATGCAGTCATTAAAGTTATTGGTGTTGGCGGCGGCGGTGGTAATGCAGTTAAGCATATGATTGCTAATAATATTGATGGTGTAGAATTTATTTGTGCTAACACAGACGCTCAGGCGTTGACTGATATGGCAGCGAATACTGTTTTACAACTTGGCGGTACAATTACTAAAGGTTTGGGTGCAGGTGCTAATCCTGATGTAGGTCGTCAAGCAGCATTAGAAGATAGAGAACGCATTGCCGAAGTAATTGGCGGTGCTGATATGGTTTTTATTACAGCTGGCATGGGTGGCGGTACTGGTACGGGTGGTGCACCGATTATTGCTGAAGTTGCAAAAGAGATGGGTATTTTAACGGTTGCTGTTGTTACTCGTCCGTTTAAGTTTGAAGGTAAGAAAAGAAAAATGCATGCAGAGGAAGGTATTCTTGAACTTCAACAACACGTTGATTCATTAATTACGATTCCAAATGAAAAACTACTTGCTGTTATGGGTAAAAACACTAGCCTGCTTGACGCATTTAAATCAGCCAATGATGTGTTGTTAGGTGCGGTTCAAGGTATCGCCGATTTAATTATTCGTCCAGGTATGATCAACGTCGATTTCGCCGATGTACGAACGGTTATGTCTGAAATGGGTATGGCGATGATGGGTACCGGTATTTCAACAGGTGATTCAAGAGCGCGTGAAGCGGCTGAAGCAGCTATTCGCAGCCCATTGTTAGAAGACGTGAACCTTCAAGGTGCGCGTGGTATTTTGGTAAATATTACTGCGGGCATGGACCTTTCTTTAGGTGAGTTTGCCGAAGTCGGTGAGACTATTGAAGAGTTTGCTTCTGATAATGCGACAGTGGTTGTGGGTACAGTTATTGATCCTGATATGACGGATGAGTTGAAAGTAACTGTTGTAGCAACAGGTTTGGGTGATATAGCGACTGAAACGCCAGTTCGTTTGGTTAATACGGGTCGTCCTAATCCTGCTGGAAGACCTGATTACGACAATTATGATATGCCAACAACAATGCGTCGCAAATCAGCGCCTGCTGAGCCAGCACGTTCAAGTCGATCTGCAGAAGAGCCGGTTTTAAGCCAGTCTGCTGCTACAACGGCTACTGCAACATCATCAGCAGCCAGTAAAAATATGGAAATGCTTGATATTCCTGCCTTTTTACGTCGTCAGGCAAACTAAGGGTATTTGCTAGGCTCAGTATTCTCGTAAGGATTGGGTGCGGACGTTAGTAGTGGCCACCATTTGCCAGATAGTCAATGGAAAATGGTTCTACTAGGATCCGCGGCCCAAATCGACGAGTAGCACGTTTGGTTTTTTGTTAAGTAGCGCTATGTATTTGGTAAATTTTCCAGCGATACTGGTTAAATATTGAACGAATACTCGTTATATGGACTAAATCGCACTCCAACTGGTCATAATCCAGCTAAATTGAACTTCAAAATTTAATTTAACTGAGTATATTGCCCTCCTGAGGAAAGCGTGAAAAAAAGACCGAGAATAAAGGTGAGCCATGATTAGACAAAGAACATTGCGAAATAGTATCCGTGCCACAGGTGTTGGCCTGCACACGGGTAAAAAAGTGTATCTCACTCTGCGTCCTGCGCCGATTGATACAGGCATTGTCTTCCGTCGTGTTGATCTCGACCCGGTTGTTGAAATTCCCGCTAAAGCTAAAAACGTTGGGGACACTACTTTATCGACCACATTGGTTAAAGGTGATGTCCGCATTTCTACGGTTGAGCATCTATTGTCTGCGATGGCCGGCTTAGGCATTGATAACGCTTACGTTGAAATGAATGCCTCTGAAGTGCCAATTATGGATGGCAGCGCAGGCCCATTTGTTTTCTTACTGCAATCTGCCGGTATTGAAGAGCAAGCTGCTGCTAAGAAGTTTATTCGTATTAAACGTGAAGTAAGGCTTGATGATGGCGATAAATTTGCCAGCTTCTTACCTCGCAATGGCTTTAAAGTCAGCTTTTCTATCGATTTTGATCACCCTGTTTTCCGTGGCCGTCCAGCCAGTGCAGAAGTCGATTTCTGTTCAACCTCTTTTGTTCGTGAAGTGAGTCGTGCACGTACTTTCGGCTTTATGCACGATATGGAAAATTTGCGTTCACAAGGTTTAGCGCAAGGTGGCAGTGTTGATAACGCGATTGTGGTTGATGACTTCCGTATCGTGAATGAAGACGGCTTACGTTACGAAGATGAGTTTGTACGTCATAAGGTGCTCGATGCGATTGGTGATTTATACTTACTTGGTAATAGCCTAATTGGTGAGTTCCGAGCCCATAAATCGGGTCATGCGCTTAATAATATGTTGCTTCGTGAGCTTATTGCTCAGCCCGATGCTTGGGAAGTAGTGACTTTCGAAGATTCAGAAAAAGCACCTATTTCGTTTTCATCACCTTTAATGGCTGTGTAATTCAGCCTTTAAGGTCTAGGTTGTCAGCGGCTGAACAAAAATTAATCTATCGCTAGCTGTTTTGAGGCTGTATTTATAATAAAAGCTATAAATATTAATGACTTACAGGTTTTATTAGTATTTATTTTCCTCGTTTATAACTAGCAAATAGAGCGCATAAGCAGCTCAGATTTGTCATTTCCTCTTAATTTCCATCAATCAAATTATGAATAATGACGCAAAGTCCGTAAAATGCTGCACTGTTTTTACGCTATCGACTTAAATTAAAGATAACGATTATTTATCATTATTGATTAGTGTGTTTGGAACGTTTTAATGAAGCTCATATTACTCCCTAGGCGTGTTAGTCAGTCTCTTACGCTGGATACATCAAATTCAACTCATCAGTTTATGCTGCTGGGTTTTTTATTGTTGCCGTTTGTTTTAGGTGGCTTGAGTTTTTGGTTTTATCACTCTTCGGTTAGACAGGCTTCTGAAGCACAGTTAATGGATCAATGGCAGCAAGAGTTGGCCCGGCAAGCAGCGAATGTAGAGCAAACCCAGCAACGAGTCGGCGATGAGTTATCGGCCATGACCGCTAAAGTAGCCGAGCTTCAAGCTCGGTTGATGAGACTTGATGCGCTTGGTGAACAAGTGATTCAAGTGGCCCAATTAGATAATGGTGAATTCGATTTCAGTCGTCGACCTGCATTAGGTGGGCCTGAATTAACCAATGATACAGATATGGTAGCGCTGAGTGTGCTCGATAAGCATTCATCACTTCAGTTGATGCTAGGGCAGTTGGTCACGCATATTGATAATCGTGAGCAGCAATTAGCGATGTTAGATAAGCAATTAGCGGCGCGCGATACACGTTTGCAAACCTTTGTTGCGGGTAAGCCAGTGGTTAAAGGATGGATGTCCTCGTCATTTGGCCGCCGAACTGATCCCTTTAGTGGTAAGCAGTCCTGGCATGAAGGTGTCGATTTTGCAGGTAATGCCGGTGTTGATGTTATTGCCGTGGCTAGTGGTGTTGTAACCCATGCCGGTCGCAAGTCCGGCTATGGCAATATCGTAGAGCTTAACCATGGTAATGGCTATGTCACTCGTTATGGTCATAATGATACGCACCGAGTCAGTACAGGTGATATTGTTGAAAAGGGGCAGGTTATTGCCACCATGGGTAGCAGCGGTCGATCAACGGGTCCCCATGTGCACTTTGAGGTTCTTAAAAACGGTGAGCCGATGAATCCTGAGCGTTATATTTATCGCGCTAGTCTCTAGGTCGTTCTTTCAGTCCGGCCTCCTATTCTCTACTATTTTTCGATCATATTTACGCTTCAATACCGGTTTTATATTCGGCTTTTGTCAATCTTTCAGATAAGGCTTTTGCAGCCAAAAAACTACCAACGTGGTATGCTTGCGCGCTTTGCGCGTGCCTGATTAATTATTGGCCTTAGTGTTGTTGCCAATCATGCAGATACCCGCTAAATTTTTCATTTAATTTGTCGTTTAAACAAGAGAAATAGACAGCCGATATGATCGTAAAAACATTTAAAAAAATCTTTGGTACAAGAAATGATCGTGAGCTTAAGCGCATGGCTAAAACGGTTGTTAAAGTTAATGCCCTAGAAGCTACTTATCAGGCATTAAGTGATGACGAGCTAAAAGCGAAAACCATTGAGTTTAAACAATTACTCGCTGACGGTCAGACCTTAGATCAAATTCTTCCTGACGCTTTTGCTGCTGTAAGAGAAGCAGGCCTTCGAAGCTTAAGTATGCGCCATTTTGATGTGCAGCTTATTGGTGGTGTGACTCTTCATGAGGGTCGCATTGCCGAAATGCGCACCGGTGAAGGTAAAACCTTGGTGGCAACACTGCCCGCTTATCTCAATGCTTTAATGGGCAATGGTGTACATATCGTTACGGTGAATGATTATCTTGCCGAGCGTGATGCGAATTGGATGCGACCCTTGTATGAGTTTTTAGGCTTGAGCTTAGGCATTATTCAATCGGGTCAGGCTCCGGATGAAAAAAAGACCGCATATGCAGCCGATATTACTTACGGCACTAATAATGAATTTGGTTTTGATTATCTTCGTGACAACACCGCATTTGCTTTGGATGACAGGGTGTCACGCGGCACCTTTTTCGCGATTATTGATGAAGTCGATTCGATTCTGATTGATGAGGCGCGAACACCATTAATTATATCGGGCGCTACCGAAGACAGTTCAGCTTTGTACAAACGTATGAAGGCTTTAGTGCCGTCATTAAAGCGTGCCCCCAACCCTGATGATGAAGGGAAATCTGAAGCGGATGATTTTGACGTTGATGGCCACTTTGTTATTGATGAAAAGCATCGCAGTATTGAGTTGACCGAAGCGGGTCACCAATATGTTGAAGATATGCTCGTTAAAGAAAAATTATTAGAAGAGGGCGACAGTCTTTACTCGCCCAGTAATCTAAATTTATTACACCATGTCACTACGGCGCTGCGTGCCTTGCATTTGTTTCAGCGTAATGTCGAATACATTGTTCAAAACGGCGAGGTGGTTTTAATTGATGAGCATACTGGTCGAACTATGTCAGGCCGTCGTTTATCCGATGGCATGCACCAAGCATTAGAAGCCAAAGAGAAAGTCGATATTCATTCTGAAAGCCAAACATTAGCATCGACCACGTTCCAAAACTATTTCCGCTTGTATGAAAAATTGTCGGGTATGACAGGCACTGCAGATACTGAAGCGCCAGAATTTCATCAAATTTACGCTTTAGATGTGACCGTCATTCCAACTAATAAGCCGACGGTTAGAAATGATTTAAATGACTTGATTTATTTGTCAGTCGATGAAAAATACAGTGCAGTCGTTAATGATATTAAAGAAGCTGTCGCGAAAAATGCGCCTGTTTTAGTCGGTACGGCTTCTATTGAAACATCAGAGCAGCTATCGAAATTCTTAAAGAAAGAGAAAGTTGATCACGAAGTATTGAACGCTAAGTTCCATAAAAGTGAAGCAAGAATTATTGCTGAAGCAGGTCGACCTGGTGCGCTGACTATTGCGACTAATATGGCGGGTCGTGGTACCGATATCGTTTTAGGGGGCAACCTTGAAGCTGAATTAGCGGGTTTAGATAATCCAAGTGATACTGAAATTGCAGCTCATAAAGAAGAGTGGCAACAGCGTCAAGCACTGGTATTAGCTGCCGGCGGTTTGCATATTTTTGGTACTGAGCGTCATGAGTCACGTCGTATCGATAATCAACTACGAGGTCGATCGGGTCGACAAGGTGACCCAGGTGTAACACGCTTTTATTTATCGATGGATGACAGTTTGATGCGCATTTTTGCCTCTGATGGCGTGCGTAATTTTATGCAGCGTCTCGGTATGGAAAAAGGCGAAGCGATTGAGCATAAAATGGTATCTAACGCTATTGAGAAGGCGCAGCGCAAAGTAGAAGGTCGCAACTTTGATATGCGTAAGCAATTACTTGAGTATGATGATGTTGCGAATGATCAGCGTCAGATCGTTTATCAACAGCGTAATGATATTTTACTCGCTGATGATATCTCAGACATGATAATCAATATTTGTGCAGACGTAGTTAATGACCATATTGATGGCTTTATTCCGCCGCAAAGTATTGAAGAGCAGTGGGATATAACCGGCTTAGAAGAAAGTTTAGAAAAAGATTATGATTTGCCGCTACCTGTAGCGCAATGGCTTGAAGACGATGATGAGTTGCACGAGCAAACACTGCGCTTAAAAATTGTTGACGCTTTAAGAACTAAATATGAAGAAAAAGTTGCGCCGTTAGGGCAGGCTGCAAGACGCTTTGAAAAGCAAATTATGTTGCAAATTCTCGATTCATTATGGAAAGAGCATTTATCAACGATGGATCATTTGCGTCAAGGTATTGGCTTGCGTGGTTATGCGGGTCGTAATCCAAAGCAGGAATATAAACGCGAAGCGTTCGAACTCTTCCAGTCCATGCTGCACAACATGAAGTTAGAGTTTATTCGCTTTTTAGCGCGCGTACAGATTCAAGCGCAAGATGATCCTGATGCGATAGAGAAACAGCGTCGCGAAGAAGTTGCACGTGAATCAGTTACGGCTAAGCATGCTGATGCCGCTGGCCTTGCTTCTGCAACTGCTGATTCGGGTTCTGCTGCGCAGCCAGCGATGCGCGAGGGCCGAAAAGTCGGTCGCAATGAAAAATGCCCTTGTGGTTCGGATAAGAAATTTAAACATTGTCATGGTGAATTAAGCTAGCTGCTCATTTAGATGTTAACTATTGTAGTTAAGCGTTGAGAGCTATTTTTGAGTGAATATTGGCATAGCCATAGTGAATGAATAGGTGAACAAATAGGTGGCAGAACCAGTGATGGAACAACTTTCTATTCTTCCTGTTGCAGGTGTGCAATGGGGTGTTAGCTATGCAGGAATCAAAGCTTCTGTAGTAGATGCAGATAACGCGTCAACAAACCAGATACCTAAAAATGATTTAGCGTTAATGGCGTTAGCCGCAGGTACAGTTCTTTCGGGTGTTTTTACGCGCAATGCTTTTTCTGCCGCGCCGGTTAAAATCGCACGCAATCGCATGCAGGCTATTGCAGATTCATCCAATCAAAAGCCTATCTATTTATTAATAAACTCAGGTAATGCTAACGCCGGAACCGGTGCTGCCGGTTATGCCGCCGCTGAAGAAAGCTGTCAGTCGCTAGCCAAAGTCGCTGGCTGTGATGCTGCTCAAGTGCTGCCTTTTTCGACGGGTGTTATTGGCCAGTTGTTGCCGGTTGCATGTATTAATTCTGCCGCTCCCACAATATGGAGTCAGTTATCGGAAGACGGCTGGTCGCAGGCAGCAAGTGCCATTATGACCACCGACACTGTGCCTAAAGGCTTTAGTCGCACGGTAATGGTAGATGGTACAGTCGTTACTCTATCGGGTATTTGCAAAGGTGCAGGTATGATTCGCCCAGATATGGCGACTATGCTTGCTTACGTAGCTACTGATGCTGCGATTGCACAAGCTGATCTCGATAAACTATTACAAGATGCAGTACAGTGTTCTTTTAATCGCATTACCGTCGATGGTGATACCTCCACTAATGATGCCTGCATGTTGGCAGCAACGGCGATTTCTCCGGTTGCTTTATCACCTTCACATAAAGATTGGCCAGCTTTTCAGGCCGCATTAACTGATCTTTTTATCGAATTGTCGACGTCAATTATTCGTGATGCCGAAGGCGCAACAAAATTTATTACTATTAATGTTAATCAGGGTCGCGACATTGAAGAGTGTTTACAGGTGGCTTATACGGTAGCTGAATCTCCGCTGGTTAAAACAGCCTTTTTTGCCAGTGATGCTAACTGGGGTCGAATTCTTGCAGCCGTTGGTCGTTCTGGTTTGGTGAATCTCGATGTTGAGTTGGTTGAAATTTATCTCGATGACCTTTTGATTTGCGAGCAGGGTGGCACAGCGCAGTCTTACACTGAAGATGCCGCTATGAAAATTATGGCGCAAACGGATATTACGATTACTATTAATTTACAGCGCGGCGATATTCATCAGCGTGTTTGGACTAGTGATTTATCACTCGACTATGTCCGCATTAATGCTGACTATCGAACCTAGCTTTTTATTCAGTTGTTTTTTCTTAAATCGTCATTCGTACAATTGAAATTAACCTAGCCCTTTAAACGGATACTTTTATGATTCATGTCGCTGTCGGTTTATTGCTTCGATCGGATCAAGTCTTAATCGCGCTTCGACCTAAGCAATCCCATCAAGGGGGGTTGTGGGAGTTTCCTGGAGGTAAGGTTGAAGAGGGTGAGAGTGTCGAGGTGGCGCTTAGTCGTGAGCTCAAAGAAGAGTTAGGTGTAGAGGTTCATACAGCGAGTTCAGTGATGCAAATTTCACATGATTATAATGATAAAAAAGTGCTACTCGACGTGTGGTCAGTTAAAGATTTTAGTGGCGAGCCCTGTGGTGCTGAAGGTCAGCCTGTAAAATGGGTTTCACAGGCATCTCTTCAAGATCATCAATTCCCTGCAGCGAATCAGCCAATTGTTTTATGGCTTGAAAAACAGTTGCTCGATACTTAATTACGGTTAGCTTCTTTTTTTGCTAGCTTCTCATTTGTTACCAGTGTCTTAAGTATTACTGGGCTCTTATTACTGGGCTTTTATTGCTGGGCTCTCATTACTAGGTTCTCAATTATCAACGGGCTCTCAATTATCAACGGGTTCTCAATTATCAATAGTGTCGAAGCGTTTTCTTTCAGAAGGGTTAATGGGTTCATCCAGCGTAATCACTAGCATCCCTTTATAGACCTCAATTAAACAATCTTTACTGATTGTAAATCCCGCTTTTGCTAGCCATTCTCCTTGTAGCTGAATAAAAGGTTTCGGTTTTTGTGCGACAGGATTTTTGGTTGGCTTTAATTTTTCTGCTTTAACTTTTGCCATTTTGATCTGCTGAAAGTCGGCATAGGGTTTGAGTGGTTCCTCTACAGTAATAGGTCTTAGTCGTCTAAATTTTGCTTTACGTGTATAAGGATTAAAGTATGCGTTTTTCGTATTTGGTTGATCTAGCGTGGCGTTCATCATGTTCAAAGTCCTTTGTTGAAGTCAGATAGTGTCTTACATGGCGAGGCTGGTTTGATTTTAAAGCCTAACACCGTACTGTTTAAATATACAGTATTTAATGTGCTCTGCAGTGTAAAATTTTTGCGAGGTTGTTGAGCGAGGAGAGAGTGGCTAATTTATTAATCACTTCATTAGTTGAAAACAATTTAATTAATCGCTTTTCGTTTTTTAGTGATCGTTAAGGTCGCCCTCACTAAAAATATCATCATAGCTTGCTGATCCTGCAATGCGTTGTTCTTCATTCGCCCAGCCAATAAAATCATTATTTTTACAGCGGACTGAACAAAATGGTCGATCAGGAAACTCCTCAGTCCATTGAATGCTGGTTTTACAGCTAGGGCAGTCTATTGAAAGTGTTGGCTTTTCTATCTCTGGTTTCATTTTTGTTTCCTTGGTCTTTTGTTTTCAATGCTGCTTGCTTGTTGTTGATTTACTTAGCTATTTATTAAGTTATGTTGGCTAGCAAGTTGTTGGTATTGAGCGTGTAGCGCTAATACCTGTTTTTCTAGTACTGCCAGTGTGCCGGTATTCTCTATTTTATCATTAGCCAGTAATTGTTTGGCTTCCCTAGGCATTTGCGCAGCAATAATCGCATTCACTTGTGCTTCGGTATTATGGTCTCGTGCGATCGTTCGCTCAATTTGTAAGGATTTGGGTATATCGATTAGTAATAAGCGATCAGCTAAATTATGTTGATTCGTTTCCATTAATAATGGTGATTCAAGTATGCGGTAGTCCGCTTCACTGTTAGTTTTTTTCTTGTTTAAGTGTTCGATAATACGCTGATTAATCAATGGGTGTGTCAATGCTTCAAGCCATTGTTTAGACGTGCTGCTTGATTCAGTATCGGAAAATATTTTCTTTCGCAGAGCTGCTCTATCAAGGCTGCCATCACTTAACAATATTGATTGGCCAAAGTGATCAGCGATGGCTTTAAGCGCTTCACTGCCTGGTTCGACGACGTCTCTCGCAACGTTATCGGCATTGATAACAGTAACGCCAAGTTTGGCAAATATTGCCGCCGCTGCAGATTTTCCGCTGCCAATACCACCCGTTAGTCCCACCACAAACATATAGTAATCTCTTTTCGTTATTGTCGACCAGTTCATTATATAGGATGGCGCTAGTGGCTGCCAAAAACCATTTTGGTCATTGTGATCTAAACTGTGATCGATGAATAAATGGTTGCTAGGTCGATGTTTTCTTATTGGCGGCTAGAAATGGTGACTTGTATCAATGTTGTGATTCTATTAATCTCCGTTGCCTTAAAATGTCATGGTAGGGTTGCTGTGACAGCGGACTCGTAGACTGGTGGTAATCAATCAGTACTCGAGTAAGGATAGGCTAGTAAAGGATTTTGCCATGTTTATTGATGAACGAACACGTACGTTACAAAAGCATCTTCT
>Ga0129327_10000703_pt1 | contig 20115 bp, 14 predicted proteins | sample CPBDNA_6_FD_111799 | JGI IMG/M metagenome (GOLD analysis project Ga0129327, IMG submission 111799) | Freshwater to marine salinity gradient microbial communities from Chesapeake Bay, USA - CPBay_Spr_31_0.8_DNA | ecosystem: Environmental > Aquatic > Marine > Coastal | place: USA: Chesapeake Bay... | reverse complement strand
CACGCGCTCGTTTCCGCGCAAATGGTCTTGCTCGCACCGCAACAATCACTGCTAAGACAGAAGACGCCATCTGTATCGACAACTTCACCATTGCAGAAGAATTTACACGACGGTAAAACACGAGAGGTAAAGGAACCATCCTCGCATTGAAGAAAATCGGACGGGCACGCCTCGAAACTACGTCCGTCTAACGCAGTCGACGTATCGATAATTGCGACATCGCCGAAGGATGCGTCGTCTTCGGAAGAAGGTGGACCGGATTGGACGGCAACGGTGTCATTATCAGCTTCAGCTGCGTCGCTGGTTGGTTTTGTGTGATTCATCATCCAATCGACGAGCGCGGTTGAAAAAGTATCCGTGAACGAGTTCGCAACCGCCGTATCGGTATTCATCCCGTCGATTACCCAATTCTCAACAACTGTTCCTTCTTGGCACGTACCATTCGTCCACGTTTCTGAGGAAGTATCCGGCGCATTCGCGAAAAGCTTCGTGCGCAAATTCAGCGCTCCATCAACAACCACCGACTCTTCCGTTTGGCAGCCGTTTCTCGATGCCCATCGCTCGGCGACTGTTTGAATCGATGGGATGTCCACGCCCTCGAAATTCCCGCCGTTTACCGAAGGCACTCGATCCAGACGTCCAGAAATTTGTAACACGTTAACGAAGCTGTTCGACGGCACCGAGGACGACACCGTGTTCAACGCCTCGCACATGCTCGCATTTAAGAAGCTCGATCCACTGATAGAGACGATACCAGAAAGCATCTCGGGGTGTTCGCACGCCATTCTGTGCGCCATAAATCCACCGTTCTCGAATCCGAGCACAAACACTCTCGTCGGATCAATTTCATATTGACTTTTCACGGCGGCAATTAACTGATAAATGTGGGTCACGTCGTCGTACGGTTCCCAAGCTTCTCGAACTAAAGTCGCTCGTAAAGGACCCGCGCTCGCGCAGCACGCGTCCGTCGCCGCCCACGTTCTGCACCCGTAGCGCGTGTTCAAAATCCCATCCGATCTCGAACACGTCGAGCACCAAAAATTTTGCCTGTGGCCTTCCGGAACGGCCAAGATGAACTCTCTCGTGTCCACGTGTTTCTTTAAATCAATCAACTGGTCGATGGAGTTCCCGTCCATGCATCTTCCGTGCAACATCACGACGAGACCGACATCTTTGCCGGATGAGGAAGTGCCGTTCGGAAGCGCCACGTCCGGTAAGAATAAACGAGTGGGATCTCTGTTGTATTCGTCGTCGTTCGCGTACACGATGTCGACTTCTTGCGTCGCGATGGCATCCGCAGTTGACGCGAAACAGAGCACGAACGCGACGAACGACGCGACGAGGAATCGCTTGATGTTCGTTTTGAGATTCATCTGTGTGTAGTAGTGGTAGTAATGGCAACGGAAGAGCGCGAGAGATGTGTGTAAAAAATACGATACGAGCGTTTTTTTTTAATGAAGAAAGCAGCCGTTTTTTTTTCGATTGGTTTTACAAAAAAAATTGGGTTACGAGAACATCTTCGGACGACACTGCGCGTAATACGCGTCTTGCACGAAACAGTAGTCGCCAGAGTTCGCACAACACCGAGGACCGTTCGGTCCGAGGCTACCACCGCACTGTTCGTACGTTCTCGCGCACGGTAAACCGTTGCGCTCGTACCGCGGGCGACACTGCGAATAATATTCGTCTTGCGTGAAGCAGTAATAACTCGGATCGCAGCAGCTGTTGAGAGAGCTGCCGGCGTTTTTCTGCCACAAACGACCACCGCATTGGCCATAGTTGGACGCGCACGCTGGTAGTTTTGGCCTACACTGCGCGTAGTATTCATCTTGAACGAAACAAAAGTCGTTCGCGTCGCAACATCGATTCGGGCCGGTCCAAAATCGACCGCCGCACTGCTGCCATTTTTCTTGACACGTAAAGGATGACGTTGGATCTCGGTAGAGCTGTTGTTGGTTGAACGATATTGGCGGTCGTAACTCGGATGTGGTACCATCGCCAATGGTGAAAGAGGATGATGGTCGGCACTGCGAGTAATAGCGATCGACATATACGCAACTATTGCCACTCGTGCAGCATTCGGCACCTGTCCAATATTCGCCTCCACACTGCTGATACGTTTGGGAGCATCCCTTGCACACGCCGTCGCCATCGCAAATTAGACCAGCTTTACAGCAGCTTGGTCGACCGTAAACTGTGCCATCGCAACGCTCGTTCGCGTTCATGCACGGTACGCACGACTTTTCGCCAAATCCAGAAGTCGGTTCGCAACTGAAGCCTTCTTCGCAACACTTTTCTGCGCTCGCGCCGGTAGGAAGCGATAAGACGATCGACGACGCGGAAGAGAAACAGCTTTGACCTCGTCGTGCACAATCGCAAGGTTTACCAAGATTCGTCTCTATCCGAGCTGGATACAGCTTACACGGCTCCGTTGGCTTATCGCACTCTTCCTCGATGGCTTCTTTCGGCGCGTTTGGTAAGAAAAATGGAATTGGCCCGCATAAATTTCGATTAAACGCCAAAGAAACCGTTTTCAAAACCGGTAAACGTCGCAGACTTTGCGGTACTTCGCCTGAAAACATGTTTCCGTGCAGTAAAAGCACCTCTAAACGTTTAAAGATTGAGAGCGTTTCCGGAATAGGACCACTGAAGAAGTTATCGTGAAGATCCAAAGTCGTGATATTTATAGGAAACGCGCGCGGGTTTACGCGACCAGAGAGCTTATTTCCTTCGAGAACGATAACTTCTAGCTTCTCAGCGCTGCTCATACCCAATGGAATTGGACCACTGAAAGCACAGTCGTCAAGAAAGAGTTCTTTAATATTCGGTAATCTTCCAATCGCCGCCGCGGGAATTTGGCCGGACAAATCTCTATTTCCGCTCAAATCTAAATACTCCAACGACTGCAAATACGCCAACGCGTTGTACGAAATCGGCCCGGAAAGTAAATTTCTGTGTATATTTAACACTTTCAATCGTTGTAAAAATCGAAACGACTCGGGAATCTGACCGGTAAACTGATTTCCAAAATGCGAACCGGGAACGCCATACTTATTCTTCTTCGCTTCGGGAAACCCGTCGTCGTAATATATTTGTCTTTCGGTGAAACCCCCGTCTAAATCTATCTCTTCCAACCACTTCAAGTTCCCCAACTCGTACGGAATACTTCCTTCTAAATTATTCACGCCTAACTTCAACGATTTTAAATTCGGAAAACTCCTCACAAACGCGTTCGTCACCGCGCCACGCAACCGGTTGTTTCCAACGTCGAAAATTTTCACGCTTTCCAACTTATTCGGCAACCCATCCCGAGGTAACTCGCCAGTCAAATCCATGCCGTAAAACGAGACGAACGAAATTTTGCACAAACCGTCTCCCCCTTCGCACTCGCACCCAATCTCCGGCCACTCGCACGCGTTTTCAACCTTCGCTCTCGGAAGATCCGAATACCACCCGGTTCGGTTCAAACTGTTCATCAGACTTACCAAGGACTCGATTTCCGATCTCGCTAAACTCGCGCTCGTTCGATCGAGCATCGCGCAAAACAAAACGAACAAGAACGAGAAGAAAAAACATCCAAATCTGCTTTGGTTTGATGCGTGAACGCGCGTCCTTCTCATCATCATCATCATCATCATCTAGAAAGTGGATGATTTTTAAAGACGCGTGATCTGTTCGTGTGCGAGTATTTTTTATTTTTTTCTCCCTCGTTGAATTAAATTGTAAAAAAGCCGTTTCGGCGAAAAAGAAGAGGAAAAAAAGAAGCTTCCTTCGAGAAGCACCGAAGAGGGCGCGAGAGGCAAGAAAAGAATAAGATGAGGATGATGTCGTCTCTTCTTCTTCACAAAACGAACGCGCGCGAAAACACCCGTGCACAAGCAAAGTCGCGAGAGGGAGTCTTTTTACTCTCAAACGTATCTTTTCGTTTCGTACCTTTTTGTCCCAGAGGAGGAAGAAAGAAGAAAGCGCGGAAAAACAATCGGGAAAGAGAGGAAATTTGGATCGTCGCCGTCACTCTGATTTTTGAAGAAGAAAAGTATGCCGCCGAAACGCCCTTCCTCGAAGAAGAAGAACGGAAGCAAGAGTTCGTCGTCGTCGTCGTTTAGTTCCAGAGATGAGGAGGAAATGCACGCGTTCGCGCCGTGGTCGAGAACGGTGGAGGAGAACTGTCGGTTTTACGAGACGTCTTTGGAATTTGGTTTATCGAGTGCAGAGGTGGCGAAAAGGCAGGAGAGATTCGGCGCGAACGAACTCACCAAGGCGAAAGGGAAAAGCTTACTGAAATTAGTTTTGGAACAATTCGACGACGCGTTGGTTAAAATTTTACTCGCCTCCGCGATGGTGTCGTTCGTTCTGGCATTCTTCGAGGAAGGGCCGAACCCGGGGGGAGGGAAAGATATCACCGCGTTCGTCGAACCTTTGGTAATTCTGTTGATTTTGGTTTTGAACGCCATCGTCGGGGTATGGCAAGAAACGAACGCGGAGAACGCGTTGGAGGCGTTGAAAGAGATGCAATCGCCAGATGCGAGGGTGATTAGGAACAGCGGGGAGATGATGACCGTGCCGGCGAGTGAATTAGTGGTCGGGGATATCGTCGCGCTGCAAACAGGAGACAGAGTGCCCGCGGATTTGAGAGTGATGGAGCTAAGAACGGCAACGCTGAGATGCGAGCAGGCGAGTTTGACCGGCGAATCCGTTGCAGTGGACAAGCAAGCCGAGGACGACGAATTATGCCCGGTAGAGATTGAGTTGCAAGGGAAAACGAACATCATGTTCAGCGGGACAGCGGTGAGTAACGGCCAATGTACAGGTATGGTGTGCGCGATCGGGATGAACACGGAGATGGGGAAGATTCAAACGCAAATCGAAGAAGCGAGTTCGGAGGAAGAGGATACGCCGTTGAAGCAAAAGTTGGACGCGTTTGGTGAGGTTTTGAGTAAACTCATCGCGATTATTTGTTTGTTGGTGTGGTTGATCAACTATCATCACTTCATTTCGTTCGAAAACGGAAGTTTTGCCTTCAACTTTGCCAAGTGCACGTATTATTTTAAAATTGCGGTGGCGTTGGCGGTAGCGGCGATTCCCGAAGGCTTACCGGCGGTAATCACCACGTGTTTGGCGCTCGGGACGAGGAAGATGGCGAAACAAAATGCAATCGTGAGAAAACTTCCATCCGTGGAGACTTTGGGGTGCACTTCGGTTATTTGTTCCGATAAAACGGGAACGTTGACGACGAACCAGATGAGTGCGGTGAAGTTTGTTACCGCAGACAAAAACGGAACGAAAACGAGGGCGTTTAACGTCGCCGGGACGTCGTACGATCCCACACAAGGCGGGGTTGAAAATTTACCAGATTTGAAGCAAGACGCTACTTTCGTCGTCGCCGCGCAAATCTGCGCCGCGTGCAACTCCTCTCAAATTGAGTTTGTTGAAGGATCTGGGTACAGATGTATCGGCGAGCCTACAGAAGGCGCGTTGAAAATATTAGCAGAGAAAATAGGGTGCGAAGATGATGCGAAACATCGAAAGGCGATGAACCGCAGGGACAAGAGTTCAAAAGACGGCGCGCAGGCGGTGTGTGATGAAATCATGAGCAACGTCGAGGTCTTGTCTACTTTGGAGTTTGATAGAAACCGTAAGTCGATGTCGGTAATATGCAGAGAGAAGATGAACAATACTAAAAAAAGTAAAAATAGTAATGGCGTGGAGAACTACCTTCTCGCGAAAGGCGCGCCGGAGTTTATTTTAGAGAGGTGCACGCATATTTTAACCCCGGATGGTATGGAAATTCCTCTGACAAAAAGCATGCGCAACGATATCTTAAAGCGACAGCAGGGTATGGCGAGCGTCGCGTTGCGATGCTTGGCGTTGGCGATTAAGTCTGGACCGGAGCTTGGCGTTTTGTCGAGTTACGATGGCAGTCATTCGCACCCGGGGTATAAGATTTTGAAAGATCCTTCGCAATACGAAGTGGTAGAGTCGGAGATGACATTCGTTGGCCTCGCCGGCTTACGTGATCCACCGAGACCAGAAGTGAAAGATGCCATTAATGATTGCAAGAAAGCCGGCATTCGAGTTATTGTCATCACCGGCGACAACAAGTTAACGGCCGAGGCGATTTGCGCAGAGATTGGCGTTTTCGATTCGATGCGCGAAGCGGCGGAGTTTTCGTTTACTGGACGCGAGTTTACGCAAATGACGAAGCAGCAACAGAGAGCATGTCTTGAAGGCGAGTTCAACGGCGTTGTATTTTCGCGCGCGGAACCGAAGCATAAGCAAGATATCGTGCGCTTGTTGCGAGAGGACGGACATATAGTCGCCATGACTGGCGACGGTGTGAACGACGCGCCTGCTTTAAAACTCGCGGACATCGGTATTTCCATGGGTATTGCGGGCACAGAAGTTGCAAAAGAGGCGTCGGATATGATTTTAGTCGATGACAACTTTTCCACCATCGTTTCCGCGGTTTCCGAAGGTCGGTCGATTTATGATAACATGAAAGCGTTCATCAGATACATGATTTCCAGTAACGTCGGCGAGGTTGTTTCCATCTTCTTAACTGCCGCGCTCGGCTTACCGGAAGGTTTAATCCCGGTGCAGCTATTGTGGGTCAATTTGGTTACCGATGGTCCACCAGCAACTGCGTTGGGTTTCAATCCCCCGGATAAAGACATTATGACGAAACCGCCGCGACGCAAAGACGACGAGTTACTCACGCGATGGAGCGTCTTCCGCTATGCCGTCGTCGGCTTATATGTTGGCATCGCCACGGTGGGTGTCTTTTGCATTTGGTACACCCGAACGTCGTTTATGTTTATCGACTTGTCGGGTGATAACCACACGACAGTATCGATGAAACAACTCATGGATTGGGAAAACTGCGCTTCCTGGACCGACGGCGCGTTCAAAGGCGGTTCGTATTCCACCGCTATGGATGGTCCGTCCTTCTCTTTCACCGGTAAAAACAAGTGCGACTACTTCAACGAAGGTAAAGCTAAGGCATCGACGTTATCTTTATCTGTTCTGGTGACGATTGAAATGTTCAACGCCTTGAACGCCTTGTCGGAAGACTCCAGTTTGTTCACGTCGCCGCCTTGGATCAATCCGTACTTGCTCGTCGCCATGTTCGTCTCCTTCGGTTTACACTTTGTGATTTTGTACGTCCCAAGTTTTGCGACGATCTTCTCCATCGTCCCGTTAAGTTTCAACGAGTGGATGTTGGTCGTACTGTGCGCGTTACCAGTGTGCATCATCGACGAAGTTTTGAAATGGTTCGGGAGACGAATGAACGAAAAAGAGTTGCGAGCGAGACTCGACGCGATGAAGAATACCGGCAAAAACGGCAAAGCGAAGAAGACGACGTCGACGCGAAGAAGACGTTAATACTACTCACGCGTTCGACAGCTTATTCTTTAAGTGCAAAACATAATAATATCTTTTTCAATAATATCAACGACATAATATGATATATAATACGCTACTATATAGATTTTACTGAGGTCCTCGTCCCGCGGGAAACGTCTCCGTCATGACTCGCAAAACAGGCCCAGCCAAGCTAAACACCGCGACGACACTCAACACGCTCAGAACCACGAACCCGGCTTTCAGAGCGTTCGAAAACGTCTCGGATTCCATCGCGTCGTTCTCTGGCCCCGGCGGCGCGGGTGGGCGTTCGTAGTACTCTTCTTCCTCTCCTTGTTGTTCTCTTTGTTGTTCTTGTTGTTGCGCTCGCACGGCGACCACTCCGCTCTGATGATTGATTTTTCCCCGACTTTGCGTTTGGGAAAACGCCGACACCGCTTTAAACGGTGATGATTTTGACGATCTCCTCCTCGACGACGCGCCCCCCCCGCGAATCTCGATATTCACGACCGACGACGATTGAATAAAAGGACTCGCAAACATTGTGTTATAGCAGTAGTAATAAGCGCAGCAAAGAATTTTGAAGCCAAACGTGGGAAAAAACGTCACACACATCTCACCATGGACTCTCTCGTTCCGAACCGAACGCGCGAGAACGTCGAGGTATGCCACTCATTTTATTCGTAAAGTTCTCCTCTCGTTATTCACGAGCCTCTCTCTCTCTCTTTTTCTTTCATTATTTGCGCATTCTTCGCGCGCGTCCGAACAACAGACGCATCTCATCACTCGCCAATTGGAAAAGTCAATCCAATTGACTTCTTAAGAAGTCGCGCGGAAAGGTTGACTCTCCGGGCCAAAAGTACTCTCTTTTTACTCTCGATACCGCGCAACAAAGAATAATACTGACGACGACGACGTTCTTCGACGATGTAACAATACCAGGACGTGTCTTCGTTCGCGGAAGACGTGGAGAAGTTTCTCGAACTCGCCAAGAGGAAAGATGGGTCACTCTTAGAGGAGAAGAAAAAGAGGAGAGAAAAAGCGTCTTTGACTGATAAAGCGGCGCGCGAGACGACGCGCAAAAAAGAAGAAGAAGTTAAAGAAGAAGAAGAAGAAGACGTACTGTTGAGGGAACGAGGGAACATGCATTTCAGAAGAGGCGAGTACGCGGAAGCGGAAGCGAGTTACACGAAAAGTTTGCAGGGTAAAGAAACGGCGGCGGCGCTGAGTAATCGAGCGATGGTTCGACTGAAACTCGGGAAGGCGGAGGCGTGCGCGAAGGACTGCCAGAGGAGCGTAGATTTATTGTTAGAAGAGGACGAGGTTGGAGAAGCAACGAGTAAGAGAGACGGTTTGTTAGTGAAGACGTGGCAGAGGAAAGGTACGGCGGAGATGGAGATGAAGATGTATCGAGAGGCGGCGGCGTCGTTTGAAAACGCGTTGAGAATAGAGCCGGAATCGAGGACGATTCGAGAGCAAAGGAAGGCCGCGGTGAAGGAGATGGCGATGATTGAGGTGAAAGATGGAGAGGTTGAACTGCGCGCGAGGGATTTCTTAGCTAAGAGACAACGTGTTTCGATAGAAAAGAAAAAGGAACTCGAAACGCCGTCGCCTGCCGCGATAGTACAGACTAAAAAGAAGGAAGCGATGGCGAAAGAGGAAATGAAGACGACAACAATGGACATTGAAAAAGTGCGCAAAGCGATATCGAAGCTCGATCACGACGAGGAAGAAATAAAAACTGGACCTATTTTCGACAAGCAATGGAAGCTCGCCGCTACTTCCTCAGAGAAGAAGTGCAAAATCCTTCGCGCCGTTCGCGCGGAAAACATCACCAAAATCCTCGCCGAAAGACTCACCGGCGACCTTTTAGGGGATATCATCGTTGCCATTCTCACGCACTGGATCACGGAAGATTACGCGAACACATCGTCAAACGACGACGACGATCCCGTAAACTGGCTCACTGCGCTCACCAAAACCAACCGCTTCTCCATGGCTTCCATGCTCCTTTCCGGCGAAGCGAAAACAAACGCCCGCGAAAGCTGGAACCGGTGCGTTCAAAGATTAGAGAAGAATAAGAATATGAATAGCGTAGCTTTAGATAGGTTAGAACACTTGCGCGCGAACTTTAGATTGTAACAACACATTTTAACGCATTAGTACTCTTCGTGTAGATGTGTATTGAGACATTTTCTCGCGAAAAACGTGGACGCACAATTAAACGCTAAAAGATATCGGTATCTTTAGCTTTTAAAATTGTTCCAGAAAGCAACGCGCTTAGTAAACTTCGCGCGCTGCTGCTCTTTCATCATGTCCGCAGGCAAGCACCTCGACATCTCCTCTTCCACACCGAACAACAAACCGTTACCAGATGGCGTCTCTAAAACGTACGACGTGACCTCGAAATGGGAACCGTACTGGTTGTGCTTTATCGGCACCGTGAGTGCTTTCCCGTGCTTGGTGTTCTTTTGGGAGACGAAAACGTTGACGTTAGAGACCGAGGAAGTCGTCTTGAACTCGCGAAACTGCGTCAAGAATACGAACAAGAGATTACCGTACGGCGAGTTAGGATCTGTGGACCAATCAAAAAATGCGTGCGGGTGCTACGAAGTCGGAGGCGAATCCATCGGACGGTTGTCCCCGGGATGGGGGAGTACGAATGAACTCCCCGAGATGCTGTCGATTTTGGCGACGCTGAAACACCGACAGCAACAAAGAGGCGATCAAGGGCAAATTCAACGGACGGAGAATCTGGAGAGGAAAATCGATGCAATCATACAGCACTTTAAGATTAAAATTCCGGACGACTTGGATATCGACCAAGCGCCGGGTGCGATGTCGATGAAGCGTTACTAATAGTACTCTTATTTATTCTTCGACGATGCGAGACGACGCGTGTTGTTTTTGGCGACGAGGAGGAAAAGACTATTTATACACCCAATAAAGCCTCTCTGGCTTGTACAAACGCGAATGCGCAGAATATGTGTGTCACACTATATATAGAAGTCATACTAGAAGTCATACTAGAAGTCATACTAGAAGTCATACGTTTTAACACAAGTTCTCCTGAAAATAAGATGGTTTCGTTTGTGGGAAATCCAACCTTGAAGTTTTTTAATACCGTCTGGTGGCTCTCGATCGGCGCTGCTCACGAAAAGTCGAAAAAGCGCTTTCCTCGGAAAGGAGATTTCATTTAATGATGAGATTTGAGTCACGATTTTCCGTCGTTTCGCTTGTTGTTTGCTGCAAAAAAAAACACTCACCTTCCCCGCGCGTTTACTAAAAAGCGCAGATACTACTCCATCAAACGTAGCGCGACTGAAGAACGCATCGTCATCAGCATCAGCATCGCCATCGTCATCTTCTCGGTGTGCGCGCGAAAGTCGTTTCACCGCACGAAGAACGAAAGAGAGAGAGAGAGAAGAGGCGTTTAGATAAAATCTACTCGCGACTCTTGAGAAAAAGCGTCGGTTAATTGGATACATCCGCGAAAGGACGCGAGCGACGGATGAGCGCGTTGACGCACGCGTTGGACGATCATCTCAACCACCAAAGACGAAACAACACGAATGGTGGTGGTGAGAGCACTGCTCGTAAAAATGGTCGAAATTCGAGCGATTCCACGTCCACGTCGTCGCCGGAGTTTTCACCGGAAGTGACCCTTCGAGACGGAAACAAAACGCACGGATCCGGATCCGCAATCGCTTTGTTACGAGCAACCGTCTGGGAAGAGGCACAAAAAAGAGGCGAAAATTTCGGCGGTCGCGAAGCGGATGGCGACGACGACGAGGAGGAGGAGGGTGGACAAAGACGAGGAAGAGGAGGAGGGCCGATGATTGATGCGAAAACGCGCGCTATTTTGGAGACGGAAAACGCGGAGCAAATGTTCGTTGGGAGGAGATCGATGGAGATTGAACAAGTCGCGAGTTTCGGGAACATTCAAATAGCGCCGGCGGTGTCCGGGCCGCAAACGCAAGCGTTTAGCGGGATCAGTTCGAGACCAAGGGAAGTGCCTCGCGTGAGACGAGTGACGGTGTACGACGACATGAACGAGGATAGTAACGATGCGAGCAGTCCTGGGAGGAAGCGGAGAGGCGCGTCGACGAGTTACTTGGCGATCGAGGCGGATTTGTTGAGCAGAAGCGACGAGAACGTCGGGATGTTTTGTTCTTCCCCGAATAGGAAGAATTTTACCTCTGCGCCATTCGCGGCTGTTTTTGCCGCAGGGAGAACGAGTACGGGAGTAGGGTCACCTTTAGGTCAACCGTCATCACCAAAATCGACGTCGAAAGGGTTTTATTCTGCACCTTTTGCGACGGTATATGGATCGCCGAACGCACCCTCCAGTCCTGCGAGCAAAATGAACTCTTCGTTACATTTTTAAAACAGAAAAAAAACGCGCTGTACATATGTAAAGCACACATGAAGAATCAACAACAAATAGTAAAGTCCAATAGCAAAGCAAATAGTAGCACATGAAGTTTCGCGGGGATTACGCAAATATCCTGCTCGCGGGTTGTATATATACGAAAAAGAAAGTATTGCACATAACGATAATTACCGTAGGTACCAAGTACCGCGTACCACACGGTAGAAATAATTGTCTCTTTAATATACAAGGAAAACACAAACGCACGCATGCGCAACACACGCACAACACAAAAAACAAGCAGCTCGGTCTGATCTCTCTCTCTCTACAAAGTTTAATATCCTCTGTTATGACCAAATTTACACCTATGTCCCCACGAACACCGTCCAGTTTGCGCGAACGCGCGACAAATTTGACTCTTGAACGTCACCATGAGAGGCACTGAACCGCCTAACAAGGTTGTTCCATTCGCCCCTTGCACCGCTCTCGATGCCTCTTCGACCGATTGGAACCCAATAATTCCAGTCGTCGCGATGCGCGTGCACGATATGATGCGCCCAAACTGCGCAAACGCGTTCACTAAATCATTCTCATTACTATCTGTGGGCAACCCTTTGATGTAAATGTTCTCCGACGGTGGATTGGTCATCGCAGAACCGCCGACGCCACCACCACCACCGCCCGCCTCGCCACCACCTCGCCCACTACTACCAGCAACCCCGGAACTATCCGTATTCGCAAACTTCACCTGTAACGGCCTGTGCGCCAAATCTTCTCTTAAAACTCTTCCGCTGACTTTCTCAATCGCTTTCTCCGCCTCCTCGTACCTTATGAACTTAACGAATCCGTATCCTTTCGAGACTTGTGACATTTTATCCCGCATAATATTCACGCTCTCCACTTCCCCGCACTCCTCGAACAAGTGTTTCAACGACCCTTCCTCCATATCTCTCGGAATATTCCACACGTACAAATTTGAATGCGTCGGTAAACTGGCCATAATCTGCTGCTTCGCGTTGAACGACACCGACACTGGCATCGCACCACCGATTTCGCTCACTATCATCTTCCCGTTTGCCTCTCTCACTGCCACCTCTGCTTCCCCAACCGTCTCAAATCGTATCAACGCCGTCGTCGCAATCACGCGACAACTCACAATCTTCCCAAACGCGCCAAACTTCTCGCGCAAAATCCCTTCGTCGATATCCAAAGGTAATCCTTTCACGTACACGTTATCCGTGGGAATCGACGCCACGTCTACGCCCGTCGCGCCAATCATCCCGCCGTGTACCCCCATCAACCCGTTCGAATCCGTGCTCGCGAATTTAATCTGCAACTGCTTATCTTTCACGAATTTCCCGTGTAACTTCTCCTTCGCGTTCACCGCGTCCTCGAACTTCACGTACTTCACGAATCCGTACCCTTTCGATTGTTTCGTTTGCACGTCTCGCATTATCGTGCACGACTCCACGGTGCCGAATTTTTGGAACAAAGTCGATAACTGCCGCTCGTCCATGTCTCGAGGAATAGACCACACGTACAAGTTGGAGTGCTTCGGTTTCTTACCACTCTCCCCGCCGTAGTGGTTGTTATAGTTCGTCGGGTAATTATTCGTCGTAGTACTGTTGATGGTGTTGTTGTTCGAGTTGTGGTGGTGCGTCCGCGCGTTGTTGTCGTCGCCTCCGTTGTTCATCGTCATCATCTGATCGTCTTGGTTGGACGACGCGCGCTTCCGATTCACCGGTAACGAAGAAGGAGGATGAGGGGCGATTGTGTCGACATTATCGTCTCCTCCTCTCGTCGTCGCTGCCATGCCGGGTCTGCGGAAAGGCATGTTCTCGTTGTTGGTGATTACGAGAGTGTGACGACAATGACGACGACGCGCGCAAAGGGTGGTCTTTGTGTGACGACGGAAGAAGAAGAAGAAGCGAGGATGTTTCTTTGTAAGACGAACAACGCGGGAAAAATGTGTCGAAGTAAAATGAGGAAAATTCCAAGAAGTACTTGAATATATATGTACCCGATGCGTATGTACGAATAAAACTCTAATCCCATTCAGATGGCACTTCTTCTGTCGCGCCTCGTTGCACTTCTCCCTCTTCGACCACGTCGAATGGTGCTTGAGAGGAGGGCGGTTCTGGGGTTGGGTCTCGCGGCGGCGCGAAGGTTTCCGGAGGAGGCGCCGCCGCTTCCGAGACCTTTTGTTGTTGTTGTTGTTCTCCTACTTCGAGATGCGAGAGAGAGAGATCGCTTCGGAGCATAGAAAAGTCGCCTAGTTGCGTCGGTGCACCGGCAAACCCGCCGTATTGGTTTTCGAGGGAGAACGCGAGGTCCTCGTGGTGGTCTTCCTCGTCGCCGTTTTCGCCGGTACTTTTCTTCATCGCTATGGAGAGGTCGCTGTCGATTTTGATTTTCGCTTCCGGGCGTTGAACGCGGTCTATGAGGCGGTGACCGGTGGATTGGTACGCTCCTGTTGTTCCAGTGCCAACGCTTGGACGACGATGTTTGCCCTCGATTCGGTCTTTCGCGCGTCTTCGGAGTTCGCTTAAAACGTCTTTCGCCGGTTGAATGGTTTCGTGCTTGGATAAATCGCCAAAGTTGGTGTTGTTGGACCACTCGTCGAGAAATGCGATGCATTTCAACTGTGTTTTCTTGGCGATATCGTATGCACGTTTCCGGAGATTGATGTCTTGGGACAGTTGCGATTCGCCACGCATGATACCTCTGAGCATCGGCCGGAGATACTTTTGTATATTTTCGACGACGAATCCTTTCGCTTTCACGGCCACGGCGAGTATATCGGAGCTCCCACCTTCGGAGCTGTGTACGTCCTCGATTGCCGCTTTCATTATGGCTGAACACAAGGCTAACGGTACTATTTTACGCTCAATTTCAAGTTTCATTTCGGAATCATCATCGTTGTCGTCGCCAACACCACTACCACCAGCAATCACGGCGTCAGTTTCCACGTTTTCATCCGCGAGCTCTTTTAAACCTTCAAAAATTTTATCCGCACCAACGTCGCCGTGTTTCTTCACAAAGCGATACGCTTCTCTACCTGTGCTGCTCACTTCCGAGAACATTTTGTTCTCGCGAATACTTGTGCGTACTTTATTTATGAACGCATCCGAGCCAAATCGAACGGCTTCCGGGACAAACGCATCTGCCAAAGTCGTCGGCGACGCCGACATAGACTTTCCATTTGGCGGCGATATGTGCGTCCCGTTCGAGTTCATCGAATGCAACGATGTCGGTGGTCTAATGCTATTGTCTTTGTCTTCACCTTTCACGGCTGATATTATCGACATTACGTTTAACGGCTTCATCGATTGCTTCGTCGCGCGTTCGCTAAGGAGTCGATTCCTCTCTCTGGTATTTTCAATCATCTCGTTTATTTTGTTCACACCTCTGCGAACTTCCTGTTCTGTCCCTTCGACAACCAAACCCGTAGGAGTCTTCGCGTCCACTGTCACCGTCGCCCCAGTTACCATCCGAATCAAATCTAACTTCTCCTGCGATGACACCACGTTGAAGAAATTTTTACAATCGTGTCGTCTCGTAACTTTTGGTTGTTGTTGTTCCTGAACCATCTGCCTTTGTTCTATTATTCTAGGTTTCTTAAGCGATGAATGTCCTCCTTGTTGTTGTTGTTGCTGCTGATATGCGTCGTGAGGCCTCGCTAATCCAATCGCCGAAGATGCTATAGGTAATTTTGCCCACTCCTCTCTCGCTTCCGATGTCTTGCGCTTCAATCGATTTCCTTGTAACGACATGGTATGCGTTTCTTTCTCGCGCGTTTCCACCCAATCCTCGTCTGCTTTTTTCCCTTCTTCATTTTTGCCTTTCTCCTTCTTTCGCGCGGCGTCGGCATTCGTCGTCGGCGCCGACGATTTCGTCTTCTTCGTCGTCGTCTCTTCCTTTACTGATGGTTTCCCTTTGATTCCCGAATCCAAAAACTTAAACACCTCGGGTTTACTCCGGTACCGATTTCCATCCTCGTCGAAATAGTACGCGTCGTAATGTCTCGAATTATTACCCTTTATCACGCGTTTGCTCGCAGACACGTTCCATCCTTTCAGAGCTTCGAATGGATCTCTCGGCGTTGCCTCGCGTTCACGCACGGCGTCGCACAATCGCTGCCAAAACTCGATTCGTTTTTTTCGAGTTTCCTCCGTTGGGTTTGGAGACGGGTCGGAGGTTGGGAGTGCGGGGTATTTCGACGACGACATTCGCTACGCTTTGCCGAGCGTCGCACCGTGCTGCGCGTGGTACTGGTGGATATACAGGAAGGAGTGTATGAGCGACAACTCTGTTGTTCGACTTTTTAGGGGGAGACAATATGAGGAAATCGAACGAGTTCGGAGAGATATTTTTACACGACTCGTAAACGCTCAAAGTTTTTTTCGGAAAAAAGTTTAAAAAGAAAAAGTCTCGCAGCCTCCATCGGAGGTCAAGCAATCCACGTAACCCTTAACTATTCTGCCGAGTAAACTACCGATTTGTGCGTCTCTTTCGTAAATTTTCAATTCTGGTAAATAATCCTGACGATAGAAGACTTTCGAGTTTTCGTCTACGCGCACGAAGGATACGCCTTCGAACGAAGGATCGGCATTGAGGAATTGTCTCGAGATATAGGTGCCATCTTTTGTACACAGTTCGGCAGATATGGTCCAGTTGCGTCCGTAAATGTACGCAGAGCACATGTTGTTCAATGTTTCATCGATTTCGGATATATTGTTAGCAGAGTAAAGCCCGTCTGTGTACACCGATTCTTCCGAGTAGAGACGCTGGCGATTTTCAGCGCAGTGCACGCTGTCGCGAGCCGCTTCCAATTTTTCACTCGTAAAGTATTTTGAACACGACGGAGAAACCTCGTTTGGCAAGGTTTTCTCAGACCCGTCTGCAAGGACAGCCATGATTGGTTGCGTGACTTCATCTTTACAACGTTGCTTCTCGTTCTCATCTCCTAAGAATGAAAACAAACACCGTTTCTTCTCCGCGAGTAACGAACCGATCAAAGGCACGTGTTCGTACAGTTTGCCCTCACCGAAAAAGTCTCGCCAGTCGTATACTTTAAAATCTGCGTTGAACTTGATAAACGAAACACCGGGCACGTTCTCAATCGGATCCGTTTTCAACTCGCCGAATTTCCAACCGGTCGTGTTGTACATGAAAAAAGGCACGTACAAGTCATCTTCGCACACTTCTCGATACACCTCTAAACTCCACTCCTCGACTAAATCTTCCGAGAGTAGATTTTTAAACAGCAACTCGACCTCGGATCGATTTCTACCGACGACGGAACCGTCCGTGTACACGATATCGTCCGCGAAATGCGCGCTGCACTCTTTCGCGGCGTTTACGCCGGCGTCCGGGCATATGAGAAAAATCTCTCGCGCTTTTTCCAACTGCTCTTTGGAAAAATTTTCTTTGCACGAAGGGGAAACTTCGTCAGGAAAGGAGGAAGTGAGCGCGAGGGCGTTGTACGATACAGAACTGGTGTTTGTCGCGTGAGCTGTGTTAAGTAGAGATGCGCCGAGCAGTGCAAAGAGTGTGAGGAAAAAGTGACGAATCATGGCGCGTGATGTTTAATGAAGAGAGAGAGAGAGATTTTTTCCTTTTTATGCCTGTCAAAAATACGAGGGACGAGCCTCGTTGTTGTGGACTATAAGTGTTTTTATGAACAATAGGTGTTTGAAAAGAATTTCCGTGTGATTAATCTCTCTGTGTTCTGCTCGTGCTTCTCAATCGAAAGTCACCTCCTCTAGATAGTCCTGCGCATCCTTCCTCTGAAATCAAGCATTCCGAATATTCCGTAGTGATGCGTTTCAATAAGCGGCCGATTATCGGGAGATTCTCGTTGGCGTATATTTTCAGATTGTCCACGTAATCCCTTTGATAGAATGCTTTGTTATTTCCCGCATTGAAAACAATCTTGCTCATTCCAGTAATATCGGTAATATAGTCATAAGAAAGGGACATGTTGAAGGAGTACGAGGGGAAGTAAGTATGTTCGGTACACTCTTCTTCGAATACTTGTAAGTGTTGCTTGGTGAAGTTGAACGCAAACATATTCGTGAAAACGCGCGATACTTCCTCCTTATTCGAAGCAGACACCGTACCATCCGTGTACGTCATTGAACTGTCGAAGTTATCCAAACAGGCTGTCTTATAATTGGTGTTTCCAGAGTCTTGATTGCAAGTAATTATATGCCGCGCAATTTTCAAGCGTTCCGGAGAAAAGTGTTCGCGACAAGACAACGATACCGTACGAGGTACGAGATCTTCAAGCACCGCGCAATCTGCACTCGTAAGCCACCGCCACCCGCATAAACACATCAGTGCAAGATGGGCCCAAGCAAACATTAGTATATTTGGATTTTGTGGATGTGTTTTTGTGTGCCTGAATGACATATTCTCATCATTTTTAAATATAATATCCAAACGATCATGTGATTGTCAAACGAATACTTCAAAACCAGAAATTCACACTTATCGAAGTTGAGAGAGACCGAACGTAATGCCATGCGCCGCGTGGGATGAACATAGCATCTCCAGGGTTTAATATTGTGTCAAAGTACGTCGCTTCTGCGAATTTTGGAAACTTTTTCAAGTCTGGATTCTCCACATCCTTCACTAAACTTCGCGTGAACGCGTTCACTTGATTCTTCCCAGCAGCCCCCGTAGTCATGACTGCTTCGGAATAAAGCTTCTCGGTTTGGTCATCGAGGTATATGCGAACGTATTTAAATCCACTCACTTGTACAAATACGTTATCATAAGGGTCGCGATGAAGTGATGTTCGGGTTTCTCTCGTGCCTATCCAGAGATTCGATGCACCCGCACTTGTGACTTTCCCGAGCGTCAAATGTGGTATCGAGATGTATTTTTGCAGCTCTGGCGCATGATGAAACAAGCAATGTTGCGAGACATACGCGACTTTACATTGAAGAGAGCTGCTGTATTCACTTGCATCTACGGCATTACTCGCGTTTAGCGCTTCCGAGAACTCCGATAAGCTCACGACGCCGGCACCGGAATCGTTGCTGCCTGGGAATCCAAACTCAACCGGAACGACGCGCTTGCCTCCGAACATTTCATCTCGTAAAAACTCTGTCGTTTTACACAAATCGAGAAGTTTCCATTTCTGCTCGTTGGCGTATTTTCTCACCACGCACGGTTTCTGCGTTTTGAAGTACTTTTGTAGAAACACCGCCGCGCTCAAGTCCGATAATTCCGACGCGATTTGATTTTGTACGAGGTCTCGCGATTTCTTTTTCTGCCGCGCTTCCGGTATTTTCATCGCAATCTCAACCACATCACTCTTGACGCCCCAAGAGTGTTCTTTTTTCTCCCGATGAAATTCGTAAAACACTTCCACCTCTCGCATCAATTTGCCGTAAAAACTTGGCACTTTCTTTAAATTCTCCTCGCCGTCGACTCCAATCACCATGTTCAACAGGTCCAAATTCGCGCGAGCGATTTTTGTCACCGAGGAATCCCACTCGCGAAGCAACGCCGGCAAACGCGGGTCGTCCGCAACGTTCACTCGTTCGTCGTCGCTCGCAAATTCTATTTCAAACGCATCCAATCCACTTCGATTCCCTGTGCCATCCCCAACTACTTTCATTAAAATCAATACGTGCGCGTACGCTGAGGCGAACAACCACTCGAACGAGTTCCAATCTTTCAACCGTTTTTGTTCCGTCACCATCAACGCGCACTCTTTCGCGCCTTTGATTGTAAACATCTTCAAAGAATCCCAAGTCCTCTTCCCTCGCTTCGATTTCGAAAGCTCCGGCTCGAGCGCGTCCACGAGAACTCGCATCTCTTCCTCTCGCGTCGTCTTCAAAGTCGTTCTCGTTCCCTCTCGCGTCTTCTCGCCCCAAACGCGTTCGGTAAACAATCGAAAATACTCACTCGTCTCCGCGGTGGGTGTTACTCTCGCTGCTCCCGACGAACCGTCGCCTGAATCGTCGCATCCAAAGCACGTCCACGGGTTGTTCTTTTCCTCCTCCTTCTCCTCTTCTGGAGGAGGCATTTGTTCTCTCTCTCTCTCTCTCTCTCTATCCGTCTCGTCGCATGTCTCCGTTTTCCAACGAGAGCCAGTTTTGAGGAAAAATTTCTCTGAAAAATGGCAGTTTGAGCACAAAACACCCCAAGGGGTTTTGGGAAAGCACTTCACATCCTCATTAGTATTATTTGCTGCCTTTGAAAAACGCGTTTGTGCGAATAAAGAAAGCTCTTCATATATATATAGTGTATCATATATATATATAGAGAGAAGCGACTGGAACGATTCGGGAGAGAGAAAGAGAGAGAGAGAATTGGAAAGACGCGCGTCGTGGCATCACTTCGTGTTGTTGTTGTTGAGAAAGAGT
>Ga0129327_10000701_pt1 | contig 20144 bp, 17 predicted proteins | sample CPBDNA_6_FD_111799 | JGI IMG/M metagenome (GOLD analysis project Ga0129327, IMG submission 111799) | Freshwater to marine salinity gradient microbial communities from Chesapeake Bay, USA - CPBay_Spr_31_0.8_DNA | ecosystem: Environmental > Aquatic > Marine > Coastal | place: USA: Chesapeake Bay... | reverse complement strand
TTTTAAAGCTAATTAGGTTAAAAACCTAAAGAATATTGGTTTGAAGATAAAATCTTCAAACATCGACACCTGCATAAATCGTTGACTATCAGTAATAATTTTCTTAGCCTGACGGCTATGGATTGCATCTTCAAACCTATATTTTATGCCGATAGCTATCGGCATCAGCTTTTACTAGCCGATTACATATTATAAAAACGACTTTTCGTTCACCCTATAGTTTTTTTGTAATAAGCTGCACTAACTGCAAACTGCTACTTTCTTACTGCCTACTGCACTAATTACAAATCCTTAAAAAACTCTTTAATCCCTTTTGCCTCTGCTGGTTTCATACGACCGCTTAGTACTAAGCGCAATTCCCTTCTCCGTTCAGCACCTTCAAATAATTTTTCTTCTTCTCTAGTTAATGGAATTACTTTAGGTACTCTTTTTGTTTGCTGCAAATCATCTGTTAATGCTACGAAAGTAAAATAGGCATGATTGCACATTCTATTATTCCCACCTTTCATATTTGCAGCAAAGACCTCTACATAAACTTCTAAGGAGGAATTAAATGTTCTAGTAATGGCACTTTTTAAGGTGACAATATCTCCTTTGAAAATAGGTTTGGTAAAAGAAACATGGTCAACGGATGCGGTAACTACTTCAGATTCACAATGTTTACCTGCTGCTACAGAAGCAACAATATCCATCCAACGCATGAGGTTTCCACCCATTAAATTACCAGAAGGATTGGTGTCATTGGGCATCACCATTTCTGTCATTATTGTTCTTGAATCGTTTACTTTCTTGGGTTTTAATACCTCTTTTTTCATTTTACGGATTGTAATTTCTATGCGTAATAAATTGAATTGCCTTTGGCGGCGCAAATATAGTCGATTAATTTAAATCCTGCTTTGTGGGCAGAATCAAAAATACTATCTTAGCGGTTAAAGAGGAGTAGCAAACCTAAATAACTGCAAGCTTTAAAGACACAATCATGGACAAAAAATACCATATATTATATGTGGATGACGAGCAAGATAATTTAACGGCCTTTCGTGCGGTATTACGGCGCTATTATGAAATTCATACAGCGAAAAGCGGAGAAGAAGCTTTGAATATGCTTAGGGATACCAGGATAGATTTAGTAATAAGTGACCAACGGATGCCCAAAATGACGGGTGTGGAGTTATTTGAGCAAATCAGTGAAAAATATCCGGATATTATTCGAATGGTCTTGACGGGATATAGTGATATTCAATCTATTATTGATGCGATTAATAAAGGAAAGGTCAGTCATTTTATAACCAAACCGTGGAATGTTAAAGAATTGCGAGTGATTTTAGATAAAGCTTTAGAAACGTATGCTTTAAGAGGAAGAAACAAAACTTTAGAGTTGGAGAATAGTCAGTTAATGATTAAGACGGCGAGAATGGAAAAAGAACATATATTATCACAATATGAAATCCTTAAAAATCAAATCAATCCGCATTTTTTGTTCAATAGCATGAATATTTTATCTTCTTTAATTCCTAGAAGTCCACAAACAGCGGTAAAATTCACGAAACAATTTTCAAAAGTTTTTAGGACACTACTAGAAATGAACGAGGAATTAACGATTCCATTAGAGCAAGAGTTAGAGTTTATTAAATCTTATTTGTTTTTACAGAAAATGCGTTTTGATAAAAGTCTACAAATTCAAGTTAGAATTGCTAAAAGTAAATTGCCACTGCAATTGCCGCCATTCGGACTTCAATTATTAATAGAAAATGCGATCAAGCATAATATTATTTCAGAAGAAATGCCTTTGAAGATTTCCATTTCCAATGAAAAAAATTATTTGAAAGTAGAAAATAATTTACAACTTAGGGGAGGGAATAGGACATCAACAGGAATAGGGTTAAAGAATCTAAAAGCAAGGTATAAAATGTTGACAGATACGCCTGTGGTTTTGGAAAATGACGGTAGATATTATGCTGCCAAAATTCCTTTAATTCCTTGATGAAAATATTTATTTTGGAAAATTAAGGAAGGCCTATTTTTAGGTTTAACAATCAGAGGCTTGATATTTGAACTATTCATTTTTAGATTTAACTAAATTTATACCAATTTAGTAAGGTTAGCCTAAAAGTATTTTATTTTTTAGACCATAAAGTTGCGCAACTTTAAAAAGTTAAGTAGCTTGGTGACTCATTAAGAATGGATTAAACTTCTATGACAAAACAATTACACAAATGATAAGAGCAGTTATTGTAGAAGATCAATTAGACGGATTAAATAATTTAAAGAATCTAATAAAAGCTAATTGCCCTGAGGTAAAAGTCGTTGCGGAAGCAAATAGTGTTGCGCAAGCAGTGAAAATGTTTAAAAAACCTGATTTAAAACCTAATGTAGCCTTCCTAGATATTCACCTACAAGACGGATTGGTTTTCGAAGCCTTAAATCAACTGCCACAAGTTAATTTTGAATTAATTTTTGTGACGGCATTTGAAAAGTATGCCATTAAGGCTTGTCAATATGCCTCCATTGGGTTTATTATGAAACCGATTGATGCAGATGAATTAATCGAGGCGGTTAGTAGGATACCAGAGCAAAACGAAGAAATTCAAAAGAGATATGACCTTTTTTCTAAGGTGTATAATAACCCTAATGCTTTTGAAAAACTAAGTATTTCAGCGGTTGATGGTATTTATTTTGTGCATATTCGAGATGTATTGCGTTTAGAAGCAGAAGATAATTATACCCATATCTACTTGAAAAATGGTAGTAAAATCACTGCTTCTCGAACCATCAAATGGTATGAAGAATTATTAGAACCCATGAATTTTTATCGAGTTCACAAACGACATGTCATTAATTTAAATTACATGCAAAAATTCGTAAAAGGATATGGTGGTTATTTAGTAATGGATGATGGTATGAATATTGAAGTTTCTCGACGAAGACGACCTGCTTTTATGGAACAGATGCGGAAGTTGCAGGAAGGGATTTAGGGAACGATGAATTCACAAAGTATTGACAATTAATGAATACGTACTATTTTTTACTTTTAAATTTTGAATTTTACATTTTTGATTTTCAATTTAAAACGAATAAAAATAGTCGCTAATTTCTTTTCTCCTCATTCAACTCGCTCATATTTTCCATGAAACCAAAAAGGCGGGCTTAGCGACAAATTATCTTCACTATAATAGCCCCAACCAATAATTTCATAAAATTTTTCATCTACTGTTTCTCGAAAATATTCTACTTTCTGAGGTGTTTTTAACGCCCTTTGCCAGATAATCGTATTTCTACTTTCTAAATACCCATCATGAATTACGGTATCATCAGGTTTAATAACCACGCAAAGTAGTTGTCCATTCTCTACTTTATTGACCCCTTTAGCCACCACTTTTTGACCACTCTCTGGATAAAAATCAGTAATCAGAACCCGCTGAAAATAAGGTGTTACGGAAGTATAAATTTGCTCAACTTCTATCGTTGAATTAAGCGTTAATCCTTTTTTTTCTAAATTTTTAAGGCCAATATTTTTTAAGTCAATGGCTTTTTTTTGCTTTCTTTTACTATCGGTATAAATCTTAAATTGCCCTTTCCATGTTCCGTCTAAAATTTTATAGACATTCGCATACTTTTTGTCTGCCTCGGTTACTTCGGGAATAATCGATAAATCATCAATAGCTGGCACTGATTGACATTGGAGGAAATTGATACCAAAAACGAATAAGAGGAATAATTGGAAAACTTTCATGATTTTGTTTTGAACGCTTACATCCAACTCCGATTATCCACTTCCACTTTATACAACACATAATTAGTGATTTTCTGTGCTTTTTCAAGCGGTATATAGGGAATCCGAACCGAACCTGCGGCTGTATAAAAGTACAAATCTGCCACGGCATGCCTACGTTGATAAATACTTTGTCGAACTTTTACAGCTTGGATTTTATACCATTTTAATAAGGTAAATTGAGTTCCCAGCATACCATGTTCCGTTAAAATACCTTCTTCGCTTAGATGGAATTTCCAGTTTTGATGATAAACTCGGCTAGTAAAATAGATGAAAATCGGCCAAAGTAAGGCGGCAACAGCCATCCAAATAGATTGATTAAAATAAGCATTAAGCAATAAAATAGCCATAGGAATACCTCCTAAATACATCACTCTACGGCCAATGATAAGTGGACTAATTCCATGCATGCTATAATTAAGGTGCTGTTCTGCTGGAAAATAAGTAGCCCTTACTGTATTAATTTGATGGGCATAACAACCAGGGATATTTATGGACTGGCGAGTATTGACCGCCGCACTAGAAGCTTGAAATAAGCCCAATTGAAAAATGCCAAATAGTCTTTTTAGAATAGAATCTTCCCAGCGGATTAGCTGGATTTTATTAATATTAGCGGATGCTTCTCTCTTTGTAAATAAGCCAGAGGTAACTTTGAAGCCAACTTTAGTGCGAAAAAATTTAAGGTCAAAATGTTGAAAAACAGTGGTGACTAAGGAAATTAATACAGAAAAAACAATCAAAGCAACCACCAAATAAGTACTAAAATAAAAAATCGTTCCGAAGCCTAAATCTTTTATGAAATATTCTGCAATGTCCTCTCCTTGTTGATAATCAGGAAAAAAGTCTTCTAAGGTTTGAAAAATCCAAAACCCAAATCCCATAATGATACCCAATCCACGAATATGATTTTGGCTAGTGCCTACTTTTAATAAATCCAAGGGATTTAACTGCATCAGTAAATCGGGTACTTCTGCTTCATTTGAATTAATCGTTTCGACTTCTTCCTCGACTGATTTCAATTTTGCCTTTTCGGTCATAATAAAGAATCGAATGGCTTCGGCTTCTTTCCGACTAATAGCTTGTAGTGAAATTTCTTTTTGAGTGGATCCAGCAGAATCTATTTCAAGGCTAACGACATTAAAAGCTCGATGGATTAAATTCTGTTCAAAATTGATGGTTTGAATTCTATCAAAAGGTAAATTAATCTTCGTTTTATTAAATAAGCCTTTTTCGATAATGAATTCATCGGCTTTTATATAATAATAGAATTTAAAATAGGCGATAATAGAACCAATAGCAGACAAGCCACCTATTACAAATAAAATTCGTGTAAAATAGGGGTCTTCGTTTCCTCCACTGCTTTTGGTTTGAAAATCAAAATTATTTAGAACAACGACCAATAAAATGGGCCAGAATTGTCTGATGATTTGTTCAATTAATTTTTGAACAATTAAGAAAATAGCAATGGGAGATTGCCGCCTTGGAGTTTTGAAATTATTAGCCACTTGAGTTTCTTCCATTTATAATTCGGAGCTATCTAGATGAATAGATGGAGTAGATGGGATAGTTTCGGCAGCGTCAATTAATGTTTCATTTTCGGTTGGTGCTACTGTTTTATTAAGGATGAAATCTTTAATTCTTTGTGCCGTATCCGCTTTTAAACCAGGAATAGATAAGTCGCTATTACTTCCTCCAGCAGTAAAAATTTGTAAGGTGTGTAAATCAAACATCCGTTGAATGACGCCTTGACTTACTTCACAATGCTGCACTCGATTAAAAGGAATAGTCGTCGTATTTTTAAAAATAACGCCTTGGCGATGGACTAAATCTTTATCTCTAAGCATGTATCCTCTAATTTTATAGCCCATTCTGGTCAATACAAAAGAGGTAATTGCCCAAAGTATCCAGCCAGCAACTAAACCCCAAAATATGGGTAAGTTATCTGAAAGTTCGGTCAATAAATAAGCCATGATTAACCCAAATCCAATAATCATAAAAAAAATGAAACTGCCAATATATCGCACGACTAGATAGTTTTCATCTAATTGCTGAAAATTGCCCGTTTCAACTTTTGGAAGGGTATCAATATCAATTTCGTGATTTTCGAAAAGCATTTAATATAGGTTGCTTGTAGGTGTCGGGTGTCAAGTATCAGGTTGTATATATTACCCTACATCTAAACTGATACTTGACACCTGATACCTTTTATTAATCTTCAAATAATTTGGCATCTAAACCAGGAATAATATTTAAAGCATTTTGATAGTATACTTTTTTCAAAATATTATCTGGCAAATTTAAGCCATACATCCGCCAGTAAGCGTGATACTTCTTATAATATGGAAAATATTCATCTGCTGTTTCCAAAACACGGAAATAAGTTGGAAATTCTTTGGGTTTGTAAGAATCTTTACCAAAAAGAATACGGTCTTGGTATTTTTCAAAGAACCAATTCGCCATTCTTGGTTGACGACCTAATTCGGCAATCACTGCACCAATGCCTACATACATATTAGGCATAGCTTCCATCAAAGTAGACAAATATTTCAAATCATTGGCATACCAACCCATGTGGGCTGCAATGAAAGTAGTCGTTGGATGTTTCTTAAAAATGTTATGTTGTTCCCCAATGATTTGTTCAAAAGTGAAGATTTTTGGATCTCTTTTTCTACCTGGTCTCAATTTTAATTCCAACCATCTTTCATTATTTTCATCATGAGGATTCCAAAAAGAAGCTGGATCCGCAGAGTGAATCAATACTGGAATCCCTAATTCGCCACATTTTGCCCATACTGCATCAATTCTTGGGTCATCAATAGCAATTCTATTTCCCATAGAATCAAGATTACTCATGCCTTGGCTTTTATAAATCTTGAGTCCCCTAGCACCATTAGCTACATCGAATTCGATTTGTTTAACCGTATTTTCTGTCCAATCTGGATCATCTATACTTCTTAATTCTATATTGGTAAAAACAATAAAGCGGTCTTTTTGAGGATGTTGGTTGACTATATCCATCATGCTTTTTAGTCGCTTTCCGCCTCGACCACTTAAATTAACCAAAGCGCCCATATTCAAAGTATCCATTTCGGCAAATAATTTGTCAAAATAAGTAACATCATTAATACGCCAGTGGTGACTATGAATATCTAAAAACTTAAATTTGGCACTAGTCACTGGATTTTCAGGAACGACTAAAGTAGAAATAGGGTCGTATTTCTCAAAATCCATAATTAAAGAGGAATCTATTGGTTGTCTTTGCCCAAAAATTGAATTTGTGAAAGCAAGGAAACAAAATAGAAAAATTAACTGATAGTTGAATTTATTCATTTTTTATGATTGATAAGTTTAATTTTAGAATGTTACCGCCAAAGATACCAAATAGCGGACAAAAATTAAATAACCATTTGTCAACTAAAAAAGTTATACATTCGTTAATAAAATAGCGAAATGTTTTCTTTTTATAATAAAGGCTTGATATTTGGACTTTATTATAGGGAGATTACTTATATTAACCTACATTATAGGGTACGAGTTTTGTGTTGCAAATTGTATACGATTTTACTTAAATGCAGAGGAATTATTTGAAATTCAACTGTTTTATGCTCAAATTCTACTATCTTTTGAACTCATTCCGATTTAAATCGGAGTAACTCGCAACTCGGATTACATTAATTAAAATAAAAATGACTAGAAAATACTTTTCACTTTTACTAACATTGACTTTTTTTAGTTTTACGCTTTTTGGGCAAGCAGGTTATCAAATAGAGGTTAAGCTTGATAATTATGACCAAGATTTATTAATGTTGGGGTATCATTATGGCGATAAGCAGTATATCAAAGATTCTGTAAAAGTAAGCGCAGATGGAAAATTTATCTTTAAAGGAACAGAAAATTTGGATCCAGGTGTTTATTTGGTGGTGATGCCACCTGATAACCAATATTTTCAATTATTAATTGATACAAAAGAACAACGATTCTCTGTTAAAACGGATGCAAAATTTCCTAATGCTAATATGCAGATTGAAGGTAGTTCCGATAATAAATTGTTTTATGATTATATGAGCTTTTTGGGTAAAAAACGACCAGAAGCAGACCAGTTGAAGAAACAAATGGAAACGGCTTCGGCAGGAGATAAAGCTAAAATTCAAAAGCAGTTAGAAGATTTAAATAATGGAGTAAAAGCTTATCAGAAAAATATTGTAGAAAATCAATCAAGTACGCTAACTGCTACTTTGGTAAAATCTGGAATGGAAACACCCATGCCCGAATTCACAGGTTCAGAAAAAGAAATCCAATTACAAAGATATAAGCATTATAAGGCTCATTATTTTGATAATTTAAATTTAGCAGATGAACGATTGGTTAGAAGTCCTATTCTTTTTCAGCGGATTGATTATTATTTGAATAAATTAACAGTACAAGCGCCAGATTCAATCATTGCATCTATAGACCTTATCTTAGAAAAAGTTAAACCTGCTAACGAAACTTTTAAATATTATTTAGTACATTTTCTGAATACTTATGCTGCCTCGAAGATTGTTGGAATGGATGGGGTATATGTGCATATAGCAGAGAACTATTATGCCAAAGGATTGGCGCCGTGGACAGAGGCAGAACAATTGAAAAAAATAACGGATAATGCAAAAACACTTAAACCAATTCTAATTGGTAAAATTGCGCCAGATTTGAATATGTTCGAGATAGACATAGAAGGTACTATTGCTGCTGCTGATGCAGACAATGAGTACCAAAGATGGAAATCTAAGCGAAATATTTCTTTACATGGCGTGGATGCACCTTATACAGTATTATTTGTTTGGGATCCAGATTGTGGACATTGTAAAAAATCTATGCCTAAAATGCTTGAATTTTACGAAAATTTTAAAGACAGAGGCGTAGAAATTTTTGCTGTTTGTACGAAAACTTATGATGAAATGCCCTCCTGTGCAGAAACCATGAAAGAAAAAGGAATGCTTAATTGGATCAATGCCATTGACCCATTTATTAAATCGAAATACAAACAGATTTATGATATTCGGTCAACACCTCAAATTTTCATATTGAATGATAAAAAGGAAATTATTTCTAAAAAAATAGGCGCAGAGCAAATTTCAGAAGTAATGGAACGAATTCTTGAAATAGATGCAAAAGCAGACAAAAAACAAGGTGATTCCAAATAAATTTAATAATTATTTTTAGAATAGGATTTTTAAAATCCTATAAGGTGCTGTAAATGAATTAATTCATTTACAGCACTTTTTATATATTTAAAAATTTAATTTAATTATCACATTTTTTTTTTTTTTTTGTAAATATTCTACTAATTTCGCCTCAAAATCCCCAAATTTTCAAGAAATAATTAATTTTCTAATTATTATGATAAAATAACTGTGACTTTAATTAATTTTGCTCCGTCACAGACAAATGAATAATTTTTATTTTTTAATATAATTAAAGGCCTGTATATTAAAAGGCTGATTTTTAAACCTTCTACCTGTTTAACGGGAACAGACGTGATTATTGTATGAAAAAATTTATCCAGCTAACTTTCTTATTTTCCTTACTTTCTGTAACGGTTGCTTTTGCACAACCTTCAGATGTGAATGGTGAAGCAGGAAAGTGTTATGCTAAGTGTTTAATTCCTGATGAATATAGCACTACAACTGAGCAAGTTCAAACAAAAGGAGCTTATTCTAGAACAGATATTGCTAAGCCAAAAATGGCAACTGCAAGAAGATCTGTTATGGTGAAAGCACCTAGTACTAGAATTGTTGAGCGTCCTGCGGAATATGCTACAGTGACTGAGCAAGTTTTAGTAAAAGAAGAAAGTAAGCGCATGGTAGCTGTACCTGCAACTTACGAAACTGTCACTGAGCAAATAGAAATTCAACCTGCTTCTAAGCGAATTATTCCTATTCCTGGTGAATATACCACAGTTACTGATGACCAAGTTTACATGGGAACTACTGATGGGGTAAGTAATGCGAAAGGAGCAAATCCTAGTAGCTTTGATCCTAGTGCTGCTGCTGCTGTTGGTGCTGCTTTAGCAAAAGAAGGAGATGATAGTGGTGTTGGTGTTGGCGCGGGCGCAGGCGCAGGTGCAGGAAGCAGAGGTGCTAGTGGCGCTGCTGCAGGTAGTACTGCAGAAGGTGACTTAGCAATGACAGGTGCAATTATGCCTTATTATACAAGTGTAGCTTCTGTGGAATTAGAAAGAGTTCCAATGAAGTACGAAACAACAACAGAAAGAGTAGAAGTTTCTCCAGCTAGTACTAAATGGGTAAAGCGTAAAGCTGACAGAAACTGTTTATCTGCTAATCCAGATGACTGTTTAGTATGGTGTTTAGTAGAAGTTCCTGCTGAATATAAGACCGTTACTAAAACAACTCCTGCTGGTTGTGCTGCTGGTTATACAAGAAGTAGCAGAACTGGTACTGATGGTAGAGAAGAATGTGTAAGAGTAAAGCAAACTGCTGCACAATATGGAAGACGTCAAATCGTAAAGGCTGCTCCTAGCTACAGAGAAGAAGTAATTCCTGCTAAGTATGCAACCATTACTAAGCGAGTAGTTAAAACGCCAGCTACAGTAAGAGAAGAAGTTGTTCCTGCAGAATACAAAACAGTTACTAAGAGAACAATAAGCAAGCCAGCTACTTTTGATAGAGTTGCAGTTCCAGGAGAATACAAAACGTCAAGCTATACTTATAGAGAAGGGTTAAAATTGAAGCCAGGTCACAGATGGACAAATGCTGGTTTAGTATATAATCCTGCTTACGATCCAACTTCTTCAAGTTACTCAGGTTCTCCAGCTCCTGCTGGTGCAGGTCCAGGTGCTGATGGTTCTGGAGGTGCAGTTGGTGGTATGGTAGCAGGTGATAAGCCAGCGGATGCCAACATTGCAAATGTATATGCTAATTGGGGATCAGCAGGTTGCCCTGCAGGATATAGCTATAATGCAGATTCTGGTGTTTGTTCTCGTTCAGTAGAAGTTCCTGCTGAGTATGCAACAGTTACTAAGCGTGCTGTAAGCAGAAAAGGCGGATTTTCTGAATGGAGAGAAGTTGTTTGCGCAAACAAAATTACAACTTCTATGGTTCAGCAAGTACAAAGAGCATTAAAGGATAGAGGTTACGATCCAGGTCCAATTGATAATGTAATTGGTACACAAACAAAAGCAGCTTTAGTTAAATTCCAAAAAGACAATGGTTTACCAGTTGGTAACATGGATATGGAAACTTTAAAGGCTTTAGGTGTAAATCAATAAACAAAGTTCTGGTTACTTTTAAAAAGTAATAGAAGTTTTAAATTAAAAGGTTCTAGAAGGTGATATCTCCTACTTTCTAGAACCTTTTTTTTATTTTAGGAGGTTGATTTATAAATGATTGACAACTAATATTTAAGGTTGCCATGTTGCGTTGTTGCCATGTTTTATCGATAACAAGGCAACACGGTAACATCGCAACAATACAAGTTAATCTGTCAAAGACTTATAAATTGTACCATTAGGAGTATTGGTTGTTGATTACAAATCATATCAATGAAATCTAAAGCAAATTGTCTGAATATGTCTGTTAAACAAAATCTTTACTTCCTGTTATTGATGTTCTGCTCCTCTCAAGCAATAGCTCAAATTGTCAATGTCGAAGATAAGCGAAGTCAATTTACAGATAGTATACAATGGGTAGAGCAATTAGAGTTGGGTGCAAGTTTTACCAAAAACAAAAAGGAGGTTTTTTCATTAACAGGAAAGGCACAAATAGAATTTGTTTATTATGATAAATCCATAATTAGTTTGACAAATTTTAATTTTGTGAAAGCAGGGAATGAGAATTTTGTAAATGAAGGCTTTCAACATTTAAGGTATAACTCCAAAATAAAAGAATGGTTGACCTTTGAATTATTTGGGCAAGTGCAATATAATGAGCGGGCAAATATAGCTATTCGAGCTTTGGCTGGTACAGGTTTTAGATACCGATTGTTTAAAAAAGAAGCAGATAAAGCCTATTTAGGTACGAGTTATATGTATGAATTTGAGGAAGAATCAGAAGTGGAAATAAAGCATTATAACCATCGCCTAAGTACTTATTTTGCTTTGTCTTGGCAGCCACAACCCAATATTAAAATTGCTTCTACTAGTTATTACCAACCTTTATTCACTAACCCGAAGGATTATCGCTTATCTTCTCAAACTGCGGTTATTTTTTCTTTTTCTGAACGTTTGGATTTTAAAACGACTTTTTCTATTATTTACGATAGCCGAACGGCTATTGGCGCACCAAAAACAAGTTATCGTTTTTTAAATAGTCTACGATACCGTTTTTAAGGAGTAACTAGCTGATAAGGAGTATTTACTTCCATCCTTCGGCTACCAGTATAGGATTATAAATAATTGATTATAAATTAGTTGGCAATCAGATATTTATGTCTGACCTGAGTAAGTTCTCAAAACGAACGTCGTCAGAAGACGAGGAGATAGCCATTCCTAGTCTGGAGACTAGAAATATCGGCACTCGATGTGTCTAGTCTCCAGACTAGACACGACTATCCGCTGGTCTCCTGACCAGCATTGAGAACTTACTGACCTGAGACCTACAACCTGAGACCTATAGCGAATCCTTGTCCTTAGTCCATCGCTTTTAGCCGATTTAACAAGAAAACCATTTTTCCATTAACACTAGGATTAACATTAAAGAAAATATCATTGATCAATAACCAATCTTTTTCTTTTTTAATAGAATCAATTTGGTGATAAAATATTTTTTGAGCGTCTTTAAAATGTGCTTTCCAATAAATTGCATCTTCGGTTAAGGCAAAACCTTCTCGACAAGTACCAAATACAGTCTGATCAGCGACTAGCAGTACTTTTTCATCTTTGGCAGGAAATAAAAAATTACGACTAGCATTTTGTAATTTACGCAATGGCATTTTTATGAAGTCCGTATATATTTTGACTTCTTCATTCTTTAAATCCAAGAAATCAACGACCATTTTTTGTAAATCAAAATCGGCTTTCTTTTGCCCTTCATATTTCAATGCTTCATCAGGAATATTGACCTCATTTAAATCAGAACAATATTTGACCATAAAATAATCCAATAAGCCATCAAAGGATTTACTTAATAATAAGTCTACTTCTTGTGGAATAGTTGGTTTTTGAGTGATATGAATCGTATAAGCTTCTTCAGCTAGTTGGCGGGTACGCAAATCAAAAACTTGTTGGAATTCAGATTGCATCAAACGATTCATATAATCCTTTTTACGTTTAGGATTTTGAGTTTCCTTTATGCGCTGATCTAAAGCCTGGATAAAATATTGTTTGATGGTACTAGATAGCCCTTTTATTTTTCTAAAATCGAGGGGATATTTAGCCTTATATTGAAGAGGTTCTTCTGAAGGTGTGGATTGCTGAACCTTAACTTTAGCACCACAATGATGACAAAAACGGGCATCATCCAATAATTCGATGTTGCAAAATTGACAATTTCTCATAAATGAATAGTAATTATAATTGAGTAGCGGTTGAAAAGAACACTAGTCAAGAGCTAAGTTAATATTTTTTTTAGAGGACTCCAAAATATTTACAGGATGACTGGATTATGTAGGATTTACGAGATGGTTTTTTTATAATAATTGCCTGTTCTTTTAGTGGACATAATAAATTTAAAGCGCTTCTATCACCTCAGTTAATCGTCTAGTGATCTGTCATGATTGGAATGTCGAGTAATTGATCTTTACAAGTGTAATATCCACCTAACATTTCAATCTTAATATCTCGAATTTTCAGTGGAGGTTGAGTATTTACAATTTTAGACAGAATTAGGCATATTCCTATTTTCTCTATTTTTTAACAAAATAAGGCATATTTTTTGATATAAATATTAATTGATTATGTAATGTAAAATATTATGGAAATCAATTATTTATATATTTTTTGAATATAATTTATTACTAAATTATAAAATATTGATTTTCTGTTAAGTAATGCGTGTTGATTAATTGACTTGCTTTACTTTTAATCTATCTCTTTTACCAAACTCAGTCAGCACCTTAGTTTTAAAAATTAAGCTACGAGAAAACATTTTAAACCCTTCAACATAAGATTATTGACAAAAGAAATACTAAAACAATGTGCTGAGATAGTAACTATTTCAGAAAGATGACAAAAAAGCTTACACTATTATTATTGTTAGTTGGGTGTCTACAGTTTGGCCATTTATTGGCGCAACAAGATCCCATGTTTACGAAATACATGTTTAATTCACAGGTTTTTAACCCAGCCTATGCTGCGAGTAAAGATTTTTTATCTGTGAATATCTTATATCGAGAGCAATGGCTTGGACTTAGTCAATCTGCTGGAGGAAATTCTTTTAAATATTCTCCTACCACTCAAACCATGACTTTACAAAGCCCTATCGGCAAAAGAGTTTCTGTTGGTGCTACTTTGATTAATGATAGAATTGGCGCAAGAAGTTCGACTACTGCTAATGCGGTCTATGCTTACCACTTTCCCTTTGCTAAGGGTGAATTATCCATTGGTTTACAGATGGGCCTAATAAATTGGCGAGCAGATTGGAGTCGGTTAAATTTCAAAGACCCTCAATTTCAAGACCCTATTTATGCAGAAACTAATCCGACAAGAATAGTTCCAAATGTTGGCGTTGGTCTATATTACTATGCACCAAAATTTTACGCAGGTTTTTCTATTCCACACGTCATTGAGAATGATTTAAGAGACTTTATTGAAGATATTGATAACAATAATAGCAGAAATGGAGATAAATTTTATCGACATTATTATTTTATGACAGGTGCAGCGATTGAGCTATCTGGTAAAAGTTTGATATTTAAGCCGTCTCTATTAATTAAAAATGTTGGGTTTTTATCCGATTTTGCTGCGAATCAACAAACGCTTTCACAAGTAGGTGCACCGACTGAATTTGATATTGATTTTTCTTTATTCTTTAATGAAGTCTTTTGGATAGGCATCTCTTATCGTTCTGCTTTTGAAGTGGCCGCATTTGGAGGGGAGAGTTCTACTGATTCAGCGGATATCTGGTTTTCCTTTTTCTTAAATAATGGGATGCGTATTGGTGCAGCTTATGATTTTACTTTAACTAAACTTTCGAATAGTTCCAATGGTACTTTTGAATTGATGCTTGGGTATGATTTGGATTATAAAGTACGGAAAGTGCATACGCCGAGATATTTTTAATTTGGCTATATTTTTCTTATTTTTGCACCATGTTAAAACATCTAGAAGCATTTTGGGAATCGCAAGGCATAGACCCAGACGAGCACATCGGGAATATGTGGGGCTGGAAAGTCTCCTATATTGGACTTGGTGTATTGACCTTTTTAATTGCCCTGTATTTTTATAGAGCAACTTATTATCCACAAAATATTGACGCTACAACTACGATTCAAACAGAAGAAGTGATAAAACAGTAGTAGCTTGATTTATAAATGATTGACAACTAATATTTAAGGTTGCCATGTTTTATCGATAACAAGGCAACACGGTAACACCGCAACAATACAAGTTAACCTGTCAAAGACTTATAAATTGTACCAGTAGCACTTTATTTTTATCCACCACTTACTGGGGGAATCAAAGCAATTTCATCTCGTTCACTTAAAATATGCGTTTCATCACCATATTCCTCATTGACTGCTATCAATAAGGATTTCAATTCCTGCATTCTTGGATAATTTGCTTCCAATTTTTCTTTTAATTCCTTAACAGAACTCCCATCTGGTAACTCAAAATTAATAAGTGTTTTGCCGACGATATCTTTAGTGATGCCAAAGGCCATTATTTCTACTACCATATTTAATTCGAGTTGCGAGTTGCGGGTAGCGAGTTACGTAAAGATGAAATATTCACTTGCCATAGCGCATAATCTTTCCTAAAAACTCTAACCTACAACTTAGGTTATTTATTAATTTTTATGTTCCTAATTTAAAAAAATCTTAGTTTTACTATTATTTTTAATAATAGAAGGAAATCTCGATTCCTTAGAAAAATTGACTCAAAGTGATTTGGTTGGGGTAAAAGTAGCTTAGACCTCTGGTCTGATCAGCACAACGTACACCTTATTTACTTACTTCTCATTTTGAGCCGAAAAATTGTTAACAGAACTGTTTGAGTAACAAAATATTTCAAAAATGAAGCTAAAAGTAATTATAAGTATTTTGATTGCCACCTTTTTTTATATGAATTGTTCACCAACAGAGCAAAATGTAAAAAATGAACCCCAAAAATCAATTATTGAGTTACCCACTGAATCAAAAAAAGTCAAAGTTGGAGCTGCCAGAATTGACCAATATTTCGATTTAATTAACAACAAAAATATTGCTTTAGTTGTCAATCAAACTTCTATGATTGGCGACACGCATTTGGCGGACACTTTGCAGCAAATTGGGATGAATATTAAAGCCATTTTTGCACCTGAACACGGTTTCCGAGGAAAAGCAGATGCAGGAGAAAAGGTCGTGGATGGAGTGGATGTTAAAACAGGCATTCCATTATTATCTTTATATGGTAAAAACAAAAAACCTAGCTCTGCTCAATTAGCAGGTATAGATTTGGTTATTTTTGATATTCAAGATGTGGGCGCTCGTTTCTATACCTATATCTCTACTATGCATTATGTGATGGAAGCTTGTGCAGAAAATGGGGTAGCAGTATTGGTTTTAGATAGACCAAATCCAAATGGACATTATGTCGATGGGCCTATCTTAAACCCCGCTTATCAATCATTTGTAGGCATGCATCCAATTCCTGTGGTGCATGGAATGACGATAGCAGAATACGCTCGGATGGTGAATGGAGAAGGTTGGTTAAAAGATGGGATTCAATGCGATTTATCAACTATCTCTTGTGAAAATTATAACCATGAAACGGTTTATGAATTGCCGATAAAACCTTCACCGAACTTGCCCAATAATCGGTCGATTTATTTATATCCATCTTTATGCTTTTTTGAAGGAACAACGATTAGCGTTGGACGAGGAACCAACACGCAATTTCAAGTTTATGGCCATCCAGATTTAACAATTGGTGATTATGAATTTACCCCTGAACCAATGGATGGCGCAAAATATCCCAAATTAGAAGGGAAAACTAGTAAAGGATTTGATTTAACTAAAATTGATTTGACAAAAATAAGAACAGCTAAGGGTTTAAATTTAGATTATCTAATTAATACTTACCAAAATTATCCTAATAAAAAGGATTTCTTTTTGAAAAATCTATTTTTTGATAAATTGGCTGGTAGTGCGGAACTGCGGAAACAAATTATAGGAGGGAGAACTGCTGACCAAATAAAAGCAACTTGGCAAAAAGACTTAAATGAATTTAAACAATTAAGAACTAAGTATTTGTTGTACAATGGGGCGTTAAAACAGTAGTTTTTTGTTGAAAAATGTGATGTATTAACTGATAAATAGCCGTTTCTTTCTGATGGGTGGTATCAAAAAAATGATTTAAATGGGGGAGTAAATTTTGTTTAGTTTTTCGTTTTAGCCCTATTTTAATTCTGTTGGCTTTAGATTTATTAGTGGAAACACTCAGCGTTGGTTTGAATAGTGTTTCTTGAAAATTTTCACTTGGAAGAATGGTGAAATCATCTAATTTAAGTCGGTAGACATCAAATATAGCAGATAATAAACCGTCAAGGGTATTATCATATAATAGGATTAAATATCGTTTGGAAGAATTTTGCATAATTTTAACTGCTGCAAAGATGCGGATTTTTTATTTTTATACAAATAGTTTTGTGTTTATTTTTTAAATACAAAAAATTAACAATGAATTGTAATGCTTTCTTAGAATCGCCACCGAGCCTGTACCTTTACCGCCGACCGAGTTGGCTCTTCAATTCGATTGTTACCACTACTAAATCCATCCTGATTTGCCCAATAAGTTTGCGAATACCTAGCTTCTAAAGTTAAATGCCTTCTAGCTCGATATTTTAAATTAAAATAGAACCGAGTGCCTTTATTATAATAAGCAGGAATGGAAAATTGATAAGAAACATCATTTTCAAAAGCATAGATTCTTGCATTATAATCAGCCACATCAAAAATAGCAAATCGAGTCGTGAAAGAAAAAGGAATATTGACGGGTTTATAAATAATATCTTGGTAGGCCAAGAAGCCAGTACTTCTAATTGCAGATTGAGGACGAAATGTTTGATCATACCAAATTAGTCCTGCTGGGTTACTATTTTCTTCAATATCAAAAATCGACCATTCTAAGCGATTCCTCAATTCTAATCTTTTGGTTACTTTTTTATTAAGTTGAAGTCGGAAATTGGTCTTTTGTTTATACAGTAACTCATCGACTTTACTATTATTGATACGGTAACTTTCTTGTTTTCGTTCAAATTTCCAATGAAAATAAGCTTCCATATTTTTACGCTTAAAAAAAGTGATTCTGGCATAATACTCTTTTCCTTTGGAAGGGGCATCTGCTCGGAATCGTAACCACGGATGTTGCCAAGTATCAATGTAGCCCACAAACCGCCATTCATTGGTTGGGCGGACTTCTAATCCCATATAAAGCCCATTTTCATTCGTCGTCCCCGTTGTTTCCGAAAAGGTTTGTCCAAATAAACTATGGAAATTTCTGGGCATGAATCGACTATGGATGGAAAAGGAAACTTTAGGACTTAAGGTGGCGATAATCCCATTAACGGTTGCCAATTGCTGATTATCACTCCAAGCTGTTTCCCCAAAAAGAATGAAGTTTTTATAGAAATAAGTATAATCTAAACTAGCATTTAATAGTTGGTCACCTTTGAAAGCATATTGATTATAAGGGCGATTGGTTTTGCCTAATGCTTGGTCAAACTGATTGTATAAAAAATTTAACCCAATGCTGCCTTTGTGTTTTTTATATTTTAAACTGGAACCAATGGTCGTTTGATGTAAGGTGTTTTTCGATTCAATTTCTCTTTCTGTGCGGTGTAAACCTGATAATTGTAAAGAGGTAAAATTTTGTATTTCTACATCTACCTCAGAAGTGTCTACAGAAATAGTATTACCATCTCTATATCGAGTAGAAACAAAATTGCTTAATTTAAGGTGTTTACTTAAATTTAAGGTGACACCAGCACCCCTCAAATAATTTTGTTCATTGACCGAAGTAAAACGATTGAGTGCAGGCCCTGAACGACGAATATTGGTCACAAAAGCACCTTTTCCTGGAGAAAAGCCTGTATTTAGAATTAAACCTTGCCCAAATTGCGCTCGAAAATCCCCTAAGACGATTCTATCAATGGTTTTATTGACTTTTTTATACATGAAATGCGCTGACATAAAATCAAACCCTTGTTGATTTTTACCTGTGAAAAATTCTTCACCAGGGTCTTTTTCTAAGGTAATCCCAAAGCTGATTCTATTTTCATAGGTTTGGGCATATCGTACATAGTATTTATTAAGGTCGCCTCTATATGCAGGATTAGTGGCATCTGCTTTTGTTTTAAAACCTTGTGGCACTTCTAAATCTCTACTCCAACGAAGGAATAAATTCTTTTGACTTTTTTCCAAAATGGAAGCAAATGTCTCATTTAAATCATCTAAACTTCGATTGACGGTAACGAATGGCAAAATGCTATAAATGGTGGGCAAATCAAAACTAGGAATGGCTTGTAATTCATAAATAGAGAGTAAGTCTCCATTCTTTATTTTGTAACTAAGTAAACTATTAATTTGGACGGTATTGAGTAAACCTAAATTTTCTAATTGATATTCGTTGGCAGTGTTGAGATTTAATGGTTTTTGTAAATAATTATTCAAGGTCTCATAAATAGTATTATAATCAAAATCTACTTCTTCTTCTAAATTTTCAATATAACTTTCGATTTGGTAAGTTAAATCGTCAGGTAAGCCAATAGAATCAATTTGAGCCACCATTCGAGTGGTCAAAACCAAGCAGATACTAATAGTAATTAAATGTAGAAAAGTTTTCAATAATTTAGGTTGAGTATCAAATTTGCGAAAAAAGCACAATTTCTGAAAAAAAATTGAGTATTTTTTTGAAAAAAGACCTTTTGACGGTTCTTGCCAGTTTTTATAAATCTCCAATTATTCAACTAATAATAATTTGGCAGTAAAGACCGAGAAAGAATTATGTTCTGTTTCCAGAATAGGAAAAAATTAGGGCATTTAGATATTGTTAAAATGACAATATCTAATTTTGATTATTGAGTATTGCGTCCTAAATTTGTGTTATAATTATTAGAGGTTCAACTACATATTTTACGGGATAAGAATATAAAAAAATAAAATTTGACAAAAAAAGCAAAAAAGTATTTTTTTGTTAGATGATAGCATCGAAAATATTTACCCAAATACTGGGACTGAA
>Ga0129327_10000695_pt1 | contig 20215 bp, 8 predicted proteins | sample CPBDNA_6_FD_111799 | JGI IMG/M metagenome (GOLD analysis project Ga0129327, IMG submission 111799) | Freshwater to marine salinity gradient microbial communities from Chesapeake Bay, USA - CPBay_Spr_31_0.8_DNA | ecosystem: Environmental > Aquatic > Marine > Coastal | place: USA: Chesapeake Bay... | reverse complement strand
AGGTCGCTGCCTTTTTTTTTACTCTTTTTTAATGATGATAGAGTAAGTAAAACAAAAGAATCATGATAAAACGTTTCGACGGAAACAATAAAGCTCAGCCTCTCGGTTGGGCTTTTTTTTTGCTTACTTTTCTGATAATTCTTGCTGCTTAACTTGCCTTCCCCTGTATAGACTCCCTCAATATTTTTCAATTTGGACCTTCATTTAATCCGAATTGGGTAGAAGTGATTAATATACAATACCCCCACTTATTTTTGTGTCATTAGTCATTTATATACTAAAGTAAGCGGATGATAAAAAGAAAAATAAATAAAAACTGCCCATTTTAAGTGCCTTAGGATACACTTTGTGAAAGAATACTCAATTATCCCCGATGTAATTCCTCTTTTGTTCTTAATCAAGTTAAGCGATACCCCGACAACTCTACCTTCTACCTAATTGGAGTAGAGAAGCCGCTGAACTATTCGATTAGCTCTTTGGATTATATAGCTCAATGTAAGTCTTAATTGCCTAAAGAATCTATTCCTTATACGCTCTCCTTTTGAAGTATTATTCAACCGAATAAGAAGAAATTGTTATTAATTTAAATATTTTAAAATAAATAATAAAAAACAAATAATACATTATATTATTTTTATAGGTATAAATAATTGATCATTAATACAAAATGAATTAGTTAAATTCATAATAAATATCTAATTACGTATTTTTATTGTTGAGTATCTCCCTTACCTATTAATTGAGATAAATTAATATGTTTTTAGCATGATTGTTGAAATATCATAATGAAACATATATTTTAAAACCCCTTTCATACCAAATTAATCTACAGTAAAAAATGATATATACAGCATAATTTTTTATTTATTCTGTCATGTAATTCATTCTAACCTTATCCACTAAAAAATTATAACCATTTTCCTACTGCCATGCAGAGGTGGGCTTGTCCATGCTTTGCCATGACTTACACATAGGTAAATAGAAGAAAAATCTTACACGGTTTTATTGATTACACTTTTAAATCGATTTTTATTTATTTAACTCATTATTTCTCATGAAAAGAAAGAGTCTTACACATTTAACAAGGAGCCACTTTTTTAGGCGTTCCTTATTTTTCACTCTTTTTGCCCTTCTTTCTGGAGGATTTCAGAGTATGAATGCGCAGGCAATTGTAACGCCAGCAAATTCATCACTCTTAAAAATCAAATTTGACGAGTGTGGCGGAGACGTTACCTCTGATGATCGACGGTTTACGGATGATGGTTCTAATGACGGGAACTATGCAGACCCTGCGGGAAAGCCTCGTACGGATACAGTCGAAATTTGTCCAAAAGATCAATGGCATAGAGTGAAAGTTGTTTTTACCGCTTTTGATTTAGCAAAGGGAGATACCCTTTTTGCTTTTCAAGGCAATGCTGCCGCTTTAAATGCTGCTGGTTTAGCCGCTTTAAAGACTGCTTCTGGTTCTTTACCTGCTGGTTCAATGTTACCTGCTAAAGCTACGGCTGGTACTATTCAAGCATTACTTGCTGGAGGTACAAGCGAAGCTGCTCGAAAGGCTGCTTATAAAGCAGGTTTTTTCGCTAGCATTCCTAGTGCAATTGATTTACAAGCATTGATAGATGCGCTATTAGCTATTTTGAACCCAGGCGAACTTCCAGGTACAACTCCTGCAAGTGACGGTACTGGTTCAGGATCAGGTATAGGGGATACTGCTTTAGCATCAGCTAGAGGTGGTAGTGTTTCAGACGCATTTGGCGGCTGGATAGATGCTGATTGTAACCCAAGAATTAATCCAACAGGTTGTTTAACATTCGTATTTAAGACGAATGGTGACCGTATTAAAGGAGCAGGTTGGGATGCATGGGTAGACTGCGGTTCTAGAGGTATTACTGTGGAAACAGTTAGTATTCCTAGTCGAAAATTAACTTGCGATAGTGCAGCTTATGGAATTATCACGATTCCTGCACCAACAGTTAAATTTTGTGACACGACTGCAACACAAACTGCTGATGATTCAGTGCGTTTAGTTGTAACGAATCAACACGGAGTAGTTTGTATCGACTCTTGTATTACCAAGGCTGGTATGAACAATGGAGTAACAGATACATTTGCAATTGGTAGCTATAAAGCAACCTATACATTGAAATCAGACAAAGAGAAAACTTCAACATCAATTTTCTCCGTACAAGCGCCTTCTTTAGTATGTAACGATAATATTAATGTACCTCTAGGTGCAGCATGTATGATTGTATTAACTCCAGATGATTTATTGGAGCAACCATGTGATACAATTCATGATACTATGTATTATGCGATTACCATTACTTTAGGTTCTGGTAAGACAGTAAAAGTATTAAAGACAGAAAATGTGGGGGATGCTGATAAGAAAGTAAAATACCCAGTTATTACAACTGCAGATTTAAAAGAAGCTGGCATGACCGTATGTAATGCAACAGCAACAGTTAAAATTGAAAGAATTTACTACGGTACAACTGATACATTGACTTTCTGTAATAACGGACCGAAAACGACTTCTTGTGAAACGACAGTCAATTTTTCTGATCAGTCTATTCCTTGGGTTAGTGTAGTGCCTGGTATTGATACAATTGTTGCTTGTGACACGACTGGTTTAGCAAAGTTATTAGATGCTAAAGCTATTGATAACTGTGATACTGATTTGCCAATAACTTATAAAGTTACTTTAGAAGAAACGGATCCCTGTTTTGCTTCTGCTGGAAAAGCAGATACAACCACTGCTACAGTTCTTTTTACTGCTGTAGATGATTGTGGAAACGTTGGTACTTTTGAAAAGAAATACACCATTATTCGTCCTAATAAAAAGGAGCACATCGCTAAAACAAAACCTGTTAAAGTTGAATGTTCGGAGGATAAATTAGCTCTTTCTGGTGTACCAGGAATGAAGATTGGTACGATTAAGAATGGTGTGTTTACTGCAACGGATACAATTCCATTAAGTATCAATGAATATATCTGTGGTTACATTTTAACCAAAAGAGATGAGAATATTCCTAGCAATGACTGTGGAGCAAAAGTGTTCCGATATTGGTCATTATTAGACTGGTGTAGACCTGAAGTTGGCCCAGTGGCATGTGATACTACATTTATTCAATACACTGATACAAAAGCGCCTACATTTAATGCTGGTGAAGGAGCTACGACTACTTTAGAATTAGGACATTTCTCTTGTACTTATGATATTACTAAATTAGATGCACCTAAAGCATCTGATAATTGCTCTACACCAACAGTAAGATTAGATAGAATTACTGTCATTGAAGATGGTAACAAAACTGATTGGGTAGTACCAGTTGGAGATTATACTAAGTTACCATGTGATTCTTTCTGTTTGAGATGGATTGCAGAAGATAATTGCCATGAGCAATTAGTAAATGATACTTTATTACAGATTGTTGTAATCAAAGATGTTACAAAACCATCTGCAGTAGCTGTTGATCAATTGAATATTTCTCTTCCAAATGAGTGGGGAGCAAGAGTAAAAGCTTCTGATGTAGATGCAGGAAGTTATGATGCTTGTGGAATCAAGTCAATGCAAATCAGAATCAAAGGTTCTGGAGATGTTTGGGCTGATTACGTTGATATTGGATGTAAGTATGTACACCCAGATTTACAGATTGAATTGAGAGTTATCGATAATAAAGGTAATGAAAATATCGCTTGGTGTGCGGTAGTAGTTGAAGATAAGATTAAGCCTTATTGTACAGCTCCTGCTGATGCAACAGAAAAATGCGATAAATTCCATAATGGAGAACTAGGTGCATCAACTGATACAGATGGAGATAGAAAATTTGAAGCTTCTGAATGGACTGCAGTAGATGCGGCTTTACAAGCAAAATATGATGCTTACTTCAAGGCATTTAAGTGTGAAGATAACTTAAAGTCTGAAGAATGCGGTGATTTAACAGAGGAACAGCAATATCAGTTAATCGAATGGCCTTGTGGCGAAATCGAAATTAAGAGAAGACACAGAGCAACTGATTGGTCAGGTAATGTTTCTGACTGGGTTGGACAAGATATTAAAATCACCTATAAAGCAGGATGGTCATTCACTATTCCAGCTGACTGGGAAGGAGAATGTGGTGCTGAATTAATTGCACCTGCATTATCTATTGATAACGGAGCATGTGATTTATTAGGATACGAAGTAACTTCTAAGTTATTTGAAATTCCTGGTGATGCTTGTTTCAAGATGGAAAGAACTTACCACATCATTAACTGGTGTAAGTACCAAGCTGGACAAGACCCAGTTGAATTAGCAAGAGTTGAAGGAGACCATAAATTTGTTGATAAAGGAAGAACAATTACTTTCGAAGGCAACGAAGATAAAGGCTACTTCACTTATGTACAAATTTTGAAAGTACATGATAATGAAGGACCAGTTGTAACTGTAGTTGATCCTACACCATGTATCAGCGGCGTTGATTTCGATGCTGAGCCTTATGGTGAAGAGGACATTACGCCAGGTTCAGGCCCTTACGAATGTGATGAGCCTAAGACATGGACTGCTAGTGCTACTGATTGTTCTGACCAAAGTGTTATCACTTGGGTTGGTAAGTTGTACAATGCTAATGGAAAAGTGGTAAAAGAAGTAAAAACCAATAGCTTAACTTATGTTGTTTCTAACAAAGATTCTTATTACGCTGAATTCTGGGCTTATGATGGCTGTGGAAATTCAGGAGGAAAGAAAGGAGAAACGATTAAGTTCTGGGATTGTAAGAAACCAACACCTTATGTATTAAATGGGGTAGTGGTAGAATTAGGAGAAACAGGAAGTATCCAAATATGGGCTACTGACTTCGATAAAGGTTCTTTTGATAATTGTACGGATCAAAGTAAGTTAGATTTAAGAATCTGGCATACTAATGTTGGAGATGCGCCAACTAACCTTGAAGGTGTGCGAGCATTACCTAAGGTTATTACTTTAGGATGCCTTGAAGTAGGTAATCAAGCTGTACAGATTTATGTTATTGATGAAGAAGGAAACTGGGATTATGTAGAAACTTATGCACTTGTTCAAGATAACATGAATGCTTGTGGTGGCATAGAGCCTGATGGTATGAGCTTAGTTGCTGGAACAATCATGAATGGTTTTAGCAAAGAAGTAGAATATGTAACTGTTGCAGTAAATGGGGCAGAACAAAGAACATTAACAACAAAGGCGGATGGACAATATCAGTTCATGTTGCCACAAGGAGGCGATTATACACTTACTCCAGTGAAAGATATGAACCCATTAAATGGTGTTTCTACTTTTGACTTAGTGTTAATTAGCCAACACATTTTAGGAACTAAGCCTTTCGATAGTCCATATAAGCACATTGCGGCAGACGTTAATAAGTCTGGCACTATTACTGCTTTTGATATGGTTCAGTTGAGGCAATTAATCCTAAATATTACTACAGAATTTGCTAATAACACTAGTTGGAGATTTGTAGAAGGTGGATATTCATTCGCTACTACTAACCCTGCTTCTGAAAACTTCAATGAGTTTGTAAGCATCAATAACTTAAATACTAATATGGAATCTATGGATTTCACAGCAGTTAAAGTTGGTGATGTGAATGGAAGCGGTTCTGCAAATAGTTTACTTGTAGGGGAGTCACGTACTACTAATGGTACATTGAACTTGACTGTAACTGATCGTTTTGTAGAAGCTGGTCAGACGGTAACTGTAGAATTTACGGCTGCAAATATTGCAAACGCTACTGGATACCAATTCACATTGAAGGCTGCTGGAACGGTAGCTGTAGTGGAGGGCGTAGCTAAGGCTGCTAACTTCAATACGAACTTGGCTGAAAGAGGCGTAATTGCTACTTCTTGGAACGGTGAAGCTACTGCTAACGATGCATTATTTGGATTAACATTCACTGCTAATACTACTGGCTTATTAAGCGAGATGTTAGCAATTACTTCAGATGTTGCTGCTGCTGAGGCATACAACACAGAGGGTGAATTATTAAATGTAGGTATCGACTTCACTAGCACTGCTACTGTAGCTGGATTCGAATTGAATCAGAATACACCTAACCCATTCAATGGAGAAACTGTAATTGGTTTTAATTTGCCAACGGCAGGAACGGCTACATTGACGGTAATGGATGTACAAGGTAAGGTATTAAGAGCTATCAAAGCTGATTACACTAAAGGATACAACACTGTATCTTTAAATGCTAATGAATTAGGTGCTACAGGAGTACTTTACTACCAATTAGAAGCGGCTGATAACGTTGCTACTAAGAAGATGATTATTATTGAATAATAAATACTAGAAGAAAGACTTAAAACTTAGTTTTGAGTTAGAAATGTTACATCGGGGATGTTATTTCATCCCCGATGTTTCTACTACTTTGATAAAATTATTATCCATTTTTTATTGGATATGATAAATTGACAATTGTATACCTTTTGTATTATTGATTTTTATAAATTCGTTGAACAACTCATTTTTATATTTTGAATTAAGTTATAACCGATTTAAGTACAAAGAAAAAAGCCGCTAATACTATAATAGCGCACTATTAACCGATTATTGTTTTATTGACACAAATTTGTTGAACAACTCATTTTTATATTTTGAATTAAGTATAACCGATTTAAGTACAAAGAAAAAAAGCCGCTAATACTATATAGCGCACTGTTAACCGATTATTGTTTTATTGAAATTATTATTTATTTTTAACCGATTTAAGTTACACTTTTTAACTAACCTTTTTCTACTAGGAAAATACTAGATTTAAGCAGGAAATTTAAGCTTAAATTCAAGTTTTTTCAGATGTTTTCCTTTTGGAGATTGCGATAATATACGACCATCAATCGTAAATAATTATTATCCAATCGCTCCTTCTCCGCTAAGTTTATTTAAAAATGGTTCAACCAATCATTTTTAATACATCAACCTTCCTTATCCTAAATTTTTTATACTTCCAGCACATGCCAATCAGCGCTGCGGAGAACATCATTCTATTGAAAAAATTTAGTTGACAACACAAATTATCTTCCCCTCATGGAAAAAAGGAATTTTACTATTTTAAAAAACTGGGCGATTTTGACCCGAACACTACAATTTTTTTTATTTGTTTGCCTATTTTCAACATTGAATACTTTACAAGGGCAGACTATCGTCATGAAATATGCAACTGCTGATACTACTAGTACCTCAGATACACTTGATGTATGCGGTGGAACGGTATCTAGCGAAGATTTAAGATTTACAGATGATGGTGGTAACGATGGAAATTACAGCGATAATCATCAACGACGAGACACTGTAGAAATTTGTCCAAAAGACCGATGGCACCGAGTTAAAGTCGTATTTACTGATTTTGATGTCGCAAAAGGAGATACCCTTTTTGCTTTCCAAGGTAGTCGAATGGCTTTAAATAATGCATCTTTAGCTGCTGCTATTGCGGCTGGTTTTTTACCTCCTGGTTCTAAATTATCTGCTTTAAAAGGACTTTCTGCAATGCAACTTCAAGCTATATTAGGTAGTCTAGGCGTACAGGCTGGGAGCGAAGGAACTGGTACTGGGGCTGGCATAGGAACAACTTCTATTGCTACTGCTAGAGCTGTTTCAGATGCTTTTGGTGGTTGGATTAATGCTGCTTGTGATCCTGCAGTAAATCCTTCTGGATGTTTGACTTTCCTTTTCAAAACGAACGGTGATCGTGCCAAAGGGACAGGTTGGGATGCTTGGGTTGATTGCGAAGAAAGAAAGATTACGCTTGAACCTATTCAAATCACAGGTGTAAAACTTAAATGTGCAGATAATCCTTGGGCTAGTATAACAATTCCTGCGCCAAAAGTTACTGCTTGTGGTATGGCACTTGCGAATGATAATGATAGAGTAATTGTTAGAGTGAAGAATCAACATGGAATTGTATGCGAAGCACAAGAAATGTCGGAAAGAAGAGGAGATAGAATGGTGCGAAATTTTGCTATAGGACAATATATTGTAGAATGTAAATTAAAATCTGATACGACTAAGGTTATTACTCAATTATTCTCTGTTCAAGCGCCTTCTTTGGTTTGTAATGATGAGATTAATGTTTCTTTAGGCGCTGCTTGTATGGCTGTTTTAGGGCCTGATGATATTTTGGAAAACCCTTGTGATACCATTCAAGGATTGATGTATTATAATATTACCGTTACTTTAGGTACGGGTAAAAAGGAGGTAGTATTGAGAACAACTGGTCATGATAATTTAGGACGGGTTACTTATCCTATCGTTACAGTGGATACTATTAAAGCGGCTGGTTTATCTGTTTGTGGAGGTACAGCTACCGTCAAAATTGAGCGAATTTACTACGGAGATAGAGATGGCGATATGTTACCAGATTTACCTAGAGCAGTAGATTGTCATAATGGCACACAAGCTTTATATTGTGAAACCGTGATTAGATTTAAGGATGAAAGTAAGCCTTGGATTGATATCCAAGCAGCACCTGATACCTTAATTGCTTGTGATACTACTGGATTAGCTGCGTTATTAAAAATAAAAGGTATTGATAACTGTGATACGGAAGTATCCGTTACTTATAAAGTAGTTTTAGCAGAAAATGACCCATGCTTTGCAGCTTTAGGCTCACCTGATACAACACATGCGACGGTAACTTTTACAGCAACGGATGATTGTGGAAATATTGGAACTGCAGTTAAAAAAATTACCATCATTCGACCAGATTTACACAATCCACTTTTTGTTGCTAAAACAAAGAATGTGGAATTAGAATGTACGGATAATATTACGAAATTGGCTTACCCTGGATTAAAGATTGGTATATGGAAAAATAATGCTTTTGAAGTAAAAGATACCCTTTTTTTAAACACAGAAACTTATGTTTGTGGGTATATTTTAACAAAAGAGGAAGAAGGAATTCCAACTACAGATTGCGGTAGTAAAAAATATATTTACTGGAATGCTTTAGATTGGTGTGAATCTAATAAAGGCCCACAAAGAATTGATACTACTTTTGTAGAATACACTGATACGACTGCTCCTGTATTTGTAATTGGTCAAGGAACACCTATCCATATTGAATTAGACCATTTTTCTTGTACTTATGATATTCGTAAAATAACTAAACCACGAGCTACTGATAATTGTGATGATACGCCTACGGTCAGCTTAAATATGGTTTCTAGAATAGAGAATGGTCTTAGATGGACGATTGATACGGATGATTGGGCTGCTTTAGATTGCGACTCTTTTGAGTTAAAGTGGATAGTTAGAGATGATTGTCATGAGCAATTGAAAAATGATACTTTATTACAAATTGTGGTGATTAAAGACGTAACTGCTCCATCTGCTAATTGCATTGATGAATTAAATGTTTCTTTACCTGATGAATGGGGGGCAAGAATACACGCAGAAGATATTGATGCAGGTAGTTATGATGCTTGTGGTATTAAATCTAGATTAATTCGTATTAAAGGAACAGATGCGCCATTTGCGGAATATGTAAATATTGGTTGTAAATATGTTCATGAGAATTTGCAACTTGAATTACAGGTAAAGGATTTTAAAGATAATGAAAATATTTGTTGGATAGATGTAACAGTAGAAGATAAAATTAATCCTTATTGTACGCCATTGGAAGATATAAATGGAGATTGCGAAGATTACCATAATGGTGTTTTCGGAATTGCTACAGATGCCGATGGAGATTTTGAGATGGAAACAGAAGAATACCGTACTTTAGAAGGTGATTTATTAGCTTTTTATAATGCAGAATTTGGCAATCCAGCAACCCTTAAAATATGCGAAGATAATTTAAAGGCTGCTGAATGTGGGGAATTAACTTACGAACAAGAATATCAATTAATTGAATGGCCTTGTCGAGAAGTTAAAGCTAAAAGACGATACCGTGCAGTAGATTGGTCTGGCAATAAATCAGCATGGACCGTACAAAAGATTACTATTATAGCTAAGCAAAATTGGAAGATAACTTTCCCCGCTGACTGGGAAGGTGCATGTGGTGATTCCGCACCAGCAGAAGATTTAGCATTAATCAATGGCGCTTGCGATTTATTAGGTTATGAAGTAACTGAAAAACAATTTGAGATTCCTGGCGATGCCTGCTTCAAAATTGAAAGAACTTACCACATCATCAATTGGTGTAAATATACTGCGGGCGATGACCCAATTGAAATTGCAAGAATAGAGGGCGATCATGGTGTTGTTAGCGCACCTAAGATGATTACTAGCGAAGGAAATGAAGAATATGGCTACTGGACTTATGTACAAGTCTTGAGAGTACATGATAATGTTGCTCCAATTGTAACGGTCATTGACCCAGAACCATGTATTAATGCGGTAGATTTTGATGCAGAACCTTATGGCGAAGAAGATGTTACGCCTGGTGTCGGTCCTTATGAGTGTGATGAATTAAAAACATGGACAGCTACTGCTACGGATTGTTCCAATAATATTAATTGGACAGGGAAACTATATAATGCTGCTACAAATGAAGTAGTTACAGAAGTGGAATCAAATGAAATTTCTTATGTTGTTTCTAATAAAGAAAGGTACTACGCTGAATTTTGGGCTTATGATAATTGTGGAAACTCTGGAGGCGAGAAAGGGGATACTATTAAATTCTGGGATTGCAAAAAGCCAACGCCTTATATTTTAAATGGCTCTATTATTAATTTAATGGAAGTAGGAAGAGCAGCAGTATGGGCAACTGATTTGAATTTAAATAGTTTTGACAACTGTTCTGATCAAGCTAATTTAGATTTTAGAATTTGGGCAGATTTCATGGGAGATGCACCTACTACCTTCTTAGAGGTATTAAATTTAGATAAAGTTATCGAATTTTCTTGTGAAAGAGTAGGAACGAATACGGTGCGTATTTATGTAATGGATGAAGAAAGAAACTGGGATTTTGCAGAAACTTTCGTTATCGTCCAAGATAATATGAACGTTTGTGTAGGTTTTGATATTGAAGGGATGGTAAGTGGACAAATTACTACGGCTGATGGCGAAAATGTAGAAGGCGTAGAAGTAAGTATCAATGAAGGGGCAGAAAATGTGATGACTACAGGTACTGATGGCCAATTTATCTTTGATATGGCAATGGGTAAAGATTATACTATTACACCAGTAAAAGATATTAATCCATTAAACGGCGTGTCTACTTTTGATTTAGTATTAATAAGTAAGCATATCTTAGGAATCACTCCATTTGATTCTCCTTATAAGTATGTTGCGGCGGATATTAACCAATCAGGTTCTATTACGGCATTTGATTTGGTTCAATTGAGACAGTTGATTTTAAATATTACGCCAAAGTTCTCAAATAATGATAGTTGGAGATTTGTTGATGCAAGCTACGAATTTACATCTGCTAATCCAGCCGCTGAGAGTTTTAAAGAATTCTATAATATCACCGCATTAAATGGCACTATGGAAAATCTAGATTTTGTAGGTGTTAAGATTGGGGATGTTAATGGAAGTGCACAAGCAAATAACTTATTAGGTGCTGAATCTCGTACTACAAATGGTGCTTTAACATTAACAACAGCTGACCGCTTTGTGGAAGCTGGTGAAACAGTAAGCCTAGCATTTACTGCTGTTGAAATTGCAAATACAGTAGGCTATCAATTCACATTGAACGTCGCTGGTCAAAATACGGAGATCGTAGAAGGTGTCGCAAAAACTGCTAATTTCAATACAAATTTGGCAGAAAGAGGAATTATTACAACTTCTTGGAATGGTGAGGCAACTCCCACAGAAGAACTATTCACGGTAACGTTCAGTGCAACTACATCTGGTTTATTAAGCGAAATGGTTGCTATAAGCTCTGATATTACAACTGCTGAAGCATACAATACTGCTGGTGAATTGATGGATGTAAATATCAACTTTACAACTGCTGCTGTTGCAGGTTTCGAGTTAAATCAGAATACCCCAAATCCATTCAAAGGAGAAACGGTGATTGGCTTTAATTTACCAGTAGCAGGAATGGCTACTTTGACCGTAATAGATGTACAAGGAAAAGTATTAAAATCAATTCAGGGAGAATATGCCAAAGGGACAAACCAAGTAACATTAAAAGCCAATGAATTAGGTGCAACAGGCATTTTATATTACCAATTAGAGTCTGCGGATAACGTAGCAACTAAGAAGATGATTATTCTAGAATAAATAGTACTAGAAGCTAACATACTAGAAAACTACACAAATTTGTTGGGTACTCGGTTTATACTGAGTACCCTTCTTTATTTGGCACTACGGTAAAAAATGTGCTACGATTCAGGAGAGTCATGTTACAATTTACCGATGCGATGTACAAGTAACACGACTCCTGAGTCGTCAACTTTAATTCACCCATAGTCTTCACCGTAGAACCCTTTATTTTAGCTTTATATTTACTTTAAACGCTTCGTCAAAAATTTATCTAATTCTTCAATAGATTGATTCACTCCAATAATTACCCCATTTTCATCCAATAAAAACTTAGAAGGTACTTGTTTTACTCCAAATTCGGCAGCAATTGGAGAATTAATAAACTTAAAACTAGTCGTTAAATCAGCAATATGATGCTTCCAGGGCATCCCTATTCTGTCTACCGCTCTTTTCCAGCGAGCTTCATCTCGCTCAATCGCTACACTCAATAGCGTTAAACCAGCTGCATTTTTAAATTGAGCTGCTTTATATTTTTCATTCAACATCTTAATACCAGGCATTTCCACCATACATGGCCCACACCAACTTCCCCAAAAATCCACTAAGACATATTTCCCTTTAAGGTCTTTTAAATCAAAAGCTTCTCCATTCATTAGTTGCCCTGAAATAGTTGGTGCATTTTCACCATTGACTACTTTAGGTTGCATATATATCATTTTGCCAATGTAAGCAATTACTAAAACAGCTATTATAAAAAGAAGCGATTTATTAAATTTCATAATGATAGTATTTAATAAGGAAAACGACAAAGGAAAGCATTCAGTTGACTAAATAAGCGCAACAAAACTAAATAAATTTAGAAAGTAAACAAAAATGTCTTTGTCAAGGCGATTAATTGCAACAACAAAAGGGCTACTTCTGATGAAGTAGCCCTTTTGAAAAAAGGAAAAAATAAAGATTAGCCTAAACTATTTACGTGTTTAGTTAATTTTCCTTTTAAGTTAGCTGCTTTTTTAGCATGCCAAGTATTTTTCTTAGCTAATCTATCAATCATAGAAATAACTTTAGGTAAGAAGCCTAGTGCATCTTCCTTTTCCTCTATTTCTCTTAATTTAGCAATAGCAGTTCTAGTTGTTTTCTTGTAAAAACGGTTAGCAACTCGCTTTTTTGCATCCTGTCTGATTCGCTTCTTAGAAGATTTATGTTGTGCCATAAATTATATAAATTTTATTCTTTTTACTATTTTTTCAAATTGGAGTGCAAATGTATAACTTTTCTTTTAAAAAGGGAAATACAAATTAAAAATAATTGCTGTATAGTTAATAATATATTAGTTAAATGATGAATGATGAACTATAAATGATGAATTGTAGAACAGATTGAAAATAAATCATTCACCTATCTTATCTTACGAATTCATCGTTTATCATTTATCGTTCATCGTTTGACTATATTTATTCTCCACAGCCTAATTCAATCTTAGAAAACAAGTCATTATTAGGAAAACAGTTACCAGATAAGACGGCTTCAGGCACATAACGATTTAAATTTGGATCACGTAAACCTGTTTCTAAAAAGACCGTAAGGTCTTCTACCTGTTGAGGTGTTAAATCTAATGGCTTAAATTGTCTTGCTATTTGTTCCGTAGGAACAGTTTCATTTTCAGGAACGCCATCATTAAAATAATTGACCACTTCCTTTAATGTATACTTACTACTTCCATGAAAATAGAAAGGTGCATCCGCTAAATTATATAATTGTGGAATCTTAAATTTGTGATTATCTAATGGATCACCAGTATATTCTCCTCGACCAAGATTTCTTATATCTTCTGCGGAAGTATTAAAAGCGACGCCTGTTTTATATAAATCATCAACACCCAAAGCATAAAATTCATTGGCACCAAGATTTTTTTCTTTATGGCAATGATAGCATTTGGCATCTGAAAAGAAGACCAACGCACCTTTTTTCTCTTGGGTTGTCATCGCATCTTTATTCCCTTTAAGGTATTCTTGAAAAGGCGCTTGATTGCTCAATAAAGTTCGTAAATAGGCAGAAATGGCAAAAGCAGCATTCTTTTTACTATATCTTTCATTTTCTTCTTCTGATCCAAAAGCCGCATCAAAATGGGCACGATACCCATAATCATCTAGCACTTCTTCCGTAATCTCCATTCTATGTACGTCTAAGCCTTCGATATTCTGAGATTCCAAAGCAGCAAAACCTGCTTCATTTATATGTAATTCTGGGTCAAGTTCCCAACGATCTTCTGTGCCTACATTTACACCAGTACTACCAAAACGGCCATTCCAAGTAGTATTCTCAACAAAAGCCACATTTAAGACACTTAATGGGCGAACACCTTGGACATCCATTTCAAAATCTCGATAAGCCGCTAGCTTAGTTCTGTTTTCTCCATTATATCCAAAACCAATTCCTCCATCTGCAATTCCTTGAGGACTTCCTGGCCGAAAGCCCGCTGATGGAACATGACAAGAAGCACAAGAATAAGTTTTTTTCCCCGCCTCTTTGGTTGGAGAGAGTGCAATTCCTGTTTCAAAGAATAACATTTTTCCCAGCTCCACTTTTTCTTGATTGAGTGGATTTCTAGGATCTTGTGGAATTGCTGCAAAATCATCCGCATCGGGTAAAATAAAATGGTCGAGATTGTTTGTCTTTGAAGCACGAACAAGCGAAGAAGTTAATAATTGGTCTAATGGGGTGTCTAGGTAAATCTTATCTTTCGTACAAGCTACAATAAATGTGCAAGTAAAAAACATTGCAAGTAAACGTAATTTCATAATTGTCAGTTCAAAGGATCAATTCCACATTAGTAGTGTAAGCGTCTGGATAATAAGTTGTATGTATTTTAATTACAAAATTCAGACCTAAAACACTAATGTTTTGTCAGTAAAATATATTTTTTTAGTTCTATTTGATAGTAGTTTGACTGTCAATTGATTAGCAGTATTGATATCAAACTAATAGTCTATCAAAGGCCTTGATTAGGCCAATAATTTGTACTTAAAACGGTTTTGGAAAGTTGGTGATGGATAGCTATTAATATTTCAAAATAGCTTAGCAAGGAAAGTCTTTTGTCAAAAAAGCAAAATACACGATTTCGCAATTCCGATGCAAATGTATGGACAATTTAACAAAAAATCAATATATTTATTTGACAGCGTAGAATTTGATAATAATTTGACAAAGCAGCATTTATTAATTGTCAGTTCAGACAGGCTAAAAATACTATAAAATGGATATGATATTGTGAAAATATAATTTATTTGAAACACTTAAATATTCGAGAGATAAGTCATCCGAGATAAAAAATAAAGTATCTCGGATGACTTGTTTAAATCTATCTCCTTTTTCTTCTGACACGCTTAGTGAATTAGAAACTTATATATGAAAAGGCAACTGATAACACTTTGAATTAGTCGTTAATAATTCCGCTTTTCATTTCCAGGCTGCTCAATTTCAAAATTCTCTTTTTCTTTTTGTTTAGCTACCATTTCTTTAACATCTTGTAATAATTGTTTGGCATCATAAACCACCCCATCTTTAATGGTGTATTTGACGCCGCCAACTCTTACTACTTCATTATCCTCCGTTAATTTGATAGCCCCTGTTCCATATAAAACTTTTAGGTTTCGTAAAGGATTTTCTTCAATCACTACAAAATCGGCTAGTTTTCCTACTTCTACCGTGCCAATTTCATCTTCCATACCTAATGCTTCTGCACCATTCAAGGTAGCGGAGCGAATTACTTCTAAAGGATGAAAACCAGCTTCTCTCAATAATTCTAATTCTCGGATATAGGCAAAACCGTATAATTGATAAATAAAACCAGAATCTGAACCTGCTGTTACTCTTCCTCCTCGATTTTTATATTCTCTAATAAAAGTCATCCATAATTGATAATTTCTTTTCCAAGCAACCTCTTCTTCTGTCCCCCAATAATGCCAGTACGAACCATGGGATACTTTACTTGGGGTATAAAAACGCCAAAGTGCTGGCATCGTATATGTTTCATGCCATTCCAATCTACGGGTTTTATGCAAATCTCTACTTGCTTCGTAAATATTAAAAGTCGGGTCAAGCGTAAAATCTAAATCCAATAATTCTTGCATGACTTTATTCCAATGGTCTGAAAAAGGTTCTGCTGCCTGTTTCCATAATCTCCCTGCTTCTCCAAAACGGTGTTGTTCATTTTGGTAATTATAATCTAAAGGATAATCTTGAACGGTTCTATCAGAAAATAAAGCTTCAGGTAAACCATACCAATGTTCCATTGACGTTAATCCTGCTCTAGCAGAATTTAAGACATTCCATCGACCCACATCCATTTGGGCGTGGTGACAAGCAGACCGTAAGCCTAATTTTTTGTTTTCCTCTAAAGCTGCTTGCATAATTTTTGGTGGTGCACCGAAAAATTTAATGCCATCTGCTCCTTTTTTCTGATTATCCCTTACCCATTGACGAGCTTGTGCTGCTGTACTTATAGGTTCTTTACTGCCCATGCCAAAAGCAGTATAAGCCTTAATTCTTGGTGCGGTAATTTCATTTTTTTCACTTCGAGCCTTCTGGTCTAATACCCAATCTAAGCCATTTCCAGCTGAAGGGTCACGAATAGTAGTAATTCCATGTGCCATCCATAATTTAAAAACATATTCGGCATCTGCTCCTTGTGATTTTCCACCTATATGTCCATGCATATCGACAAAGCCAGGGAGTAAATACATGCCTGTACAATCCAATTCTTCTCCACCTTCTTTTAGTTGAGGTCGTTTGGAGTCATCAATTTCAACGCCAGGATACCCCACCACATGAATACCGACAATCTTATTATTCTCTACGACAATGTCAATTGGCCCTCTAGGTGGTGCTAAATTTCCATTAATCAAGGTAACTCCCCGAATGATTAATTGAGAATGCGGTCCATTTCCTCTAAATCTATCGGGGGCTTTCCGCAGTTCTTTAGGCGGTGCTTCTTGGGCAAAACTAGCCGAAGCAAATATTGAAAGTGTTAGAAATAATAGCCATTTTTGAAAGTGAATAGTCATTTTCTTTTATTAAAAAGGTTAGCAAGTACCACCTACTAATTGGTTTGATATTTTAGGAATACCTTATATCTGAAATTTACCAAATTCATTAATAGGTGGTATTTAGTAAAAGAATGCGCCTAAAGGTAAAAATTATTTGGAAGGAGTAATTAAAGAAATGTGTTTTTATTTTTGAGTTAATCCATGAATCATAGCTAAATGATGATCATCATGCTCTGCTATAAAATAAGCTAAATCTATAAGCTTCATAGGTGTTTGCAGGCGAGGATGTAAAGATTGTTTATTTAAATCGGTAACTTTTATACTTCTCAATAAATTAACTAATTGATTTCTAACTTCAATGAAGGCATCTAAAATAGCTTCAATACTTTGTTCGTTATACTTTGCTTCGTAGGTTGCTGCATTGGTCAAATCTGCTTCCGTCAAATAAGCTTCTCCATTAATAATATCGGTTATTCTAGCATACCATAACCATTCTAAATTTAATAAATGCCCTGTATGTTCTTGGATAGACCAATCATCTCCTTCGTGTTGAATCAGAAATTCATCGGCATATTGCAGCACTTTTTGCTCTAACCTGATTGGTGTTCCTTCGAGTCGTTCAATAATAGAAGGCAAGCTACCATTATTGGTTATAGGTGTAAATTTTCTTTTAAACCAGGGAGTTGGTTGCATTTGAAAATATTTAAAAGTGAGTGTTTCTTTCAATCCTTATACTTCCGTCTTTTTCGTATAAAAAGAAAAGCCTAATCGTATTTTATAATAAGGAATTTTTTCCTGTAAATATTCAAAAATATCCTTCATTTGAAAAGGTGGCTTCATTGCTTTAATCGCCACTTCTATTCGTTCATACTCTTTTTCGGTAAAATATTTGAATAAATCAATTGGTTCTCCTTTTTCGTATAAATAGGCAATATGCGAATATATGGTGACAGGATTTAAAGCACGTTTTTTTGCTATTTGGTCAATAGTCAATCCTTGTTTGTATAAATCATAAGTTAAGATATACGTAGACCCTTGTATTTTCTCTCCTTCAGCGACTTTGGATTTGATGTATTCGATGATTTTATCCATGAAAAAATTCCCATATAATTGTAATTTTCGTTCTCCTACACCTGATATCCCCATTAAATCTGCGTCAATTGTTGGACGTTTAGCAGCCATTTCTTCTAAAGTTGCATCAGAGAAAATAACATAGGGAGGCACGCCTCTTTGTTGGGCTAATTCTCTTCTTTTTACTCGTAGAATCTCAAATAATTCATCTCTAACACGTTCTCTTTTGGGCTTAACTTTCGCTTTCTCTTTCGCTTTTTTAGCTCGACTTTCCGCAACTTGTGCTCTCACTAATTCTACCTTTTTTTTGTTGAATAATACTTCATGGCTTAAAGTGGTTAATCGCAGCACATTATTATCATCATAGGCAACTTCTAAATAACCCAAATTAATCAATTGCATCATGAAAAATTGCCAATCTCGTAAACTAAAATCCCCACCTGCGCCGTAAGTTTTGATTTTATTATACCCTCGATCAAAAATATCTCGTCTATTGGATCCTCTTAAAACATCAATTAACATGGAGGAACCAACCCTTTGTTTTAAGCGATATACAGCGGATAAGGCTTTTTGAGCAATGACGCTGCCATCAAAATATTGAGGGGGATTTTTGCAAATATCACAATTGCCACAAGCTTTCTCAAAGGGTTCACTAAAATAGTTGAGTAATATTTTTCTACGGCAAGAAAGCGATTCTGCGTATTGCTGCATCCTTTCTAATTTGGCCAATTTTAAGTCAACTTGTGCATTTTCATTATTTGTTAAAATTTCCCTTAAAGTTCTAATATCTGCAAAAGAATAAAAGAGTAGGGTACTAGCATTTGTTCCATCTCGTCCTGCACGGCCAATTTCTTGGTAAAAGCTTTCTATATTTTTTGGTAAATTATAATGAATAACCCAACGAACATTAGATTTGTCTATGCCCATCCCAAAAGCAACGGTTGCACAGATAATTTCTGTTCTATCATTAATAAAATCTTCTTGTACTTTTGACCGCTGAGCGGGAGGTAATTTTGCGTGGTAAGCTTTAGCATTCAAACCCGACATTTGTAGTTTATCTGCTAAATTCTCTGTGTTTTTTCGACTTAGACAATATATAATGCCAGGATGATTGGGTCTTTTTTTAATAAATTGAATAATTTGTTCAAACTTTTTCTGCCCAGGTTTTACTTCTAAACTTAGGTTCGGACGGTCAAAAGAAGCCACAAATATCTTTGGCTGATACATATCCAACTGGGCGGAAATATCCTTTCTAGTCGCCTTATCTGCTGTGGCGGTCAAAGCAATAATTGGTGTAGTAGGGAAATGTCTTTTTATAAATTTTAGTTGGGTATATTCAGGTCTAAAATCATGCCCCCAAGAAGAAATACAATGCGCTTCATCTATTGCGAATAAAGCAATTTTTACTCTTTTTAATAAGGAGAGAAAATTAGGAGAAACGATCTTTTCAGGAGAAACATAAATCAAGTCGATGTTTTGGTTGAAAATATCATCTTCCACCGCTCTTTGCTCCGAACTAGATAAAGAACTATTTAAAAAAGAAGCTTTAATACCTGTTGCTTGTAGTCCTTCTACTTGATCTTTCATTAATGAAATCAAAGGCGAAACGACCACTGCAACTCCATCCATGGTCACCGCAGGAATTTGGTAACAAATAGATTTTCCTCCACCTGTAGGCATTAAAACTAAGGTATCATTTAAATCATAGACCGACTGAACAATGTCTGCTTGCATCGGACGAAAATTATCATAACCGAAATATTTTTTTAGTGCAATTTTTGCTTTCTCTAGGCTCATTTTTACGAGTTATGAGTTATAATTGATGAGTTATGAGTTAGACAATCAGATAAAAAATTAATATTACAAAATCTCCTGATAATTGCTTAATAATAGCTGACATCCGTTGTCTTCATTCATCCCTTGGCCT
>Ga0129327_10000689_pt1 | contig 20315 bp, 19 predicted proteins | sample CPBDNA_6_FD_111799 | JGI IMG/M metagenome (GOLD analysis project Ga0129327, IMG submission 111799) | Freshwater to marine salinity gradient microbial communities from Chesapeake Bay, USA - CPBay_Spr_31_0.8_DNA | ecosystem: Environmental > Aquatic > Marine > Coastal | place: USA: Chesapeake Bay... | reverse complement strand
TTTTTATATTATCTCGCAAGATCTGAATTATTCAGCCAGATAGCGCTCTCTGGAGGCCATAACTTCGGCACGGGCTGCATCTGCATTGTCCCAGCCTTCCACTTTTACCCATTTGCCGGGCTCTAGCGCTTTGTAGTTCTCAAAGTAGTGACCGATCTGAGCAATCAGCAGTTCTGGAAGATCAGTGGCTTCCTGAACATGGTCATAGATTTTAGTCAGCTTGCTGTGGGGGACGGCCAGCAGTTTAGCGTCAACACCAGATTCGTCGCTCATATTGAGAACGCCCACTAAACGGCTGCGAATCACTGCGCCGGGCATGACTGGGTAAGGGGTAACTACCAGCACATCCAGAGGATCGCCATCTTCAGACAGAGTCTGGGGCACATAGCCGTAGTTGGCTGGGTAAAACATAGGCGTGGCCACAAAACGATCTACAAATATAGCATCGCTGTCTTTGTCTACCTCATATTTGATCGGGTCGTGATTGGCGGGAATTTCAATAATAACATTGATATCGTTTGGCAGGTCTTTACCGGCCGGTATGTCGTTGTAGCTCATTTCAAAGATTCCATTAGATTGCGTGGCTGTTGGAGGTGGCGAATTATAGCCAGTTGATCAAAACTTGACCAGTCTGAATGACTAAAATCCGCTATCCTCTGTCTATTGGCAGCAGGTTGTAGACTGTTACTGCAATCTAAAGGTGATCGGCAAATTTACCTCAAAGCTATCAGCCTTCATTTCTTCTGGTAACTCTGGAAATGGCGCGGCTTTCTTGACAGCCTTCAGTGCAGCCTGATTGAGCAGTCGATATTTGGATTCCTGGGTAGTTATGGCGCTGACCAATTTGCCTGAGCGATTAATAGTGACTCCAATACGCACAGTGCCTTGCTGATTCTTATCTGCGGCGCGATTGGGGTACCTGATAGCCTTGTAAATCTGTGCCACCACCAGTGGGGTGTAGTCTCGCTGGGCCAGGGCTTCTGACAGATTAAAGTCTGCAATCTCCTCTTCCTGTTCTGCCCCTGGGCTGTCGGTTAGTGGCTCGGCTTTTGCCTGGGCTGTTGCCTGTACGCTGCTTGCCAAGTCTGTTTTCTCAGTCTCTAGCTGGTTGGCGGCGTCAGTCTCTGTGGTCTCAGCTGCTGCCATCTCAGCTTCTGCCTCTGGGTTCTCTTTGGGCACCTCTAGGGCTAACTCTGGGGCTAACTCAGCTTCAGGCTGCGAAGAAGCAACCTCTGGAGCAGGTGCCATCCATGAAGCTGCCAGTGCTATTCTGCTGCTCTGGGGCTGAATATCATTGAGTAGCTCATCAGCATCCATATCTATGCTGTCACCTAAAAGCTGGGCCTTAAACGCGGTTGAAGGGGGTATGGGGCCAATCCAGGTGCGCAATAGAATATTAAAGACTTCCGGAGGGTAATTGGCGATCAGTTCTGTGCCATTAAAGCGCACCGAGGTGCCCAGCTCGGGGTCGAATAGGTACTCGATCACATCGCCTCTTTTTGGTGCAGACTTGTGAGCGCGCATAATATCAATGACCTCCTGTGCCGAGCCCGAAAAGCTCTCGCGGTCATTGTTGATAGAGATACTCTGCATCCACAGGTTGAGCCAGCGGCGCTTGGAGTAGTCATTGATAATCCTAACCTCCATGCGCTTGGGGCTCTGTTGCAGTTGGATGCTATTGGCATTGTTACTCAGATCATCAACAAAAAGTGCAGCTACAAACTGCTGCTTGCCAAGATCCTGGTAAATAGCACTGCCGTTAAGTTTTAGCTCAGCCTGTGCGCCACTGGAGAAGATTAATAGCAAAGACAACATCAACCCAGCTATAGTGCCGAAAAGCTGTCTGAGACCAACTGCTCCAGTAGACCGATTCAATTGAGCATGACTATAAATGTTCATTAGGATAGTTCCTTTCCTGGTTACTAAATATTCCAGCACTCAGGTCGAGGGGTAAAAGAGTTGCTGAAACAGTCCTTTTCCTAACTTTCACAAGCTATTTTGGGCTGGCTTAACCTCTGTGCAAGCGCCGATTGAAAAAAATATCGACTCTATACCCAGTCGATTGCGCCCTTTGTGCGCACCATCACATTTACAGTATAGATTTGTTAATTGCTTAGAGTGAGAAACCCCATTCGATTGGCGTTATAAATGCCAAAATATCTTGGTTCAGCAATACCAGACATCCGCATTTTTCGTAACAGAAGGGCTCAAAACCAAGTAAACTACTAGCCTAGCCGACCCGTAAAACAGGCTGAAAAACTTTAACTACTTACCAAAGGCAGCTAGCTGTGAACAATAATCTCCGTCTTGCGCTTATCTTCGCTCTGGTCCTATTAGTCTGGTTTTTTAGCGGTCTGCTGCGCACTACTGAGCCATCGGGGACTTTGTCCTCGGAGGTGGCGAGCACATTGACCAAGGTGCAGGTGGTAAACTCTGTTGAGCAGGTGTTCAGGCCCATTATTTCTCTGCGCGCCAAAACCAAGGCCAATAGAGATGTTCAGGTGCTAGCTCAGGTCTCTGGTAAGATTTCCGCCACATTGGCCGAAGAGGGCAGTTATGTCACCGCCGGACAGGGAATCTGTCAGATTGATGCAGAGGACCGCCATCTGCGCCTGGCTCAGGCCGAGGCCTCTCTGGAGAATGCAAATATAGCCTATCGCGGCGCACTCAGGTTAAAAAGTGCAGGCTATCAGTCTGAATTGGCTATCTCCCAAGCTAAAGCCACTCAGGCTACCGCAAGGACTAACTTGGAACGCGCCCGTCTCGACGTTCAGCACCTGCAGATAAAGGCTCCATTTGATGGCATTGTTGAGTCAAGGCCCGTTGAGATAGGCGACCTTATAATGCCCGGCCAGCTCTGTGCCCGGGTGGTTGAACTGAGTCCCCTGAAAGTTGAGGCCCTGGTAGCTGAAACTGAGATAGGCCGTCTGACGCTGGGTGACAGTGCCCTGGTCAATATTGCAGGGCAAGACTATCAGGGAGCCGTGATCTCATATCTGGCCTATCAGGCGGATCGGGCAACCAAGGGCTATAGAGTGGAAGCCACCATGCCCAATCCAAATCAGGCAGTCAGAGCGGGCATCTCCGCACGATTAAATATATTAGCTCAGGCCATACCGGCCCATCTGATTCCCGCCAGCAGTGTACTGCTGGATGATGAAGGCGAGACAGCGGTACGGATACTGAGCCAGGAAAGTCTGGTTGAATCGGTGAGGGTTACAGCTGTAGGTGAGGCCCCGACTGGTATTTGGGTGACCGGGCTGGACGCTGAGGTGATTCTGGTGGTAGTGGGTCAGAACTACATTATTGAAGGTGAGCTGGTCAATCCTTCCTATCAGGTCAGTCCTTTAAATTAACCCAACGTTGCCATCCGGGCCCTAATCGCTTATGAAATTTCTTGGTTTTGTCGTAGATCACTCCAGAGCAACACTGTCTATTATGTTGCTGATCCTGTTTGCGGGTGCTGGGTCAAGACTGTCCATGCCGGTGGAGATGAACCCCAATGTCACTCTCCCTGTAGTGATGATTATGGTGCGGCATGATGGCATTTCCCCTGAAGATGGGGCTCGCCTGCTGATCCGCCCAATAGAAAAAGAATTGAAAACTCTGGATGGTCTGGAAGAAGTCCAGGCGACAGCCCAGGAGAGTATGGTTGTTGTAACCGCTGAGTTTGAGGTGGCGGACAATATCAAAGAGATAGTGGCCGAGGTGCGTGAAGCCGTGGATCGCGCCAAGGCGGAATTCCCCCAGGACACCAAAGAACCCATAGTTAATGAGCTGAGCCCGAGCCCAGAACCCACTATTGTTATCACCTTTTCCGGGGACAATGTGGCCGAGCGAGAGCTCTATGCGGCAGCTAAATACTATCAGCGGGAACTGGAAATGCTTCCCGACGTGCTCGAGGCAGATGTATCCGGCCACAGAGATGAGGTGGTAGATGTTGTGGTGGACCCGGCTCGACTGGAGCAGTACGGCTTGCGCGTAGACGAGCTGATTCGCGCGGTCACAGTCAATAATCTGTTGATTCCCGCTGGAGAGATGGACGCGGCCCAGGGTCGTTTTGGCATCAAGGTCCCGGCATTAATTGAAACCGCTGAGGATATTCGAGCCCTGCCGGTGCGTCACAGTGCAGAGGGTTCTATTACCCTGGGCGATGTAGCTTCGATAAAACGTACCTTTAAAGATGCTACAGGTTACAGTTTTATCAATGGTAAAAAGGCTATTGCCATTGAGGTGCGCAAGCGTCTCAACGCCAATCTGATCAAAACCGTAGAAGCCTCTCGCGCTGTGATAGGCGAGTCTCGAGACAAATTCAGTGCTGATATGGATATAGGCTATGTGTTTGATTCCTCGGTATTCACCAACCAGATGGTAGAGGAGTTGCAGGGAAATATTATTACCGCCATGTGTCTGGTGCTGATGCTAGTGGTGGCTACACTGGGAGTGAAATCTGGGCTGTTGGTTGGCTTCGGCATACCCTTCTGTCTTTTGGGTTCGCTTATTTTTATTAATATGCTGGGTTACAGCTTTAACTTTATGGTTATGTTTGGGCTGCTACTGTCGCTGGGCATGTTGATTGATGGCGCCATTGTGGTGGTGGAGTTTGCCAACACTCAGGCTGCTGCTGGGCTGCCCACCCGCGAGGCCTATATTGCTGCGGTCAGGCGTATGGCGATACCAGTAATTGCCTCCACAGGAACCACATTGGCAGCCTTTTTGCCGCTATTGTTTTGGCCGGGAGTGTCTGGTGACTTTATGTCCTACCTGCCGATTACAGTGTTTGCGGTACTGGCCTGGTCACTTACCTACGCACTGATTTTTGCGCCTACCCTAGGTATTGTTCTGGCGCGCAGGCGTGGGCAGCGCAAACAGCTCCCCGAGGATCACCGCTCAGAGGAGTCAGCCACGACTTTTTTCCAGCCACTTGAAAATGCCTATCTGAGTATTTTGCGGCCAGTTATTCGCGCTCCAGCTATATCAGCTATTATCGCTCTGATGCTGCTAGTGGGTATCTTTAATCTCTACGGAAAATTTAATGCAGGCCAGGAGTTTTTTGCTCCGATTGAGAGCCAGTATGGCATGGCCAGTGTGCGCGCACAGGGCAATCTGTCCATAGAAGAGCAGAGAAAAATTACCTTTCAGGTGCAGGATATTGTCGCCGACGTGGATGGCGTCGATCAGCTCTATGGCTATGCCAAGGGCGGCAGCATGGTGCTGTTTGGCTCTGATGTAAGTCGCGATGAAATCAGTTCATTTTTGGTCGAACTTTATCCTCGCGAAGAACGCACTCGGGGCAGTGCCGAGATTTTTGAGGAAATTCGTCAGCGTACCAAATCCCTGCCAGGCGTCTATGTGGGTGCCATGGAAATGGAAACTGGGCCCCCTGTAGGCAAAGATATTCAGATTCAGCTCTCTTCCTCTGACCGTCAGGCCATGTATAGGGTAGCTGGTCAGATTCGACAGTGGATTGCCGATAATGTTGAGGGAGTCCGAGATTTGCAGGACACCTTGCCTCTGGCTGGCATCCAGTGGGAGATCGATGTGGATCGTTCCCGCGCAGCTATGCTGGGAGTCAATGTAGCTGACGTGGGCAATATGGTTCAGATGATCACTGGTGGAGTGATGATTGGTGAATTCCGTCCCGATGATGCAGATGATGAAATTGAAATTCGCCTGCGCTACCCAGAGCAGGATAGACAGCTGGCTTCCATTGACAGTTTGCGCGTTAATACGCCCAGCGGTGCAGTGCCAATAGGCAGTTTTAGCCAGCGTGTCGCCAAGCCTAGAGTCGATGCGATTCAGCGGATCGATATGGCAGAAACAGTATTTGTTTTGGCTAACTCTGAAGCTGGTTATCTACCAGATGATCAAACTCGCCAGATTGCTGAATGGCTGGCAACCCAGAAATTTGATTCATCGGTCAATATTGCTTTCCGTGGAGCCAATGAAGAGCAGGCTAAGGCGGCAGAGTTTCTGTCCACAGCCTTTACCCTGGCGATGTCGGTGATGCTGATTATGCTGGTGATGCAATTTAATAGCTTCTACCAGGCGGCACTTATTCTGTTCTCGGTGGTTATGTCTACAGCCGGAGTGCTGCTCGGACTGCTTATAGCACAGGCGACCTTTAGCACTATTTTGACCGGCGTGGGTATTGTGGCGCTGGCCGGTATTGTGGTGAACAACAATATTGTTTTGATCGATACCTATAATTATTTGCGGCGCAGCAATAGCCAGCTGTCTGCTGCAGAGGCGGTTTACAATGCTGCGAGATCGCGCTTTAGGCCGGTAATGCTGACCAGTGTCACCACCATTGTCGGTCTTTTACCCCTGGCTAATGGTCTGAGTATTGATCTGGTTAATCGCAGCTACACACTAGGTGGCATGGTTGCCTCCTGGTGGCAGCCGCTGGCCAGTGCTATTGTCAATGGCCTGGTGGTTTCCACTGTGCTCACCCTGTTGTTGACGCCCGCCATGCTATTGCTCCCCGGCATTATTTCCAAGCGCTTTGGTTTTAGAGTCGCAGACCATCAGTTTGCAGATGAAGAGGCTTGATCAGCTCAGCCAGAGATTAGGAGAGTCCGGCGCTAGAGCAGCGGGCTGGCAAGAGGCACGGCCTTGAGAAAGATTATCCACTGCGACTGTGATTGCTTCTATGCCGCAGTGGAAATGCGCGATGACCCTAGGCTGGCTGATCTGCCCATTGCCATAGGTGGAAAATCTGATCGCCGCGGTGTTATAGCTACCTGCAACTACAAGGCGCGAGAGTTTGGTGTGCGCTCAGCTATGCCCACTGGGCAAGCACTAAAGCTGTGCCCTGATCTTGTCGTGATACCTGGCACCATGGCCAAGTACCGCGAGGCTGCTCAGCAAATTCGCCAAATTTTCTATCGCTACACCGATAAGGTGGAACCCCTATCTCTAGATGAAGCCTATCTGGATGTTACCGATTGCACCGAGTGTCAGGGTAGCGCTACGTTAATTGCTAAGGAAATTCGCCAGGTGATCTCTAAGGAGGTGGGCGTTACCGCGTCAGCTGGCATAGCACCGAACAAGTTTTTGGCCAAGGTTGCCAGTGATCTGAATAAACCAAATGGTCAGTTTGTGATTACTCCAGATAATGTCGAGAGCTTTGTGGAGAAACTTGAGGTCAAGCGTATTTTCGGGGTCGGCAAGGTCACCAATGAAAAGCTGCGGCGTCTGGGTATAGTCACCTGTGGCGATCTGCAGCAGCGCACACTGATAGAGCTGGTTGATAAATTTGGTGTCTTTGGCAAGCGGCTCCACGATCTGAGCTTTGGGCGCGATGAGCGCGAGGTCAATGCCGATAGCCGCCGCAAGTCATTGAGCGTAGAACACACCTACTCTGACGACTTGCAGGATATAGCCGCCTGTAAAGGCAAGCTAGCTGACCTATTGGTCGAGTTGCGCAGCCGTTTGCGCCGTGTAGATACTGACTATCTGGTAACCAAACAATTTATTAAAATGAAATTTAACGATTTCACCACCACCACGGTAGAACGGCAAGTGGTCCCAGGCCTGCCAGCCGATAGTTTTGCCCAGCTCTGTGATCAAGCCTGGGAGAGAGGGGGGCGCCCAGTGCGACTGTTGGGCATAGGTGTGCGCTTTGTAGACACCAGAGAGCAGCAGCGCGCTATGCAGCTGGAGCTGTTTCCCTGACAGCAAAATGAGCTGTATTTGCTTATCCATATGGCTTTGATAGACTAATCTGTTAGCACTGAGATTAAAAAATTACTGAGATGACTATTTCTAAACACTCCTTACGCAGAGAGCTTCGCCGGAAAACGGAGGAGTTTCTGTCCCGTGGTGGTGAAATAAAAAAACACAATGCGGGTGAAACTGGCGAGCCGGCAGACAGGCCTAGGGCCAGGTCAGTTTTTGTCACTGCTCAGCCTCGTCAGACCAGAACCTATGTCAATGAAGCCGTGAGTGCTTTGGATAATCGCAAAAAGAGCAAGAGGCCTGAACCCACTAAGAAACCCAGCAAGCGGCCAAAGAAAAAAATAATCTACGATGATTTTGGCGAACCGCTGCGTGAGGTGTGGACCAAAGAATAAGTAATGCCGCAGTAGCTAGCCGCAGACTTTTAAGTAATATCCTCACCTCGAGCCTGCTTATCCGCATGATAACTAGAGCGCACCAGTGGCCCGCAGGCGGCCTGGGTAAAACCTATGCTCTCTGCATAGGCTGTGTACTCGGCAAATTCGTCCGGGTGTACAAAACGCTCCACTGGCAGGTGATTGGTGGAGGGCTGCAGGTACTGGCCCACGGTCAGCATATCTACATCATGTTCGCGTAAATCATCCAGGGTGCGCAGCAGCTCGTCCTTGGTCTCACCCAGACCCACCATCAAGCCTGATTTGGTTGGAACATTAGGGTTCAGTGCTTTGTACTCTTTGAGCAGCTTTAGCGACCACTGATAGTTGGCTCCGGGCCTAGCCTCGCGGTAGAGTCTGGGGACAGTTTCCATATTGTGATTGAATACATCCGGAGCAGTGGTTGTCAGAATCTCCAGTGCAGGCGCCATGCGACCGCGAAAATCAGGTACCAGTACCTCGACTCTAAGATCCGGTGACAGTAGGCGGGCCTCGCGAATGCAGTCGGCGAAATGCTGGGCACCGCCGTCGCGCAGATCGTCCCTATCAACCGAGGTAATTACCACATAGCTGAGTCCCATTTGCTGAATAGCTCGGGCCAGATTGCTGGGCTCGTCCACATCCAGTGGGTTGGGTTTGCCATGGCCTACATCGCAGAACGGGCAGCGTCTGGTGCATATCTCGCCCATAATCATAAAAGTAGCCGTGCCATGGCTAAAGCACTCGTGAAGATTAGGGCAGGCGGCCTCTTCACAGACAGTGGCCATCTTGTGCTCGCGGAGAATATTTTTGATCTGCTGCACCTTGGGCGAAGCTGATAGACGGATACGCATCCACTCTGGCTTGCGCTGAATAGTCTGGGTGGGAATTACCTTGACCGGAATACGTTCTACCTTGTCGGCACTGCGCAGTTTTTCGCCCTGCTGCAGCCTGCGGGTTCGCTTCGGTGGTGTAACGGATTCAGTGCTCATAATCTTCTCTTTCAGCTAGATCTGTTATTACAGTGTCGCCACTGCCAATACAATATTTATTATAGCCGAGCCTGGTGGTGAGACATTGGGCTAATTGTTCGGTGACCTCCGCCATGCCGGGTGGCTTTTCCACCAGGTCCTGCAGCTGAGTCATGGCAACGCCCAGTCCGCAGGGGTTGATATAGCTCCAGGGAGTCATATCCATGGCCACATTAAAGTTGAGACCGTGGTAACTGCGCCCCTTGCGAATACGCAGTCCCAGAGAGGCTATTTTTTCGCCGCTATCTATATAGACGCCAGGTGCTTCTCGGCGCGGGCTAGCACTGATATTCCAGTGTGCAAGCGTATCCACCAGCGCCTGTTCTATAAGGCTGACCAGATCGCGCACGCCAATTTTAAGGCGTTTCAGGTCCACCAAAATATAAGCGGTAATCTGACCGGGGCCATGATAGGTCACATGGCCGCCGCGATCACTTTGCACCACGGGGATATCCCCGGGATTAAGAATATATTCGTCCTTGCCCGCCTGACCCTGAGTAAAAACCGGCTGGTGTTCAAGAAGCCAAATCTCATCTGCACTGGTTTCATCCCGCTGCTCATTAAAAGCCTTCATGGCTGCGAAACAACGGCTGTACTCGCAGACACCCAGATGGCGAATAATCAGTGAGGACTGCATAGGCTCAGTCATGGTTACAGTACCATCTTGACCAAACCACTGGTTTTTAAATCTTCAAAAATAGCTTCTAACTGGGGTTTGCCTGTGGCTGTGATCACCAGGGTGATAGCTTGCCAGCGACCTTTGCTACTGTCACGGACGGTAATTTTTCTGCGGTCAAAACCAGGCGCATGGGTATCCATAACCTGCAGTACATGTTCATGAAACGCCGGTTGGGCCTCACCCATAACCTTGATAGGATAGTCGCAGGGAAACTCTATCTTTGGTGCTTCTTGCTCAGTCAAAATTCAACGCTCAAGACATTAGGTTAGTGAAAAACAAAATAATCCAGTCAAAGAATCTGGCTAAAATACCGGATTCTGCAATATCGGTCTGGGCTACTAGGGGCACATCTATCAGGATTTCACTATCCAGAGTTACCTGCAGTCGCCCTAACTCTTGGCCCTGATAAACAGGTGCTTCGATCTGCTCATCGACCAGAATATTGGCAGCCAGTTTTTTCTGTGAGCCCCGTGGGAAGGTCAGTAATACGTCATCAACGATGGTCAGGTTCAAAAATTCCTGCTGCCCATACCACAGTTTGGTATTTTCTTTGATCAGGTCGCCCGCGGAGTAAATTACCTTGGTATCGAAGTTGCGGAAACCATAGGAGAGTAATTTCTGTGATTCTTTAGCTCTGGATGCATCATTATTGGCACCCAGTACCACAGAGATTAGACGCATATCGCGGCGCTGGGCAGAGGCAACCATGCAGTAACCAGCAGCCTTGGTGTAACCAGTCTTTAAGCCATCGACACTGGTATCTCGCCACAGCAGACGGTTGCGGTTGGGCTGGTTGATATTGTTGTGCTCAAAATATTTCTTTGCATAGATGCTGTAGTGTTCAGGATGCTCGCGAATAATCGCGCTGGCTAACAGGGATAAATCCCGGGCTGTTGTCACCATGCCCTCAGCCGGCAGCCCGGTGGAATTCAGATAGCTGGTATTGTTCATACCCAATAGCTCTGCCTGACGATTCATAGTGTCTGAAAAAGACACTTCATCACCGCTGATATATTCAGCCAGAGCAATAGCGGCGTCGTTGCCAGACTGAATAATAACGCCATGCATAAGGTCTAGCACAGAGACCTCAGAGTGAGGGCTTAAAAACATAGTGGAGCCATCGGTTTTTGCTCCCCCAAGCTCCCAGGCATTATCGCTGATGCGCACCAGGCTCTGTTCCTCAATACGCCCGGCTTCAATCTCATTGGAGACTATATAGGTGGTCATCATCTTGGCTAAACTTGCAGGCGGTAGCTGGTCATCGGCATTTTTTTCTGCCAATACCCGACCAGTCTGCGCATCCACCAATATCCAGGCTTTGGCTGCCAACTCAGGCTGCGCGGGAATCAATTTTTGCGCCTGAGCAACAGAGATATTGAGCAGGCAGAGACAGAATACTAAAGAGTACAGCATCCGTTGTTTAAGCATATTGGTGTCACCACAAAGTCAGAATAGAATTTGCCGCGTAGTTTACCACCACAGCCAGGCTTATGCGCGTCCTATGGAGGCTGAAACAGAGATGCTGTTTAGTGATCAACCATAAAGCCAGAGATATCGACTGATTTTTTAAGTACCTGCTTGATTAACTGCAACTCCAGCTGGTCGCTGATGGGCCCAATCCAGACTTTGTACAGCAGATCTCGCTGTTGCACCAGAATAGGGTGGCTGGTGTAGCCACGAATTTTTTTCTGCAGCAGCTGCGCCTGCTGTAATTGATCAAAGGCCCCCACCTGCAGATAGCGACCCTGGTTAAGTGGCGGTATTATCGGGCCTGTCTCTGGTTGGTCTTTGGCTACAGTTTCAGGTTTGGCCGCAGCCACAGGCCTGTCCAGGCTGCCAGAGAGATCTATGGTTTCGACCAGCACATCGGCAGTGCCATTGTCGGCAAATCCCAGTTTTAAAGCAGCCACATAGGACAGATCAATAATGCGGGGGCCATGAAAGGGGCCGCGGTCATTGATGCGCACAATAATCGAGCGCTTATTGCCTGTGTGGGTAACCCTGACATAGGTGGGTATAGGCAGAGTTTTATGGGCTGCCGTCATAGCATACATGTCGTAAACTTCGCCGTTGGAAGTTTTGCGACCGTGAAATTTTTTGCCGTACCAGGAGGCCACACCCTGCTCGCGATAGTCTTTACTACTGGGAAGCACAAAATAGGTTTTGCCAAAAACGGTGTAGGGGCTTTTATTACCAATTCTGGTAATGGGTTCCACCTTGGGAATAGCATCTGGGATACTGCCGGTATCCACTGGCGCACCTGGCCCATCTTTGGGTTCTGGCAGCACCAGTGGCACAGTGGCGCAGCCTGCCAGAATAAGACAGGTGACAAGATTAACCGCTAGAAACGGGATTGAATAATTAGCAGGTTTGTGTCGAGACACAGCGCCTTGTCCGAATAATTTCACTGAGTTGGTAAACCGCCATGGCGTACTTGGTGCGCGGGTTATACCGGCCAATAACATAGAAATTATGCAGGCCAAGCCAATACTCTTCGCCGTATTTCGCCTTAAATTTCATAGGGAAAGCTGTGCTGTCGCCCGCAAACTTTTCCACGGGTTTATAACCCATGGCTTCGAGTTCTGCGATGGTCAGGGTGGGGCGCTTCATTTTATTGAGGCCCTCTTCACTGACTGAGCCGCTGATATGAGCTCTGGTAGCTACGGGCTGATCTTTTTTCCAGCCGTGCTTGGTGAAGTAGTTGGCCACACTGCCTATAGCATCTGTGGGGTTAGACCAGATATCTGCAAAGCCATCGCCATCAAAATCCACAGCATAGTTGCGGTAGCTATTGGGCATAAATTGCCCCCAGCCCATGGCACCTGCATAGGAGCCTTTTAGTTCTAGGGGGTCCTGATTCTGCTCCCTTGCCAGTAAAAAAAGGTGCTCCAACTGGATGGTAAAGAATTTTTTGCGCGACTCCCGTTTCTCAGTGTAGGTGTAGTAATCAAAGGCCAGGGTGGCCAGCGCATCAATCACCTTGTAGCTACCTGTATTGCGGCCATAGTTGGTCTCAACACCAATAATGCTGACGATAATTGCCGGGTCTACACCAAACTCCTGCTCTGCGCGCTCCAATGTCTCTCGGTTTTCCCGCCAGAATTGCAGCCCGCGATCTATGCGCAGATCCGAGATAAAGTGCTTTCTGTATTCGAACCAGGGCTTTACCTTCTCGGCGGGGCGACTCATAGCTTTAACAATTGAGCTCTGATGTTTGGCGTAGGACAGCCAGCCGACAATTTCCTCTCGCTCGAAACTGTGTTTGGACACCATGGTATCCACAAAGGCTGCAGCTTCAGGGTGCTCTGAGTAGTCGGCAAGTGACAGTGGCGCACACAGACTAATGCAGGCTATAAATAATGTTCTAGTTAATTTTTTCAAAGCTCCATCCTAATTCTTTTGGGTTCCGTGCTGATAGCCATCAGGATACCAAATCCTAAAAATAGTGCGACCACGGAAGTGCCGCCATAGCTAATTAATGGCAGTGGCACACCAACTACAGGCAAAATTCCTGACACCATACTCATATTAACGAAGACATAGATAAAAAATGTCAGTCCCAGACTGCCGGCAACCAGTCGGCCAAACTGAGACTGTGAGTTTAGGGCAATAAACAGGCAGCGACCTATAAAGACAAAGTAAACCGCACAGAGGCTGAGTATGCCGATCAGACCGAATTCTTCCGCCAGCACTGCAATAATGAAGTCTGTGTGACTCTCGGGTAGAAAGTTTAGCTGCGATTGGGTGCCCTGCATCCAGCCTTTGCCGGCCAAGCCACCTGAGCCTATAGCAGTGGTGGACTGGATAATATTCCAGCCGGCCCCCAGCTTGTCGTCTTCTGGCGACAGCAGCGTCAGCACGCGCTGCTTTTGATAGTCGCGCATTACAAAAATCCAGAATGAAGGTATGGCAGCCATCAGCAGCAAAAATGCAGACAGCAGATAGCGCTTGCCCAGGCCAGCTAAAAACAGCACAAAGAAGCCTGAGGTAAATACTAGAATGGCCGTGCCCAGATCAGGTTGATTCATAATCAACAACACCGGTAAAAGTATCAGGCTCAGGGAGATAAAGACATGTTGAAATGAGGGGGGTATAAAACGTTTGCCCAAAAATGCCGAAATAGTCATGGGTACAGCAACTTTCATTAACTCCGAGGGCTGGAACCTAGTGACTCCTAAATCCAGCCAGCGCTGGGCTCCTTTTGCGCCCACCCCAAAAAACATCACAGCCAGCAGAGATAGCAGACCAATTATGTAAAAGACAATGGCCCAGCGCTCCCAAAAGCGCACGGGGAACTGCGCCACAGCAATCATGGCCACAAAGCCAAACAGCATAAATACCGCCTGACGCTTAACAAAATACAGGTTTTGCCCGCTGGCACTGTAGAGAACAAACAGCCCGCCCATACAGAGAGCCACGAGCGTCAGCAACAGAGTAATATCTAAATGCATGGAGCGAGCGCTGCGGCGATCTCCTCCGGGGCTCTGTATGCGTCTGACAAAGTCGTCTCTATACATCTATCTTAGCTCTCCCTGGAGGGGAGACTCGGCAGCCATAGGCTGGCCGTCTCCGGGTGGCCGGGATTTCATATAGGTTTCGATTACCTGTCGCGCAATGGGCGCAGCGGCCGAGCTGCCGTGCTCGCCATTTTCAACGATCAGGCCCACAGCAATCTGCGGATCATCGACCGGCGCAAAGGCGACAAATAGCGCATGGTCCCATTTATTTTTCTCTATTTTTGAGCTGTCATACTCTTCTTCGGCATCAATACTGATCACCTGCGCTGTGCCAGTTTTGCCAGCAATTTCATAATCCAAACCCTTGCTAATACCTTTGGCGGTACCCTTTGGTGAGTGCACCACATCGCGCATGGCTCTGTGTACATAGTCCCAGTATTGGATATCTACCTCTAGGTCTGGGATATCGGTAATCTCAGTTTCTACTGGGGCAGCGTTAATCGACTGCACTAACACAGGTTTAATCATTTTGCCTCTCGAGGCAATGCGTGCCGACATTACCGCCAGTTGCAATGGTGTCGCCAGCATAAACCCCTGGCCTATACTGACATTGATGGTGTCACCATTAAACCAGGCCTCTTGCCGCGCCTGCTGCTTCCAGTCTCTCGAGGGCATAATACCCGGGCGCTCGCCGGGCAAATCAATGCCGGTAATATCGCCCAGTCCAAATACTTTGCTGTAGTTGGACAGCATATCTATGCCGGTTTTAACGCTCATTTTGTAGAAGTACACATCACAGGATTCAATTATAGCCTCGGCCAGATCTACTCCCTTGCCGTGGCCGCCGCGCTTGGAGTTATGGTCCCGCCAGGGGCGTTCTATGCCCTCCATAAAAAAGTAGCCTGGATCATTGATGGTGTAATCCATGGTGATGCTGTTGTTGTGCAGGCCGATCAAGCCAAAAAGCGGTTTTATGGTTGAGCCTGGGGGGTATTGGCCGCGAATAGCGCGATCAAACATGGGCCGATCAGGAGAATTAATTAGCTGGTTGTAGTTCTTCTGACTGATGCCAGAGACAAACAGATTGGGATCATAGCTGGGGGCACTGACAATACTTAAAATACCGCCAGTTTTAACATCTATGGCTACTAGTGCGCCGCGCTCACCAGCAAATGCATCATAGGCTACTTTTTGCAGGCGTCTGTCCAGGTGCAGGGTCAGGCTGTCTCCTGGGGTAGCGTCGACACTGTCGAGAATACGCATAACCCGTCCGCGGGCATTGGTCTCTACATTTTCGCTGCCAACGGTTCCCAGTAGCTGGTCCTCGTAGTATTTCTCTATACCAATCTTGCCAATAGAATCTGTGCCACTGTAGGCGATTGAGTCTATGCTCTGACTCTCGCGCTCATTAATACGCCCCACATAGCCTATTACGTGGGCGAAAAGCTCACGGTTGGGATAAAAGCGGGTGAGGCGGGCGGTGATCTCAGCACCCTGCAGCCTAAATGCATTGACCGCCAGAATACCTCGCTCCTCCTCCGTTAAATTGTACTTGAGAGGAGTTTGCTCAAAGGGTTTGCGGCGTTTTAGTCGTTTGCGAAATCGCTTGGTGTCTTCATCGGTGATAGCTATAAGTTCAGACACATTGGCCAGCAGATTATCCAGGCTTTCGGATCTTTCGCGCACTATGGTCAGGTTGTAGGTCGGTCTATTGTCTGCCAGCAGTTCGCCGTTGCGATCATAAATCAGGCCGCGGGAGGGCACAGATGGCCTTACATGGACGCGATTGTTGTCGGAATGGGTAGCGAAATTCTGGTGGCGGTTAATCTGCAGATCAACATAGCGTGCAATAATGATCACGGCCATAACAGCAACCACTAATGCTGTTACAAACAGTCTGCCGGCGAAGATTCTTCGCTCCCGAGCTGGGTCTGTAAAAGCGGCGTCATGTATCATTATTTGTTATCCATGGTCTAGCTGCGATGATACGGGTGATTGGCTGTGATAGTCCATGCCCTGTAGAGCTGTTCCATCAGCACAATTCGTACCAGCGGATGGGGCAGTGTCAGATCGGACAGCGACCAGCGCATATTAGCCCTCTGCAGACAGCGCTTTGACAACCCGTCCGGGCCACCAATTATGAGGCATATATCCTTTCCATTCATCTGCCATTGACTCAGATTTTGCGCCAGCTTCTCTGTACTCATAGGCTTGCCCAATACATCCAGAGCCACCACAAAGTCCCGCTCGCCAATGGCTTTTAGCAGCCCCTGGCTCTCGCTTTCAATAGCCTTTTCAGTTGGCTGATTTTTGCCTCTGGCGCCCAGTGGTACATCGATAGTCTGGATGCGCAGCTCCGGTGGCATGCGTTTGCCATATTCCTGACAGCCAGCTTCTACCCAGTCGGGCATGCGGGTACCAACGGCCAGCAGTTTCAGTTTCACAGGGCTTTATTACTGTTGATTATCTGGGGCGCCGAGAATGACTTCATCGTTGCCGGAGCCATCTTCGGGAAGATCTCCAGGGCGCAGAGTCCAGAGGCGCTCTAGATCATAGAATTCTCTAGTAGCTGGCAGCATGATATGGACAATCACATCGCCAAAGTCCACCAGAATCCACTCAGAGGTATCGTCACCCTCGACGCCAATAAGCTCGAAGCCGGCTTTTTTGGCATCAACTACCACACTGGTTGCCAGGGACTTTACCTGGCGGTTGGAGTTACCTGTGGCAACCACCATAGTGTCCATCATGCCCGTCAGTTCGCGCACATCGATACTGTTGATATTAGTGGCCTTAATTTCTTCAAGGGCGTTGATAACAATGTCTTTCAGGGCTTGCGTCATAGCAATTATTTACTCGTATAAATGATGTTGTTGAATATAATCGACCACTGCATCAGGGGTCATAAACTGTATATTTTCGCCCTCTGCTACTTTGCGGCGAATCTCGGTGGATGACAGGTCCAGCATGGTGAGCTCACAAAAATGCACAGAACCCGCCGGTGACTGTTGCAGCAGATCCAAGTCGTCACAGCGATGGGTATCGATCCAGTCTGCTACTGTACATGATTGAGGGAGCTCCCAGTCCGGTCTTGAGGACACCACAATATGGCAGTGGTCCAGAAGCTCCTGCCAGCGTTGCCAGGTATCTATCTTTGCCAGTGCATCCATGCCTATACAGAAAAACAGTGGCTGATCTGGGCCGATTTGTCGGCGCACCAACTCGAGCGTATCAATGCTGTAGCTGGCCTCAGACCGCTGAAGTTCTAGATCATCTGCCACCAGTAATGACTGGTTGCTGATCGCAGCAACTAGCATTTCCAAGCGCTGTTGAGCGCTGGCCTGAGGTTCGCCGCGATGGGGTGGGGACGCGCAGGGCAGCATGCGCATGCATGGTACTTGCAACAGCTCAGCGAGCTCTGTAGCAATCCTCAGATGACCTATATGCACCGGATTAAAGGTGCCACCAAACAGCGCGACCGCCATATTATTGACGGATCTGCCCGTCGCCAAAAACCACCCATTTCTGACTGGTCAGGCCCTCGAGACCCACTGGGCCGCGAGCATGTATTTTATCGGTAGAGATACCTATTTCGGCGCCCAGACCATATTCAAAGCCATCGGCAAAGCGGGTCGATGCATTAATCATCACTGAACTGGAATCCACCTCGGCAATAAAGCGTCGGCCACGATTAAAGTCTTCGGTGACAATGGACTCGGTATGCTGGGAGCTATAGTGATTAATATGCTCAATGGCTGCATCGATTCCGGCCACTATCTTAATCGACAGAATTGGCGCCAGGTACTCTTGCGCCCAGTCTGCCTCAGTAGCTGCTGTCATGGTGCTAATAATGGCTCGTGATTTTTCACAGCCGCGCATTTCAACGCCTTTTTCACTGTAAATTTTGCTCAGCTCTGGCAGCACAGCTGCTGCCACAGGCTCGGCGATCAACAGAGATTCCATCGCGTTGCACACCCCATAGCGATGGGTCTTGGCATTGTCGGCAATGGCTACGGCTTTCTTGAGATCGGCGCGATCGTCTATATAGACATGGCAGTTGCCATCCAGGTGCTTAATCACAGGCACGCGTGCATCTGCGCTGACGCGCTCTATAAGACTCTTGCCGCCCCGGGGCACAATCACATCCACATAGTCCGTCATGGTAATCAGTTCGCCCACAGCATCTCGGTCAGTGGTGTTAACCACCTGTACTGCAGTCTCAGGCAGCCCAGCAGAGGTCAAACCTGCAGAGATACAATCAGCAATAGCTCGGTTGGAATAGATCGCCTCGCTACCGCCCCGCAAAATGGTGGCATTGCCAGATTTTAAGCACAGGCTGGCCGCATCAATAGTCACATTGGGGCGAGACTCATAGATAATGCCCACCACACCCAGAGGTACACGCATCTGACCCAGCTGAATACCGCTGGGCCTGTAGCCCATATCGGTTATTTCGCCTACGGGATCCTGCAGGGCAGCAACCTGGTGCAGCCCTTGAATCATGGCGTCTATGCGCTCATCGTTGAGCTCCAGGCGATCCAGCAGTGCGGCATCCAGACCTTTGTTGCGACCATTCTCCATATCTGTGGCATTGGCTGCTAAGAGCTCAGATCGGTTGCTATCAACCATACCGGCTATTGCCAACAGCGCATTGTTTTTAATAACCGAGCCGGCACGGGCAAGCACCCGAGATGACTCTCGAGCGGCGATACCCACAGACTGCATATAGCCTTTAATGTTCATGGTGTTTAATCAGTTACAATCGACTTTGATGGAACGCGCCATTATACGGGTAGCACAGCCAGAATTCCCTATTTTTGCTGTCTACAGTCAATTTCTAGGTGCTCTGCGTACAAAAGTCATCGCGGTTGACAGGGGACAATGGGTTGCAACAGGTAATTTCAACGCTCGCCAGCGGCCAAAATTGGCTGGTACTCACAGGTGCAGGTGTCAGTGCAGACTCAGGGGTGCCCACCTACAGGGACAAAGAGGGTGCCTGGCAGCGGTTGCCTCCGGTGACCCATCAGCAGTTTATGGCGGAACAGAGCGCCCGACAGCGATTTTGGGCGCGCAATATGGTGGGCTGGCGTTTTATGCTTGAGGCGCAACCCAACGTGGCCCATCTGGCACTGGCCGCCCTCGAAAAAACCACCGCTGTGTCCCATTTGGTGACGCAAAATGTCGACGGCCTGCATCAGCGTGCGGGCAGTCGCAGGGTAATAGATCTTCATGGGCGGGTGGACACTGTGTCCTGTATGGGCTGTGGGCTGAGACACCACCGTGGAACTCTCCAGAACTGGTTGGAGCAACTCAACCCTGAATTTAGCCAATTAGCCGGTGTGATAGGCCCAGATGGTGATGCTCATATTGATAAGCTGGATTATTCTAGTATGCAGATTCCTGACTGCGAGCACTGTGGCGGTATCTTAAAACCTGATGCAGTATTTTTTGGTGATTCTATACCCAAAACTCGCCTCGACCAGGCTCGGCAACAGCTAACTTCGGCGCAGGGCCTATTAGTTGTGGGCTCATCTCTAGCCGTTTATTCCGGGTACCGTTTTTGTCTCTGGGCTCAGGCTGAGGGCAAGCCCATAGTGATTCTAAACCAGGGTGCAACCAGGGCCGACCCAATAGCCAGTCTCAAGGTAGACAGCCCCTGTGCCAGTATTCTTCAGAAATGGTTGCTCAGTTGCTGAGCCTAGAGATGCCGGCCGGCAATTTCAGCTAGAGCCTCAAGGTGCCCAGGCTGGGCATTTAAGCAGGGAATATAGTGAAAGGTTTCACCGCCGTGCTCGATAAAAATCTCGCGCCCCTCGCCGTCAATCTCTTCAATGGTCTCCAGGCAGTCCGACGAGAACCCAGGACAGATAACTGCTACATGCTTAGTACCCTCCCCAGGCATGGCTTCCAGCGTTTTATCTGTATAGGGCTGCAGCCAGGGCTCGCGGCCAAAGCGCGATTGAAAGGTAGTCATAATGCGGTCTTCGTCGAGGCCCATATGCTCCCGCACCAGTCGGGTAGTCTGATGACATAGGCAATGGTAGGGATCGCCTTT
>Ga0129327_10000681_pt1 | contig 20480 bp, 16 predicted proteins | sample CPBDNA_6_FD_111799 | JGI IMG/M metagenome (GOLD analysis project Ga0129327, IMG submission 111799) | Freshwater to marine salinity gradient microbial communities from Chesapeake Bay, USA - CPBay_Spr_31_0.8_DNA | ecosystem: Environmental > Aquatic > Marine > Coastal | place: USA: Chesapeake Bay... | reverse complement strand
GAGAAATTTCTGTCGCTGCTTCCTCATCATCATCAACGTCTTCATCATCGTCTCTCTCGCTCTCACTCTGTCTTCATCCTCGGTTGCAAAAAGGAGTTACTATCATCCGCCATAATACAGTAGTTCGTCGTTCGTTTCTGAGAAAAAAGTGAAGAAGCAAGAGGAGAGAAAAAAAGAATCATTTTCCTCAAAGAAAGAGAGAAAGAAAAGATTGATGTTGTCGTCCTCGTGTATCAGACGAGGACAAAGAAGAGCTTTGGGACTGTCGCGTTGTTTGTTGCGAAACGCTTCTTTGTCTTCTTCTTTTTCGTTCGCGTCGTCTTCAACGAGAGGGAGAGAGCGACGACAACTTTTCAAGGAAGAGCAAAAACCGGAACAACAACACGATGATGACACATTCTTTCCGGAGAAGAACGAGAGAAGAACGGCGTACATAGAAACGTACGGGTGTCAAATGAACGCCGCGGACAGCGAAGTCATCGCCGCCGTGTTAACCTCGCACGGGTACGAGATCATAGAGAGCAAAGAGAAAATGATTTCGATGACATCTCCTCCGGAAGTGATTTTGGTGAACACGTGCGCGATACGAGACAAAGCGGAGGAACGAGTGAAAACGAGACTGAGACAGTTTCGCTCTGATACTACGAAGAAGAGTAGTTTTAGTACTCAGCAAAAGAAGAAGAAGAAGGCAGTCATCGGGGTGTTGGGATGCATGGGCGAGCGCATCAAAGGTGACTTGTTGAAGAAAGACTCGAAGGGTGTTCGGTTGGCGGATATCGTGGCGGGACCGGACAGCTATCGAGACTTGCCGAGATTGATTGAAAACGCGATATCGAATAATAATAGTAATAATAGTATTGGTAAGAAAGAGAAGAAGAAGAAGAAAGAGGATGATGACAACGAGGAGAAGAATGACGATGGAAACGAATCGTCGCGAAAAAGATTCGAGCCGAAGATTACGGAGACGATGAACGTCGAGTTATCGACGACGGAAACGTATTCGGAGATTTTCCCCATGCGAAGAGGTCGAGTGGAAGATATGAGCACGTCCGCGTTCGTAACCATACAAAGAGGCTGCGATAATATGTGCGCGTTTTGTATCGTTCCGTTCACGCGCGGGAGAGAGCGTTCGCGGGATTCGGCGTCGATATTAGAGGAAGCGAAGAAAAGATTTTACGAGGAAAATGCGCGCGAGATTGTTTTGCTCGGACAAAACGTAAACAGTTATTCGGATAAATCGCACGCCGCAGCCGCAGAGGAAGAGTCGTCGTCGTCGTCTTCAAACACCGCAACAACGACGACGTCGAACGAAGTATATGCCGAAGGATTCAAGAGCGTGTACGTGCCGAGTAGGAATCATGAGTACGATTTCGCTAAATTGTTGAAGGACGTGTGCGCCATCTCGCCGGAATTACGCGTCCGATTTACATCGCCGCATCCCAAGGATTTTCCGGATAATCTGCTCCAAACGATTTCCGATACACCAAACGCTTCAAAGTTGTTACATATGCCGGCGCAGTCTGGATCGACGTCTGCGCTTGAACGAATGAATCGAGGATACTCGCGCGAAGCGTACATGAATTTAATCGACAAGGCGAAAGCAATCATCCCAGACGTCGCGTTTAGTTCCGATTTTATCTCTGGTTTTTGTGGAGAAACTGAAGAGGAACACAAAGACACCATTTCACTTTTAAAGCGAGTGCAATACGAACAGGCGTTTACGTTCGCGTATTCTTTGCGAGAGAAAACGGCAGCGTCGAAAAAATTAACCGACGACGTGCCCGAAGAAGTAAAACAGAGACGATTAGCAGAAGTCATTGAAACGTTCCGCGAAGCGGCCAAAGAGAAAGCAAAGGGCGAAATCGGGAAGACGCACTTGGTTTTAGTCGAAGGAACGAGTAAACGTGACGATGCAAAAGCAACGGGAAGGGCAGATAACGGGAAACGCGTCGTATTCATGAACAACGATGAAAGTAAGAAAGGAGAGTACGCAGAGGTGCGGATTCGAGAAGCTGGCGTGAACACTCTGATCGGCGATTTCGTGAAGAAAACAACCGCGAAAGCGTTTTACGATGCAAACGCAGGGAAAGCTTGGTACGCGTAGTAGGAAATAGATATAATAAATGTAATATTTGTATAACAATTTAGACGGCAATCGCAAATCGACAAAAGCGTTCCCGGATTTATTCTTTTTTTTTCATTTGTTTGGTTTTAAATAGTGTATAAAAGTATAATCCACATCATCAGCACCATCATCATCGTAAAATACAACAACGAAAGGTGACGATAGATTGATCAGTAATGAATCTGTTGTTGTTTCTTTACGCCCGCTTCAACTTTTTCATGATGTCTTTGCCGTGCGCGGCGTAAACCGCCAAGGCGAGGATGGCGCCCATCATTCGCATGCTTTCTTTGTAGTTTTTGCACGGCGTGATGGCTTTCTCGGTGTACGCCAAGTACATCATGGACAAGATAGCTCCGACGCGAACCTTGGCGAAACCAATTTGCTCGTTCTCAGTCAAGTACATTTGAGCGAAAAGCAAACCGAAGATGAGACCCATCAACATGACGGCGCACCAGTCCAGTTGCGCGTATTCGACGGCGGTTCTCTTCCCTTTCACATTCGATACGGCCGCCAAAAAGTCAGTCGTGATCATTTGAAGGAAAAACGCGAGGCATCCGAGAGTCATGCCGAAGAGACACTTCGCCGTGGTCGTCGCCGGTTTGTACCAAACCGAGCCCGCCGGCAAGCGAGAGGTTGAGCTGACGGACGAAAACAAACCGATGAACACGAAGGAGGAGATGAGGCCAGCCGTGTATTCTTTGGCAACCACCGGAATGGCGACGGTTCGAATAGACTGAGTAGAATGCGCGATTTGCAAAGTCAATCGTTGGCACGCCATGATTAAGGCCGTGTTGCAGTATCTCAATCTCGCGCCTTCAGAGCACTTGAAGCAGACGTAAAACGCATCCGCGAGGATGGTGCACAAAAACACCCCAGTCCACGACGCTCCAGACGCTTGGACGACGGACGCTTTTTTCAAGCCGTAGAACTTAGCGCCGAAACTTTCGATCGGTAAACCGATTTTGTCGCCCAAAAGCATGACGGCGTAGTATAACCCCATCAAGTTGGAAACCAGGATGACCTGTTTGTTGTGTACGTTGAGTGTTGAATTGAATGAGAGCACCGGTAATTTAAGTATTTGAATTATTCCAATCGTACGTAGTAATAATTGTCGAATTTACTCAATTCTCCAATTCACTTTCTTTACTTTGAAACAACGACGAAATTTATGAACGACGACGACAGAAAGAATAAAAATGAATGAACTAAAAACTACTCCTTCGCTTTTGGCAAAGTGTCTCGAGCGATAATACCTTTTGCGAAGATGTAAGAGAAGCCCACATGTTTACAACAGAATTGAGAATTTGAATGAAGAGATTTCATCATCATTCCACGTGGCAAACAGACCCCCCCTTTTTTTTTTCAAAAAAACGAATAAAATGCTCAAAAGTGATGAAAACGCAGAGGTTTGTGTTTTTCTCGTATTCAAAAATTCTAGGTAAGACACCGCGACTGGTATAGGTATGTGCTGCACACGTGCACACGATGCGCACATCAACAAATTAATCGCTAAACAATAAGCTGGCAGCGGTTTCCGCGTTCCCCCCGGTCGCTTCTAAAGCCTGGACGACTCGTTCGCGAGAGAATCCAAGCTGCATTAAATTGGCGACCACGGCTTCCGGAAAGGCGCTTCTTCCTCCTCCTCCTTCTCCTCCAGCTCCTCCTAAACCACCGCCGGCGATTGGGGGAGAGACGACGCCGGAAATTTCTGTCGTTGCCGGACGCGACGGTCGTTCGTGCACTCCGCTCACTTCAGCGGCGACGTCATCTAGTGGTGGTGCTACAACTTTCGTGGTGTCGTTCTTATTCTTGTTCTCGTCGGTGGCGTTCATCATCGCGTCTTGTTGTTTCAGGTTTTCTTGATCTTCATGTTGCTTCGGAATGTCCCCTTCGCCTAAAAACGGAATCTCCTCACCAGTTGTGCCAATCTTCAGGACGTTCTTCTTCAAATCAATCACGCACTGATGTCTCTTTAACATGTCCAACCCAAAAATAAACTCCATCTTTTGTCCCTCTAACACGGAAAGAGAACACGCTAAAAACGTACTGCCGACCTTAATTTGCGCTTGAAGCACTCTTCCGACGATTTTCTGCGTCCCCACGCCTACCGCGGTACCTTTAAAGCGTTCGTCAATATCCTTTTCTAAGTTACACTGTCTCGCGCAGTCTAAACCCATGATGGACATCTGCGCTCCACTATCGATGAACACCTTCATTTTGTGTCCGTTCAACTCCATGTTGCAATATAACATAGTCACACTTCCCCAAATCAGCTCTGGCGTATCTTCCATCACTTGCTCGTACATATCGTCGTTCCGCTTTTGTTTTAAAATTCGTTCTATTTCTTTTTGCGCCTCAACGTCGAACGGGTCTCTTTCCAGTCTCGCGTACATCTCCGCTTCTTTCCTCTTCGATTCGCGTGTTCGCGTGTTCGCTTTCATCACGTATTCCGTAAACGCCTTCACGTCGTCCTCTCTGAGAATCGTTACCAGCTCTGGAGGTAACGACGAGTCCCCATATTCCATTTCTCGTTTCAAATCAGCCATCATTTCTCTCGACTGCTTTTCTAGCTCTTCTGGAGTTTGAGGAACGCCTCCTCGCGATGAAGGTTGTTGACCGACTCCACCACCCATACTCATCATCGGTTGTTGTTGTCTTTGCTGCTTCTCCGTGACTAAAATCATATCGTCGTTTTGTAACCCTTTAGATGCGATCGTGCTCGTCTCTGCGTTCGTCTCAACAATATCGTCGTCTCCAATTAACACTTTCCCGTTGTGCATCAATATTTGTTTCTCTTCGGAAATGTTCAACTCGATGGCAATCATGGCTTGCAAATTCACCAAAGGCGCGTTCGAATCTATCTCTATTTGCGCGATGTTGGATTCGTTCGTTTGATTGCACACGGTTAATCGCATCTTTTTTTCGGAAACGTTAGTGTTGTTGTTGCGTTCAAACTATTCTTATTCTTTTTAAGATTGTGTGTTTGTGTGTGTGTGTGTGTGTACTCTTCTTTTTGTTCTTCTCTTTCGAGTGATGATTTGTGAAGTTGTCGTGTCGTGTTGAATGAAACGTAAAACGAGTGTCTCGGAACGAACAATCATCAATACACGCACACGATGAGAGGGTGGTTAAAAATTAAACTCTACAATAGAAACGACTAGAAACCTATGTACGTGTATTTATGCGCGAAGACAAAACGAGGATTCAAAAGAAATCGACGCCGGTTAACTCGGCGCTTCTTTGCCACAACCACTTGGCGTCTTCTTCGTTTCTCGCGGCGTTTGTCGAGACTTTCTCTTTGCAGTTATCGAAATATTTGCCGCGATATTGTTTCGCGGTCGGATCGGAGGCGAGATAGACCGAGGTTTCCGCACCTTGAGCGGGCGTTTTCATCGTTTGGCGTATGATGTTGAAGATGATTTCTTCGTACCATTGCGGCTTTTTATCCATGTCGTAGAGGTATCTTCCCAATTCCGTATCCACCGCCCCCGGATGCAAAGAATTAACCGAGACGTAATCACAGTCCTTCTCTCGTTCTAATTTCCTCTGTAACTCGTTCGCGAATAAAATGTTCGCTAATTTCGACTGCCCGTACGATTTCCAGTTGTTGTAACTCCCCGCTTTCTCGTAAAACAGATCGTTCTTCTCCAGCTTGCCAAATCTGTGCGCTTCGCTCGACACGTTGACTATTCTCGCGTCTCGCTGACTCTCCAACAGTTTCGGCAACACCATGTTCGTGAGTTTAAAATGCCCGAGATGATTTACGCCGATTTGATATTCAAACCCATCTTTGGTCTTCATCTCTGGCGTGGCCATAACGCCCGCGTTGTTGATTAAAACGTCCAAGCCGTTTTCTGAATCCATAAACTTCTTCGCGAACGCTTCGATGGAGTTCTGGTCGTTCAAATCCAACGCTTCGATTTCTATATCTACTAATCCACTATTAACACCGAGCGTTTGTGCTAAACTCTCTCTCGCTTTTTCCATTTTCTCTTTATTGCGAACCGCGCAGATGACTTTGTAGTCTTTTTGTAACATCGCCAGCGTCGTTTCGTACCCGATGCCGGTATTCGCGCCGGTTATTACGCACGTTTTTTTCTTCCTTGCATTCTGAACACTTTCGACGTCACCCCCCTCGTTTGCTGATGAGGACGACGACGATGAAGACGCTCTGGTGTTGGTAAAAACAACCCCGACTGCTCTTCTGCGCCTCCTCTTAAAAGTCGTGCGACGAGTCGTCTTTTCAGGAGTCGTCGCAGCAGCGGCGGTGTTCTTCGAAGAGTAACTTTTGGTGAGAGCAGGAGTAAACATATCTCTCCGTTGCTTGTGTGTTGCGTAAAGAGAAAAGTGTGGATTTCCCCAAAAGCAGAAAAACTTCTTTTCGTGCGCGCACACACACACACAGGCGAGAGGAATACTCGTCGTCATGAAAGAAGAAGAAGAAGACAAAGAAGAAGAAGAAGAAGAGAAAGAACAGCAACGACGAAAAAAAGAAGAGATTTCTTTGTTGCTCTCCAAGTGTCGCTCTTTGTTAGAGCGTGCGAGAAGGACGGTCGCGGAAGCGCGGATTGGATTTTTTACTCACCACCCCGGAAACAATTTTGTTGGGAACGAGAACGAGAACGAGAACGAGAACGAGGACGTAAACGAGAAGAAGAAGAAGAGAGATGCGGCGATGACGGAGAGTTTAGAGCGAACGCTCGAGGAGTGCTCTGCGACGGTCGCAGAAATCGAGAGGAGAGTTTTAGTATTCGCAAACAACAACAACAACAAGAACAACAACAACAAGAACGAGACCAAAATCGTCCTCGTGTTTAAAACAGAAACGAGAACGATACGAAGAGAGTTGGAGGAGGTGAGGAAACACTTGACGAGTTTCAAATGCGACGACGACGACGAGAAAAGAAGAATACCACCACCGTTAATCCCGGAACCGCAAAAAGACGCGTCGAGAAAAGAGCGAGAGGACATCGTCAGAGAGGCGTTGCGCGAAGAAACAGACCAGTTTGTGTATTGGAAGAAGTCGGCGAAGATGTATTTAGAAAAGGCGAAGAAGAAGATGAACTCGGTGGCGACGAAGACCAAGACGGCGGTGAAGAAATTCGCCGCGACGACTGCTGCTACTACCACGACGACTACGACTAAAAATGAAGAAAGATATAGCGACGCGCAGAGGCAAAGAGAACGGCGAGAAGAGGAGGAGATTCGACGCTTGCGAAGGTACGGGTACGAGAACGCGACGACGAATAATAATACCGGAGAGCAGAGCGTGTTCGAAGGAGATTTAGACGAGAAAAACGAAGAGGAAAAAGAAGACGACGACGACGCGCGGAGGAAAGCGTTGTTCGCTACGATAACACCAACAGTAACGACGATGACATCATCGCTTCCAAGCAACAACGACAACAATAACAACAGAAATACCGACAACACTCGTTACGACATCAACGCCGCTCGAAACTCCACCCTCGCCGCCAACCGTTCCGCCATCGCTTTAGAAGACAGTTTAAAACAAGCCGAACGCGCTGAACAAGCTGGGAGAGACACTTTAGAAAACCTGCGACGCCAACGAGAAACGTTGCAAAGAACCGCGGCGCAGATGCAAAACGCGAAAGATACCGTGGAAGAGAACAGGAAAATCGTGAAGAAAATGAGCCACTGGAGTCGTTTAGGTTGTTAGAGAGAGATGCAGAGAGAGAGTCGTTTTAGTAGGTAGTAAAAGTAGTTCAGACTTCTTCTTCTATGTATAGTGTGGTCGTGTAAAAGCCCCTCGATGATGTACCTATGGTGTATTATTTGTACTGCGCGTGCGTCTTTTGAGAAAGGCACCCTTTTTTCTCTCTCATCGTCATCGTTAAAAAATCGTTACGACGCGACACAAGTTTGACGAAAGCGCTTCTTCGTTAAGAAGAAGAAGAGATGGACATCGTGCACAAAATGCGTCTGCACGCGTCCGTGGACCAATTATGCGTGGACGATATCAACGCTTCAAACATTCACGGCATGTTGCAGTTCGCGAGAGAGGATTGCTTTTCGATTAAGAAAGATTTAATCGACGACTGCGCGGAACACGTGACGAGACGAATCAAACACGATTCTCAAAACGTTCGAGTGAAAGCGTTGAAGCTGGCGTCGATTTTAGCGAGAGAAGGACCGGAGGAGATGAAGTTATGTCTGAGCAAACGCGTGGCAAAGATACTAGGAGATATCGTCGTCGATAACGGGGAGAACTTTGGTAAGAAAACGTTCGAACACGCGAAGGACACCACGGAGTGTCTGTTCGGCAATTTGACGAAAACGAGCGGGAGCGCGATTGGTAGCGAGAGTAGTAACAGAGGGAGTGATTCCGCGAAAATTGTCGGAATATCCGGACAACACTCGCAACAACACTCGCAACAAGCCTCGCTCACCGGTCTCGAAGTCGCGTCCGGTTTACTTCGCACGGCGGGCGGAACGGCGATGAACGTGGCGGAGAAAATCGGAGCGCAAGTGAACGAAATCGCAAAGGAGAAAGAAAAACATCGAACGAAAGTAGACGAAACGTACGAAAAGTCTGAGATGACCGGTGGATCGTTGGCGGATGCCATGCGAGGAAGAAGTGGAACGACCGCGAGCGGACCGTGGGGGAAACCGGAGGAAGAGGAAGAAATAGCAAAAGTAAAACCAGAAATAAAAGCAGAGCAAACAACGATGACACCAACACCGTTGTCTTCAGATCCTCTGGCGGATTTGCTCGGGATGGCGACGAATTTTAGTAATAGCGGTAGTGCGCGCCAAGGAGAACAACAATCCGATTCAGAAGTGAAGCGGCGGCAGAAAGCGTCGGAGTGGGTGCTCAAAGGTACCGGTCCTACGAGAGCTATGGTACAATCACCACCGCCACCATCAGCAATGCCAACGTTAATACCGTTGGATGGATCCGAGGAACAAAAACGAGTCGACTCGTTGTGTGGCGTTGCCGGAGTAAAGCTCGTCCCCGACGAAGCCGAACTCGCGCAACTCTTTGAACACATCGACAGGAAAGGATTAGAAGCATCTTTAATCGTGCGAGCGCTGCTTGATAAAATAGCCTTCGGGTACGACGCTGAGCTCATGGACGCGCAATCTGGATGGAAGTGCGCGAAAAAAGCGCTGGGTTGTGTGTCTAAAGCGTTATCTCGACGAGACTCCGTTTTAGCGCACGCGTTGAAAGAGGATGAAAACGTAAAGTTGACCCTTCGCAAGACGATGGAAATCAAAGGCGTGAAAGATACGGTGAAAAAATCTGCGGGCGAGATTTTGAAGCAATTGGACGAAATGGACGCCTCGTTCTTCGGAACTACTAGTGAGACCACCACGGCTCCTCCTCCTGCTCCTCCTCCTTCTTCTTCCTTTCAGTCGGGAGGATTAGACGCTTCGCTGTTCATGGTCGATGCCGCGAGCGATACGAACGACGCGTTCTTTTCGTCCATGGCAGGTACGACGACAGCGGCAGCGACGACGACGACGGCGAGGACAAACTACGACGCGCCAAAAGCTCCAATGACCGGACCAGGTTTACAAGCTTTAGCGGAATTAGACGCGCAGCAGCAGCAGCAGCATAATAAAGATGGGACGAGACAAAAACAAGACGTGACGAAAGCGTTTGCGTCTTTGAAATGGTAAAATTGAATTTTTTATATAATTACAAATAACTCTCTCCCTCTCTCTCGGTGTAGTGTGGTGTGTACGATGCCGCGCTTCTTAATCCTCCTATATTCTCTTTCTATTTATTTCTTCCAAAAGCCTACGCCTGGTACCTCCCGACGATTTTATACTTCGACTTGAACTTTCGCTCCCAATCGTTGAGCACTGAGAGCTGTTCGTCATCCAAATCCGACAAATCCGTATTCTCCACGTCCTCGATTTTCAAAGACATCAGCGCTAACGCTCTCGAGGCGTCTCTCCCCGCAAAATTCGCGTACGGTCCTTCCGGTCCGTAGAAATCTTTCGCCGCGGTCACGTCGTAGACGATATCTTTACAGCACAAATATATCCTCTTTTCCTGAGAATGATTAGTCCCTCCCCCGGTATATCTCATCAACTCCTCTCGAGTTACAATCACGTCTGGGACGATGACTAAAGATTCCATCTTATCCTCCAAAGAGTCTCTCGGAGAGATGTGGAGTTGTGATGATTGCCCTTGTCCTCCTCCTCCGTTATTCTCTCCTCCTTCTTGGCTTTGGGCGTTCCCCATTTTGCAAAAGAAAGAGAGATGAGAGAGAGAGAGAGAGCAAAGGAGGGGAGCGTTTTTTTTTTGGGTGCGATTATGACGTCTCTTTTGTTCCTTTTTTCTTTTTCTTTTTCTTTTTGTGTTGGTGTTGGTGTTTGTCTTGAGCAGGGCGAAAGGCCAGAAAAGCGACGGGTCGCGGTGGCGGCGGCGAAGAAGATGGTCGGAGGAGAGAACTTTATGCGCAACTTAAATGAGTCTTCATACGTTCTGTGCTAAATTTATATTAAACTCTACTATTTACATCTTCTCAGTGAGGAGAAGAAGAGGTAAAAATTAAACCAAAAAGCTGGCGGTGTTCAACTTCTCGGCCAATTGGAGTTGAACCTTGGCGACGTTGGCGACGTACGAAACCATCATGCAATCTCTGCCGCTTTCGCCAAAGACTCGGGCGAACTGGTCGTTTGTCAACTGCGGCGTCGCTCGGAGAACCTCGGCGACTTGCCTACCTACTCTAGAATTTCCAACGACTATTGAAGAACTCTCCCCTCCGTTTTCTTCCGCGCGTATTTTGCACTCGTCCAGTAACTTTTCAATCTTTTCCACGGTTTTCTTCAAACCTTCCACGGCGCTCGAGTTTTCCGCGTTCTTTTCCGTTTTCGTCGCGCTCAACGCGTCAAAGCCGACGCGTTCCGCGAGCTCGAAGTTCGTCACGCACGCGATTTCTTGGAAACACGCGGAAGACATGCCCATGTCCTCGTCCTCGTCGTCCTCGTCCTCGTCTTCGTTTTGATGTTGTTCTTTCTTTTCCTCTTTCCCGCTTTTTACTGCTTCTTTCTTTTCCAACTCTCGCCTTCGCGCGAGCGAACTGACGCCAAAATCTAAACTCCTGCCGACCCAAGCTCTGACCAAATTATCCGTATCCTTAAACTCCACGTCGAAGGTTAAATGCAACGGCGCGGAGATGTTCATGCCCATCTCTTTGGCGTAAAACTCGTGTATTAAACTCGACGCCGGGACGATCCCGTCCCCGGTGGAATACCATCCAATCACAATCTCTTTCGGGTTTACTCTCGCGTGTAACTCAATCATCGCGCGGTGGAATTCCACGTCCAGTAAAACCTGCCCGGTGGATTGTTGCACGTTGTGTGGCACCGCGTACGAATTCGTCACTTCCAATCTGTTTGTTTTCGCGTCGTAGTGGCCTAATAAAGTGCCGATCACTCGTTCCACGTTGTCGTTGCGGCGCACGTACGAGTCGCAGACGTTGAAAATGACGTTCGGATGGACGACCGCTTGGGACACGGAACCGGAAATTGGTAAGAAGAATCCCATTATTATATTACGTTGTTATATGTCTTCTTTATCTTCTTCTTCGTATCAGAGAGTGTAGTATCTGTCCTCGAATACGACGAATAAGAAGAAGAGTTTTGCGCTTACAAAACCTTTGTTGTTTGAGGAGATAAAATGAAGTTTTTTTGCGTGCAGAGAAGAATCGAGCCCCAAAAAATGAGTGACAAAAAAACAAAGAAAAGAGATTTGGTGGTGGTTTTTTTGTCTTCTCAAAAAAACCAGACTTCTTCAACAAACGCATAATATAAAAGCTCCTCTTCTTCTTCTTCTTCTCTTCGACGACGACGCGTTTAGAAGGAGCACGAGGAGGAGTAAGTGGTATGCGTAATAAATGCTCTCTGCTGTTGTTGTTATTAAAATTTGGCGGCAGCAACCTATCTCAACGCAACAAGCTCAAATCTGTGTACAATTAAATTCTTCATTTGGCAATTCGAAGAAGTTTAAGTTCTATTATTATTATATATGCATAGTGGTGTGTCCGTCGCTTTTTCGTCGTAAAAAGCATCAATGGAGCTCAAAGAAGGAACATAACGACGCGTGCAACTCGCTGCCACTTTCGAGGAGGTTCAACTCTTTTTCGATGCCTGCCTCGGAGAGCGCGAGTTTCAAAGCAATCTTCTTTCGAATTTTCTTCATGAGTTCGTCAACCACGACGCGGATGCGTTTCTTAAACGCGGTAGCGTTGACCGAAGGCATGAGTATTGATGACGGGTGATCCGCTCCTTTTCGAGAACCTTCTTCCTTCTTCTTCGATGAAGAGTTATTCATCTTCTGCGACGAGCGACTTGGTGGAACCGCAAAGTCGGCGCCAGACATACCGGCACCGCCGCCACCGTGCAAACCGTTACCGTTCGAAAGGTGCGCGGCGGACATGCTTAGTAAGTTTGGCGCGAGAAGATTCTGAATCGGTTGATTAAGATCCATACCACCAATGCTAGGGATACTACCTTGGCCACCCGCCAAGAGTAAATGCAATAACGCCGCATTTATGTTCACTTGCGGCTGAGTTTGAAGCGCAACTTGCGATTGGATTTGTTGAAGGAACAAAAGATTTTTCAATTCCTCTTGCGTTTGAGGAAGAAAAGAAGCATGCTGTTGCTTTTGTTGTTGTGCCAATACGTGCTGCTGTCTACTCGCCTCCTTGGCGGCAGCCGCAGCAGCAGCGACATTCTTCTTTTGCAGTTTGACTTGTGCCGCCGTGACGGCGTTGAGAGCGGTACTTTTACTCTTAATCGATGGTTGTTTCTGGTCCCGACTTTGTCGAACGTTCTCTTCTCGCATTCTCTGTAGAGCCTCTTTATACGTCTTGTGCAAAGTTGACTGTTCGACGGATATGTCGGCATCTTCGACAATGTCGTCTCTTTTCCGTTTTTCTTTTTCTGGCTTTTTCTTACTGAGCTCGTTTCGCTTTTCCTCTAACAGACGCGAGTAGTCTTTTCCCGAAGCGACGATATTTTTTTCGTTCTTATTTAGTTCTTGTTGCTGTTTGTCTTGTTGTCCTTTCTGACTCGCTTTGGTCTGTCCGTTATTTCCGCTCGCTCCTTTATTCATGAATGTGTTGATGTGCGCCATTCTTTCGCTCGTCGAAGCGTTCGGTAAAATATTATTCAAAGCATCCGCGGCGAGTTTTTCGATACCGGTAATATCCGGTCTTCCCCGAAGTTTCTCATCCTCTTTATCAACGCCGCCATTCGTAGCCTTGGTATGAGCATCATTCACATCCACGGCGTTATTTAAAGAAGTCTTCTTATTACCATTCGATGTCGTCGTCGTTTTCGCCTTCTTCTGAATATGACGAGCACCATCGGTATCATCTTTTTCCGCCGCTTCTAACAGCACTCGCATCGCTTCCCGTCTATCCTTCTCCTCTTGCGCTCTTCTTTCGTCTTCGAACACGTCTTCGAACACGTCGTTCTTCCTCGGTCGACCTCGTTTCTTTCTCTGACTTCCTTCACGCTCGCTCCCCTCGCTCAATAATTTCGATTTCGTTATCGTAGCGTTGTCGTTGAACTCCCGCGGCGGCGCGTCCGTTTCTACGGCGATGGTATTTCCTTCCTCTTCTTCGCTGCTCCCGGCTCGAAGGTCGTCCTCTCTCGTCGCCGTTTCTTTGTTCGAATATTCTTCTTCTTGCTCTTCTTTTCCTTCTTTTTGTGTGCTCGCGTTCTTCTTGGGTGGTGTCGTATTTTTTTCCTCCTCCTCCTCCTCAAAATTATCTAAATCGTTCTTAAGGAAAATTAATTGGCCAGACACAGACGAACCACCAAAAACACGTCTCGTTTGCGTCGTTGGAGTTTTTGAAGAATCGACGATGGTTCCACTCCTACTTCGAGGAAAGTTTTTATGAGGCTGTTGAAATTGTTCCCTCCCGTTGTTGTTGTTGTTGTTCTCGTTGTCGCTCGTAACAGCGCTGGTAGTATCGATGATACCTTTTTTAAGACGTGTTTTTGTCGTCGTTGTCCCGGCGATTGCGGTCGCGGTCATCTACTTTATATGTTGTCGTTGTGTCCAATTTTCGCTCTCGATCGGTACAAGAGAAAGGACTCTATAAACTCAATTTCTGATATTCCACGATTAATGGCTTCTTAAAATTAAACACGCAGAAAGAAGAGTATTCAGAAGTTTTTCAACGCGACGACGCGAGAATGATTTTGGAGAAGAGAAAAGGAAACAGAGCGTTGTTTTTCTTTCTCTCTCTCTCTCTCGAACGCCCAACAACACCAACACCAGTACAAAGTGACGTGGAAAGAGATTTTAATTTGTATTGTGGTGACAGCACTTTAAAAGAAATATTTTGCAAATCCCTCAGTGCCGACTTTCAAGGGGCAAAATGTGACCCTTTTTTTGCGGACGAGTCTCGTATGATGCAGATGCATATTATAAAAAAATCGAGTTCTGATTTGTGCTGGGCTCACACACAAAAACGACGGCGTGATGATGGTATGCGCGGTGCGTAGAGTACGCATCACGTATTCTCTCTTTCTCTCTCTCTTTCTCGTCTATTATATTTTGAATAATGGGGTGGTGCTTTTCTAATTCGTCTTCTCCTCTCCTTGCTCTTCTTCTTTGTCTTCTTGTTCTTCTTCTTACTAAAAAAAAGTGTACGTATAATCGCCCAATCGCTCGCGAGATTTATCAACACTCTTTAAATCGTATTCCGTCCACGCGTCATCTCTTCGGCTATTTAAAATATATGACGAAGAATTCACGTCACGTCGTCGTGGTTTCGTCGCCGATGCGCTAATGAACTCGAAGTAGCATCCTCTTGTTCTTACGTACTACATCAAGTTACAGCACTGATTTTGCTTCCTCGCTTGCTTATAAAACATCTGACTCGCTAACGACAAATCGGTGCTCTTATCGACGAGATTATCCAACTTCTCTCCTCTCGCCAACACGCTGTCTATAGTTTTGTGCAAAACAACTTTAGTATCGTCCAACTCTCTTTGAATCTTTAGAATCTTATCTGCCGCCATGGGATCTTGGTACTTCACTATCGCGTCTTCCATAATTTCGTTCCCTTTCACATCGTCCTCGGTGAGCGTTTTCCACTGCTCTTGACCAAACGTGTCGCAATAATCGTCGCATATTTTCTGTAACACACAAAACGCCGATCGAGACGGATATTCCTTATCCATCACCGCTATCGCCGCCAAACCGTTCCTATTAATCACGTGCACTAAATATTGATCCTGTTCTACCGATTGTCTCTGTCCTGGTTGCGTTCTCGCGACTATCGTTTTCGATATAAACGTGAGCATCTCCCGCACCGAGGCTCGTTGGAAATAGCCGAATTCTTCCACGTCTTCCGCTTTGCCTAAACATATCGGGTCCGTATTTTGCCCGCGCCATTTCCACACCGATAACGCCGTCACTTTCATTCTTATTATTATATCTTATTAGTATTGTCTTTGTCTTTGTCTTCTTCTTCTTCTTCTTAGAATCTCTGTTCTTTTTTCTGTGGTTAATCTTCACTCTTTCTGTCGAGGAGGGAAAGAAACACTCACTCTTGAGTGAAAAAAGAAGAAAAAAAAACGAAAAACTTTTCATCTGCTTTTTTGGTCTGTCTTTTAAGAAAAATGAGAGAAGACACATTACAAAAACATCATAAACGCATTCACACATAAACACCCCTTGCGCGTAGTATAATAATAGTATTTATTAAAGGAGTAGGAAAAACACGCGTTCATGGCAAAACTACTGGTGTCTTCTTCGTCGTCGTGTTGCAACTGTTTTTGCCGGCAAAATCGAACTTCAACAACTTCAATTTCAACGACGTATTTCTTCTTGAATTCGAAGAAGAATAATAATAAAAAGAAGTCGTTAAAGTCGTCCTCGCGTAGATCGATGATGCACCCTCGCCACCGCGGGGCTGCTTTAAATAATAATAGTAATAACGATGATACTGATGCACAAAAACACGCGGACGAAAACGGATACCCACACTTGATTGTGTTTGATTTAGACGCGTGTTTTTGGAACCAAGAGATGTACCAGTTGTACGATATTTGCGAGTCGAAGGATAATATCGTGGACGAGAAAACGAATACCGTCGTCGGCGCAGTCTCGGGGAGAACTGTGATACGAATGCACGAAGGGAGCAGGAAAGCGCTGACGGAGTATTACGAAGGGAAATATCCGGGCGCACGGTTAGCGACGGCATCGTCCGCGGACACGCCGCTGGCGGTGAAGATTGGTCAGTCCGCGTTGAGGAATTTAGAAATAGCGCCCGGCGTATCCGCAGCCTCGGTGTTTGCCATTGGATGGGAGAAGGAGTTCGACGGGAACATGCAAATCGGACGGACGCCCCCGTTGAGCGCGAACAAAGCGCAGACGCACTTTCCAATTTTAAGGAAGTTTACGAACATAGAATACCACAAGATGCTCTTCTTTGACGATTGTAACTGGGGCGATCACTGCGCGGCGGTGGAAAGTCAATGCGTCGAGCCGAAAGCTGGTTTAGGACCGGCCATACAAAGAACGCCGAGAGGATTAGGCGTAAAAGAATGGGAGACGGCGTTGGCAAAGTATAAAGCCCGACACGAGCAGTATTTTCAAAAATAAATCTATATCGGTACAGCATAAATATTATTATTAACAGCGTTTAACTTAATCTGACAAGTCTTCGTAGAAATTCAGTTCCTCTTCGGTCATCGGGCCTCTGTTCTTGGCGCTGTTTCTATTCGAGCGTCGTGTCCCGCCGATAACTCTCGAACTTCCTCTTCCCGCCGTGCCTCTTTCCATCTCGCTTTGCGATAAACCGCCTCCCCAGAACGCGTCGTCTCGCATCAACTCACCCGCGGGGACGTTGGAAATACCTCTCAAAGCTTTCTCCTTGTTCTCGAAGGATTTCAACACTTTCACCGAGGACGTGTTCAACTCCAACGAACTCACCGGCTGTAAAGATTTGTATTGCACGTACGTGTAATATCCGAACAAGGAGAATATGAAAATAATTGCAACCCCGGCGTGTACACCGGTTGGTATTTTCTTAAAGTTTGCCACCGCGTGTCCCGCGCCGACGTTTACGGCATTCATTGTACCTCGGGCGAATTTCTTCGAGTGGTGCGCGCCAAATTGCGCCGCTTTATTCAAAGGATGTTCACGATCGTACATGACTTTATACTTGAAGTTTGAAAGCGCTTCCACCGCAGAAGCTCTGCCTTGGCCACTGCTCGGACTGCCTCCTTCACCACCGGTAGCGTCTAAAGTGGTAGTAGCCGCCGCAGATGCCTTGGAAAATTGGCCAGCAAAAGCGCTCCCCTCGCTCCCCGGTCCTTCGCACTCCCACCAGTCGTCCACGCAACTGCGCGTTTTCGGATCGGACGCTTTACACGCTTCAGGGAACGAGCCCAACAATTCCGCAAACTGATCCGTCGTCGTCGAAGAAGAAGATCCGTCTTGCGTACACGTTCTACTACTACCAGTAGATGACTCGCAGTATTGATCGCTTTCTTCGATCCATACTTCAACAATCGCCTTGTGCGCGTTGAACGCTTTGCGATGCGCCTCCTTGACACCATCTAACCACGTCGTGGATTGTTTATACAATTCTTCGTCCACTTTGTTCGTGTCGCGAAGTCTTTTCAGTACCGCGTCTGGTTCGGTGGCTAAATCGACCGAGATGCCCATTTCTTTCCTCATTTTATTTTGTTTGGAACCTTCGTCGTTCGCGCCGTACGCCAAATCCGAGATTGCGAAACCGCTCATAAACGTGAGAGAAATCAATCCGTCTAATCCCGAATCCGCCGGGATGATTGCATCGAACCTTTCCGCAATCTCTTTCGCAGACGTACCGCCACCAAACTTTGTCGCTTGAGGGTTGTTCACGAATCCATCACACGCAGTCAACACGGCGAGTTTCGCTTCGTCCTTCGCGTCCACGTTTACTTTCACCGCTTTGCCGTTCTTTCTGTCCTCTCGAAGTTGCGAAAACATGGCATCGAAGACGTCGCACTTCGCGAGTTCTGGATACGGCGACTTATTCATGATTGAATAAATCGTCGCGTCCTCGACATCTACATCCGTCGATACGTAATATTCAACAGCTGCGTATAAACGCTCCAATCCATACACCGCCGGGTCGGCGACTTCTCCAATCCATCTCTCCAAGTTCAAGTCTTTGTTATACACCAAAGACGCGTCTGAAATGACAGAGACACCGGCATCGACGCCTGCTTCTTTCAAAGCCGTGCTTTGCTTTTTCAACGAGTCCATGCTACTTCCGCACGCGCCGGCGCACTCGCACGAACCCGCGCAAATGCATTTACCTGGACGCGCAAACGCGTATCCTAATCTTTTGGAAAAGCGAAACGCCGCGAAAGATAACGTCGGGTTCGTGAGTGGTGACGCGGACACGACGCCGAGCGACTTTGGAATACCACCAAGAACTTTTGTTGTTGTTGTCGTTGTTGTTGTTAAAGAAGTTGTGTTATTTCCGTCCGTGTTGTTCCTGTCACCACCTTTGGCGGCGCTCGCGATGGCGTTCGCAACCGTTTCCTCGTTTTTGTCAGCTTCTAAAATTGCCTCGTATACGCCTTGCGATTTATCCCAGTCCTTTTCTTGTTCTTGTTCTTTTTTCGTCGGTGCTTCCTCTTGCTCAACCTTCTCCTCCTCTCCTTCGATCGGTATTACTTCATCCGTTGGGACAGGGGCGGGAGTCTCCTCAACAGTGACTTTTTCTTCTTCTTCTTCTTTCTTCTGCTCCTCCTCCACTTTGTCGGTAGCAGTTGCATCGTCATCAGTAAAATCCATGGAAAGCGCGTCAGCTTCTTGCATCGGAGCGTCTTCTTTATATCGCTCCTCTTCTTTCCCGTCGCCTTTGAAAAGTGGATCGTGGGTGTCGGATTTTCCGTCGAGCACGACTTTGTCCGGTTCTTGCGGAGACGCGTCCTCTTCCTTCTTCTCTTCGTTCACCGCGGGTAACTCTTCAATCTCTCCCGGCGCTTCTTTTTCTTCTTCTGCCGCTACTGATCCCTCTTCCGTTTGCTGCTGAGCTTGCACACTTCTTTTCTCCTCCTCCTCTGCCATCTTCGCTACTTCTTCCTCCTCCTTCATTAACGTTTCGTATTTAGAGAGTTGCTCGTCCGCTTTTTCATCCGCTTTTTCACCTATTCTTTCTCCTTCTTCGGCGGACGTTATTTCCTCCTCCTCCTCCTTCTTCGCGTCACCCAATTCTGGTTCCGCGACTGGATCCACCGTCGATTTTTCCTCTACAGCGACCGCAGATTCATCCAAATTGTCTCCTTCTTCTCCGGAAGTGATGATGCTGTCGTTGATACCTTGTTCTTCTTCCGGAGACGTGGTCGGCCTTTCGCCCCCGTTTGGCGTTTCCGTCAATTCTTCTTCTTCTTCTTCTTCTTTCGAAACGTCATCATCGGTTTCGCCACCAGAAGAGTCGGTACCTAAATCACCCATCGACAAAGCGTCCGACTCTTGCGCTTCCGCCACTTCCTGTTCCATCATCTCTTCCTTCATTTCGTCTTCTTTCGTGTCCGGCGTCTCTGCGGTGGTCGTATCGTCCTCCGTTTCCTCCGCGGACGACGGAAGCGACCCCGGAAGCGCTTCCTTGACCTTTCCTGCTTCATCCTCGTCGTCGTCGGGATCTTCTTTCGTATCATCGTTCGATCCTGCTCGTCGTGATGAATCTCGTTCCATCATCGCGCTCGTAAACTCCTCCTCCTTTTCTTCTTCGACAAAAGTTTGTTCTCGTTCTTTTCGTTCTCGCGTATTCGTCGTCGTCATTTCCTCCTCCTCCTTTACTTCTTCTTCCTCCTTTCGTTTTTGTGTTCCAGAAGAAGGTGCCGCGCTTTCTTTGTCTTCTTCTTTTCGTCTCTTTTTTTCCTCCAACTCTTTCGCCAACAGTTTCATCTTTGCGCGTTGTTTTTCCTCCTTTTGTTGAATCTCTCTCTGTTTCTCTCGTTTTTGCGGAGAACTACCGCTGCTCATCCTTTTCAGAGCAGCGCGCGACGACGGCGTTTGTCGTGGTCCCACGCGATTCGCGCGGACAAAAATCCCCACGCTGGAGGAGGAGGACGATTTGGAACCACCAAAATCATCATCGTCGTCGTTAAAAGAAACACTCACGAACACCAAAGAAACGAACAACAACAACAAAAGGAGTCGTTGCAAAAACGAGTACTTTCGAGTCCTATTCTTGCGAAAAAGTATTCTTCTGTTTCTTCTTCTTCTTCTCCTCGGAATGTTGTTCTCAGTAGTAGTATTCGTACGAGTATTGGTTGTTACATCGGATGTCATCATTTTTTTCTTTCCCTTCTCTCTTTATCAAGTGTTTTGTCGTGCGTCCTTTTCTCTCGT
>Ga0129327_10000679_pt1 | contig 20521 bp, 15 predicted proteins | sample CPBDNA_6_FD_111799 | JGI IMG/M metagenome (GOLD analysis project Ga0129327, IMG submission 111799) | Freshwater to marine salinity gradient microbial communities from Chesapeake Bay, USA - CPBay_Spr_31_0.8_DNA | ecosystem: Environmental > Aquatic > Marine > Coastal | place: USA: Chesapeake Bay... | reverse complement strand
ATGGCAGACGCATTGAGATACGCACTCTATAGTTTTGAAGAGAACGCTCCAACATTCTAAAGCCGAGAAAAAAATAATTCTTGACTTTCAACTGACCTATAGCTATAATGATTAAAATTAGATGGTAGAATTAAAAAGAGACCCAGTAAAATACATACGAGATAGGGCAAAATCGAAATACGAGAAAGGTTCTGAATGTCGGATATGCGGCGTCAAGATAAAGTTAGACTTTCACCATTTCCATACTCTAGCTCCTTTACTGCGTAAATGGTTAAGTGAGAAGCAAAAGCTTCGTCCAGACCATTACACAGATGAGTATTTAATAATCTGGAGAGACGAATTTATAGATGATAATTGGGCTGAACTTTACACTGAAACAGTCACCCTATGTCACGACCATCATCTGAAACTACATTCCATTTACGGAAGAAATCCTCCGCTTCACACTGCAGAAAAGCAGAAGCGCTGGGTAGAAATACAACGAGAAAAATATGGCTTGGTATGATTTCTGGAAACAGGAAAAGTTAAATCCCGCGCAAGAAGAGATTGTAGTAAGTCTTGAAGGCTCTGGCCCTATTGGGTCACGGGAAATTATTCGTAATTATACCGCCTATTATGAATATTTAGAAGTTGTAAATCGTGGCGTAAATATGATTGTAGATGATACTGCAGAAATTCCGTTACGAGTAGGTGAACCAATTCAAGGATTGAATTCGGTTGTAAAAGGTGTTAGACGTTCTCGTGTTGACTTATTGTTGAATAAAGAGCCGAATCCTTTTCAAGATATTTCTACTTTTAAGCGAAACCTCATAATCGACTATATTTTAGATGGAAATATTTTCATCTACTTTGACGGATCTTCTCTTTACCACTTACCCGCTCATTATATGGATATTGAGCCGGATGAAAAAACCTATGTAAAAGGCTATACTTTCCAAACAAGTATAGGATATACTCCTACCGAAATCATTCATATTAAAGAAAACAGCTTCCACAGTATTTATCGTGGTACTAGTCGTTTAAGGGCAGCTCAACGAAGCATGTCACAGCTTACACGTATGCGTGAATTTCAAGATAATTTCTTTAAGAATGGCGCAGTACCAGGTTTGGTAATTAAATCCCCTTCTGTCATTAGTGAGAAAAATAAAGAGAGAATGATTCAATCTTGGGTCACGCGGTATAGACCGGATGGTGGCGGTAGACGCCCATTGGTGCTGGACGGCGGAATGGAGTTAGACTCAATTTCAAATGTTAATTTTCGTGAGCTAGACTTCGAATCTTCTATTGATGCCGCAAATAAGGAAGTATTGAAGGTTTTGGGTATTCCACCCATTATGTTAGATTCCGGAAATAATGCGAATATTCGTCCCAATCATAGATTGTACTACTTAGAAACCATTCTTCCTATCTTAGATAAAATTGATAAAGCCATAGAAAGATATTTTGGTTATAAGCTTACTCCAGATGTTAGCGATATTCCAGCACTTCAGCCTGAGTTAAGAGACTCAGCAGCATATTATACAACATTAGTAAATACTGGAATTATTACACCTAACGAAGCAAGAGAAGCTCTCAACTATAATGAAATATTCGGGGCAGGAGAGTTAAGAATTCCAGCAAATATAGCCGGATCTGCTGTAGATGCCTCACAAGGCGGAAGACCCACAGAAACTCCAGAAGAGGACACAAATAATGGAACCTAAAAAATCAAAACCAGAAATGTTATTTATGCTAGTCGAATTCTTTGCCGAAATGGGTAAGGTTATGACTAAATCAGAGTACTATAGATTAACTCCTGATGAGCAGCCAATTAATCACAGACTGCTAACTAGACACTTTAGAGGAAGGGGCTATAATAGTATTATTAAAACCGCTCGTCAAATGTATCCAGTTGAGTGGGCTTCTATAGGCTCTAAGCCCGTAGAAGTTGTAAAAGAGCAGGTTGTTTCTCAACCCGTTCCTAAAGTAAAGCCCGTTCTAGAACCGGCTTCAGAAAAAGATCTCAGTCCCATTGAAAAGCTGAGAACTTTATCAGGAGAATCAAGTGAATAAAATTTTTCATATTGGCTCCACTTTTAAAGCCTTTGAAGATGGGGATGATCTCCATATCACAGGTATGGCCAGTACTAATGGTACTGACCGAGTTGGAGATATTATTGAATCTGAAGCCTGGACAAAGGGCGGACTTCAAAACTATTTAAACAATCCAGTTATTCTTTTTAACCACGACTACAACCAGCCGATTGGCCGAGCAATTTCGCTTGGTACTAACGACAATGGTCTGCAGCTAAAAGCAAAAATTGCTAAATCTGCTGGACATGTAGGAGAGTTAATTAAAGAAGGCGTCCTTGGAGCTTTTTCAGTCGGGTTTCGAGTCAAGGATGCGGAGTATATGACCGAAACCGATGGATATAAGATTAAGGACGCAGAGTTATTGGAGGTTTCCGTAGTTACGGTTCCTGCTAACCAAGCTGCTACCTTTTCTCTTGCTAAGTCTTTTGACTCTGAATCAGATTATCAAGACTTCAAGAAATCTTTCAAAACAGTAGATTCCTTAACAGAATCTAATAACCTTCAGGAAACTGAAAAACATCTAGATTCCGTTAACGAATCAATGCCTACCGACTCTGATAAAGTCGAAGCACAGGAGAAAACTATGAGTGATATCGATATTGATGCGATTGTGGCTGCTGCTGTCGAAAAGACCGCAACTGCAATGGCAATGAAAGAAGCTGAACGCAAGTCAGAAGAGAAAACGCGATTGGAAGCAGAACAAAAAGCTGCTGCCGAAGCCGAAGCTCAGAAAGCTGCGCAAGAAGCTCAAATTGTAACCGCCGTACAAAGCGGTGCAGAACGTTTAATGGCTGACGTCGAAGCAAAAATGAGTGCTAAAGACGCTGACCATGCAGAAATCATTAGTTCATTGCAAAATGAACTGAAAGAAAAAGCCGCTGAAATTGAACAAATTCAGCAGAGCAAGCGAGTCTTCTCAGACCGCTCTAGCCAAAAGTCTGACGTTTCAGAACAAGATATGGTAAATGCACACATTTTGGGTGTAGTTACTGCCAAAGGCATGGAAGGTACTCGCTTTGGTCGTTCTATCCTGGAAAAAGCTGCGGCTGTCCAAGTTCCCGGCTCTACTAGCACTGACTATGAAACTATCGTTTCTACTGCTATTGAGCGCGATATTGAGCTTGAGCTTGTTCTCGACCCTCTTTTCCGTAAAATTCAGATGAATGCTGCTTCTATGGTTATCCCAACCATGCCCGACGCAGGTTATGCAGAATGGTCAGCAAATAGCTTTGCAGGTGCTCCTGTAGCTAGTGACTATACAGGTAACTTAGAAGCACGTGGCAATCCTGAGTCTCCCGCTGCTAACGATGGTATTGGCATGGGCAGTACTTTGTTGACCGTTGATCGTTTGATTTCTAAGTCTTTTATGGCTAATGAAACTGAAGAAGATGCAATTATGCCTATTCTTCCTTTGATTCGTGAATCTATGGTTCGTGCACACGTACGCGCTATTGAGCATTCAATCCTTGCAGGCGGTTCAACCGACTTTGTAAACCCTAACGGACCTAATGGTCTTTTAAAGCTGGCTACAGACCAGAGCAAAGTTCTTGATTCAGGTGCTTCTGCTGGTGCTTATGTTGCTACTACTGCAGCTTTGTTGAACATGCGTCAATCAATGGGTAAATACGGTCGTCGTCCTGGCGATGTAGTATATATCGTATCTTTGGATGCATACTACGACTTGCTTGATGATGCAGAATTCCAAGACGTGAACTTGGTCGGTAGCGATCGTGCTACTAAAATCTCAGGCGAAATTGGTCAGGCTTATGGCTCACCAATTATCGTATGTGACGAGTTCGCAGGCGGTAAGGTTGCTGGCAAGCATTGGGGTGTTGCTGTCAATACTCGTAACTTCTTAGTACCTGTTCTTCGCGGTGTAACCGTTGAGTCTGATTATGAAGTAGAGAAGCAACGTCGAGTTCTCGTCGCTACTCAGCGTCGTGGCTTTAAGCAGTTGTTCTCAGCTGCTGGTCAAGTTGTTGCGCATACTTGGTAAGATGTTTAGGATGGGAAGCCTTCGGGCTTCCCAAGCCTTTTTAGGAAAGAAATGGCTGATTTAATTACATTAGACGATTATAAACTACTAGAAGGAATTAACTCTACTCAATTTGATGAGAAGTTCGAGACGCTAATTACGAGTGTAAGTAAGCTTGTCCGAACCTATTGTAATAGTGAGTTTGACACCTATGCTAGTAGCCCAGGATATACAGAATATTTTGATATTCAATGGGATACGTATACTGTTCAACTAAAGTACAGTCCGGTGATTAGTATTACTAATGTTTATGAAAGAATAGGACAGTCTTCTACTTATAGAGAATTATTTACTGGAGGGGCAGGAGCAACTCCAAGCTATGACTGGTATCTAGATCAGATTTCAGACTCTATTTTTAGAACGCAAGAAAGTGGAGCTTATAGAAACTGGCCTCACGGTGTAGGATCGGTTAAAGTAACATATTTAGCTGGCTATACGACTTTGCCTACAGATTTACAACTGGCAGTAGCTGATATTATCACTTACTACCATTTAAACGAACACAAAGATAGACAGAGCATTGGCTCAGCAACTCGTGAAGGTTCCGGTTCATCCTCTATACGATACGACCCAGGATTTCCAGACCATATTCGTAGAGTTTTAGACATGTATAGGATACAATGAGTAAGGCTATTGTAGATGGTATTATTCGAAGTTCTTTAAATAGAAATGTAAAACGCTTCGACTTAATAGCTAGAAGATACTCCGCCGCAAACTCGCCTCACGTACATAAAATATTGTACGAAGATATAGAAAAAACTATAGTCAATAACTTTGCTATTTCTATGAGTAAATCAGAGGCTTCGGAAGAAAATCTACTAGAAAATCCTAGAGTGATGAGTTTTTTAGAGAAGGTTGCTAAGTATACTTATAATAGATACTTAACTAAATACAAGAAGAGTAAGGATGATATAGTTAAAAAGTACCCTACTTATATTTATATATATCAACCTAGATTACGGGAGAAGCAACTAAAGACTCCTATATTTGAGCTAGCTCTACCTAAAATACGAACTGGATTCAAAAAGCTTCTTAAAGGAAAAAAGACAAAGTTCAATGACTCCTTTACAAGAGCAACCCAGTTTTTACACTTAGGTAAAGAGACCGTTGGTACCGAAACTCTAAGAATTTTAGGGAATACTGTAAGTGGAGAAGCTGTAAGAGAGAACGACCAAAAAGGACCTAAATCTTTGAGAGGTTCAGGAGCTTCAGATAGTGTAATAGAAAAAAATATTGATAGGTCTTTAAAAAAGGCTAATCTGCTTATGGATGTATCCACTGCTGAAGCAAGAGAAGCTGGTACAAATGTAATTATAAATATGTTGCGAAATCTGGAAGTTACTTGGAAGAGTAAAGAAAAGCAACTCGCAGCAGACTATAGAAAAGATATTGTAGTATACGGCACTATAGGTAGTTCTGCAGATAATATACCAGGTTCTGAAAGCTATGATTGGAAGAATCTTCGAGAAGAAGTAGAACGAGAGATAGCAGAAATTTTATTTGAAAATGCTGAAGACTTTGCAAGTAAGGCTGCAAGTATGCCTCCTGCAGAGAAAGTAGCTCGATTAACAACAAATCAAATAATAGACGCGGTCGTAGGAGCACAAAATAAGAATTTTAGAGTTAAAGCAACTAGAGAAAAAGTACAGAAAAGAAAGTCTGATAAATCTAAAGTTGGACAACCTAATACTAAAAAACGAACTAAAAGCAGTGGTAGTACTTTAGCTATAGCGGCTTCGGCAATGTCGAATAAAGGCGCAGCAACTAAAAAGAATAGTGCTCCTCGCTCTAACTTATTAAGACTTCAGGCTATACTGAATGCCAAACTACCTGCAGAAGTTCGTAAAAACATGGGAGCACCCGCATTAGAGAATAGAAGCGGGGCTTTTGCAAGTAGCGTTAGAATTACAGACATAAGTACTACTGCCAAAGGATTTCCAAGTATTGGCTACACTTACGATAAAAACCCTTATCAAATTTTTGAGATGGGTAAAGGAAAAACGCCCTGGGCAAGTGCTCAAAGAGACCCAAGAAAACTCATTGATAGGTCTATAAGAGAAATAGCATCGGAACAATTAGTAGGAAGATTTTTCACTAGGAGAATGTAATGGCAACCAGAGACTATACGTCGCGAAGAATGGCAATTGTTCAGGCTCTCGTAGCAAAATTAAAACTAATTAATGGAAACTTTCCGTACAGAACAAACTTATATAATAATGTAGAACCAAAACTATTGTTTTGGGATGAAGTACAAGATTTTCCTGCAGTACATTGTAGTGCAGGAGCAGAAACTAGACAGTATCAGGGTGGTGGCTATAAAGATAGATTTATGACTCTGACATTGAGAGTATATGTTCAACAAGAAGATGCCGTACTAGGCTTAGAAAAACTTTTTGAGGACATAGAAACAGTAATAGAAGATAATTCAGCATTATCTTATACAGATCAAGACGGAACAGCGCAATCAGTACAGCAGCTTACAATAGTAAGTTTAGATACCGATGAGGGCGCACTAGAACCTTTAGGCGTCGGCGAAATCGTTTGCGAAGTTCGATACTAAGGTTAGGAAGAGAGTAATCTCTTTGGAGAAATAAAATGGCATTACAATTTACAAGAGACGTACAAGTCGCAATCAAACTTGGCAGTGATATCTGGGAAGTACCTGTACTTGACGGTTTTTCTTTTTCACAAGCAATTAACGCTTCCGAAATTACAGTAAGCGAAGCGGGAGCAACCTCAAGACGTGGGCGTTTGCTTTTTAACGATTCTTTAGCGCCAGTAGAATGGAGCTTTAGTACTTATGCTCGTCCTACTCTAGACACAGTACCAGCAACAGATCAAGCACGTTGTATAGAAGAAGCTTTATGGGCTATGTATGCCGGAGCTACTTCGTTTGTTGCGGCAGATGGGGTTTTTAGCGGCTCTATTGGGGTAGCAAATGCTGTAAGTACGACTACTAATACCTTTGACCTTACGAATAGTGACATTCCTTCTATGGGGGAAGGTTATGAAATTTATTTTATGTTCAAACCTGCTGGCGGAACTAATCAAGTATATAAAATTACAAAAGCTGCTGTAAATTCAGTTACAATTGATTTTGATATCGATGGAATTGCTACTATTCAGTGGTCTGGGTTTGGTTCTGAGCTTTCTGATGAAGGTACTACACTTGCAGTTCCAACTATTACTACAGGAGTTAACTTGACGTCCAACTTTATTCGTAATCGTATTTCTACAGTAACTTTACAAAGAAGTGATGTAAGCCCAGCTGATACTTATAATATTGTTCTGACGGGAGGCTCTATTAACTTCGAGAATAATATTTCTTATCTTACTCCTGAAGAATTAGGTCAAGTAAACACGCCTCTAGGTAATATTACTGGAACTCGTTCAATTTCTGGAAATCTGACCTGTTACTTAGATAATGATGTTTCCAATAGTAAATCAGGAGAGTTATTTGCAGACTTAGTAGCAGATACGACTACAGTACGAAATGTTTTTGACCTGGATATCAATATTGGTGGTGCTTCTGCACCAGCCTTAAAATTCTCTTTACCTACAGCTCACTTAGAGATTCCTGTTGTTAACGTAGAAGATTTGCTTACTCTTGATATTGCGTTTCATGGGCAAGCATCAGGTGGAAACATTGACTCTCAAAATGAAGCAACTATCGTCTATACAGCGGCGTAATAGAAAAAAATAAATCTTGACTTTTCGAAGTCGCTTTAGTATAATTATTAAATCTACGGGGGAGTTCTACTCCCCCTTCTTTAATTAAATTAGGATTTTTATATTATGAGCGATATTTCTTTAAAAAGTTTGATGAAGCCATCCATGACCGTTTCGATTGATTTTCCGGGCATGAATGGTTTTTCTGTTGATTTATGTTACCTAGCACGAGAAGAGCTACTTGCACTCCGCAAGAAATGTGTCTCAAAGAAATTCAATCGTTCAACACACCAAGCAGAAGAAATTATCGATGACGATAAGTTTCTTACTGAATATGTAAAAGCTGTAATTAAAGGCTGGACAGGTTTAAAGTTATCTTATTTAGAAGAGCTTCTATTAGTAGATACTGAAGGCATGGACCCGGACCAAGAATTACCGTACTCCCTAGAAGAGGCAGAGATTCTTATGAAGAACTCTGGTTCTTTTGACACTTGGGTATCCGATACTCTAGGTGACCTTGAAAATTTTACGAAAAACAAGTCGAAGAGTGCCTCCGACTTGTAGAAAAAAGTATTTCTCAAGAGGGTGAATTATCCACTGAAAAATATTTGGCTATGTGCGAGCAACTCGGAACAGAGCCAGATCCTGCCAGAATGCCTGTATCTATGGACGTTTTCCCTGAAGACGTTCAGTATGCTTTTTTAATTTTTAACTATATGCCCGACAGATGGGAAGGTATGTCCGGAAGTTACATGGGCAAAGAATGGTCTAGCATAGATTTTTTCTTGAACCTGTTTGGTATAGAAGATAAGAAGACTGTAGTATTCTTTATTTCGAGAATCGAGTATTTTAGAGTTCAGCAATTGAACGAAAAAATGGAAAAGAAGAGAAAGGCTGAAGAACGTAAAGCCAAAAGCGGTGGAAAACAGTACACCCATAATGTGCAAGGATAATGGCTAAAGAAGTAAAAGTAAGTATTATTGTAGACGACAACGGCACGATGCGCCTTACAGAAAAGAGCGCTAAAAAGCTCGGTGCGGGTATGGATAACGCTGCAGCAAGCTCCCGTCGTGCACAAAAAGCCATAAAAGGTACTGCACAAACTGCGAGTGCTGGGAGTAAAAATTTCAGTAAACAAGCAGGGATTATTCAAGGTGGTCTAGTACCCGCTTATGCTACTCTAGCAGCTCAAGTTTTCGCGGTATCCGCGGCCTTCCTGTTCTTGAAAGAGGCTGGTAGTTTAGAACAACTAAAGGCAGGACAACAAGCTTATTTCTCTGCTACGGGACAATCTACTAAGCAGCTTACTCAAAATATTATTGAGGCTACAAACGCTCAAATCTCTTTTACTGAGGCCGCTCAAGCAGCTTCTATAGGGTTAGCTTCAGGCCTTAATGCGGAGCAAGTTACTAAATTAGGTAAAGCAGCAGCAGACGTATCTCAGATACTTGGCAGAGACCTTACGGATTCTTTCAATCGATTAGTTAGAGGCGTAACCAAAGCAGAGCCCGAACTTCTTGATGAATTAGGTATTGTTCTTAGACTAAAAACAGCCACAGAAGAATACAAAAGATCTTTAAACATTCAAGGAGAACTAACCCAGTTTCAAAGAAGCCAAGCTGTAACAGCAGAAGTTTTAAGTCAGGTAGAAGATAAGTACTCAAGAGTTTTAGATGTTGTAGGAAACTCTCCTAATCAGTTTGCTCAGTTAGCTAAATCTTTCGATGATATAGTACTAAAAATAAAAGAATTTGCCGTAGTTATAGCCGGCCCTATAGTAGAACTTTTAAAAGAATTCCCAAGTTTAATAGCTTTAGCCTTTGCCCCCTTTGCCGGAACTTTAATACAGACCTTACTACCAAATTTAAGTAAGTTCGGAGATGTTTTAAACGGGTTATCTAAGTCTGCAGAAAATCTTGGAGCAACCGCCGCTCAAAAGTTAGGAGACCTAGAACAAAAATCTCTTATGTCTATGGATTCTAAGGAAAGACTTAAACAGATAAGACATACTGCTTCCGAACAAATAAAGACAATAGAAAAAACAACAGTAATTAATAAAAGATCTCTGTTAAATAGACTGAGAGACCAAAAGAATGTGGAGACTAAGCAACTTCAATCTATAAAACGACAAGCCATTAAACAATTAGGCGTTTATAAAACTATGAATGCTCAGATACGGGCTGACCTCATAAAAACCGTAGACCAAATGATTCTTATTAATAAAGCTGGTACAGATAAAATGGCAGCTGATTTTGGTATTCTAGGAGCAAAAGCAAAAATAACTTTCTTTGGGATTGCAGTAGCTGGTACAGGAATGTTTGCTACTCTAGCAACTGGAGCCGCAGCTCTTGGAGGTTTTATTGCGACAGCTTTAAGTGTTTTATCTTGGGTGGCTTTAATAGCAGTATTGGGTGGGCTAGTATATTCTTTCTTCAAAACAAAAGAGGCAACTGAAGAAGCTATTTCTGTTACAGATAGATTATCCGAAAAAGTTAACTCTGCTTCAGCAGAGATTACTCAGTTTGCAAAAGTTCAGAATATTCTATACGAAGAAACTCAACAGACCTCTAGAGTTCTTATGAACTTCGCCAATGTTTTAAACAATATCCCAGAATCTGAGCTTTTTGGGGCTATTCAGGACGAAGGAAAACTAACTAAAAAGACTATTCTTGATATAGCAAACGCCCAGAGAACTTTAACCGCCAATCTAAAAGAACAAGAGGAAAAAGCTATACCTTTGTTTGAGCGGATAAATGAACTTCTCGAAATTCAAAAAAAGGCTGCTCAAACTCCGGGATTTTCTTTTACAACGAGTCTAAGTCAAGAACTTGAAAAGGCCCAGGAAGAATTTACAAGAGTAACAAGTCTTTCACAGAATCTTTTTCAAGTTCTGGCAGAAGGAGAGGGGCCTTTAAAAGCTTTTGGGACTAGAATACTGCAGGAAAAGAAAGAACTAGAAGATTTATCTTTTACTGCTTTAGCAAGTACTCCGGCAGTTATAAACTTTTTAGACGCTATTAAGGGTTTCGATGGTACTCAAGAATCTATTGATAAGTTATTATCGGCTCGTAAAGCTTTTAGAGGTTTAGGCGCTGCTATACAAGACGCCGAAAGACAAAGAAGTGCTAATGAAAAAAGCACTGCAGATTACTTCAATAGTTTTTATCCAGAGACGGAATCACAAAGAGTTCTTGGGGCGCTAAAAAGTGAGCTTAAATCTCTTGAAGACTTAAAAAAACAGCAAACATTTCTAGATGCCGCCCAACAAAAAAGATTAGAAACATTAAAGGAAACTATTCCTACTATACAAGCTATAACTAGAGAGGAAACAAAACTCGCAAGCACCTTAAATTCCTTAAATGTAAAGTACACAAAAGGTTTATTAGGGGCTACTAACCTACAAAAAGAACAACTAGGTTTAGAAAAAGATATTTCTAATAAAAAGTCTCAAATAGTGTCCGACCAAAATAAAATAAAAAACTTGGTAAGGGCAGTACTTAATGATTCTGGTAAACTTTCAGAGTACCAAGCAGCAGATGCAGCAGGAAAGAAAGAAATACTAGATTCTGAGCTAGCAATAGATACTACTAGAAAAAATCAACTTGATACTTTAGAACAGTCCATTGCATTAAAAACAGTAGAGTTAGATATTATACAAAGACAATCAGTGGCTATGAAAGAACTAGCAGATAATGCTTTTCAGGCTTTTGAAAGTAATCTTCAGTCGGGAATAGCTGCCCTTATAAAGGGTACAGAGAAAAGTTTCAAGGATTTTGCCCTTAATATAACTAAAGGGGTTCTTACTAACGTAGCGGATACTTTAGCAAAACAAATGACTACTAGTATTATCAATCTTATTAAACCAAGAGGGAAAACTGTAGATGAAAAAATCAAAGAAGTTTTTGAGAATGTAACTTTGCCCCAAAGAATGTTCGACAGTATAGTAGCTGCAGGTAATCATATTGCAGAAGTATTTGGTGTTAAAACCACTACAGCTTCTTCTTCAGCTACGGATATAACGGCACCACCTGCTACAGGCACTATACCTAATCTGACTTCAGCTGTATCGCCTTCCGCAGATAAAAAAGGTTTCTGGGCAACGCTGATTGGGACAAAACAGAGTGGAAGGGTAAATAACGAAGAAGGAAATGATGTAACAGTAGGAGATGTTCAAGATAGAGGAGTACGAACAGGAGGCATGTTTAGTAATTTTATTAATGATTTTGCAGATGTATTCGATAAGAACGCTGACGGAGGTTTCTTGGAGAAAATGGGAAGTCTTTTTGGAAGTTTCGGAGAAGGCTTAATGGGACTTTTTAAAGGTCTCCCAGATTTACTAGGTGGACTATTTGGAGGCGGAGGCGGAGGTCTAGGAGGTCTATTTGCAGGCATCTTCGGGGCCGCTGCTGGAGGTATTATGCCTGGAGGAGTTACTGGATATGCTAACGGGGGTATCGTAAAACGGCCCACTGTAGGACTTGTAGGTGAAGGGAAAATGAACGAAGCCGTAGTACCTCTTCCAGATGGCAAAGCTATTCCAGTGAATATGGGCTCCGGTATGGGACAAAATAACAATGTTACTGTGAACGTGTCTATGGACGGGCAAGGCAACTCACAATCACAGTCTAATAGTGATGGGCAAATGGGGGCCAATATGGGTAAACTTATTGCTGGCGCCGTACAAGATGAGCTACAACGTCAGAAACGTCCTGGCGGGATTCTTAGCCCCTATGGAGCAGCATAATGACAATTGGTATTAATGTAGGAGGAGCCTCTGGCTTTGTAACTCCAGATAGAAATTTCTCGAAGAAAACAAAACCAAGAGTACTAAAAGTTTCTTTTGGGGATGGATATGAACAAAGATTAAAAGAGGGTATCAACACTCTTATGCAAAATTTTAACGTATCTTTTAATAATCGCCCTACACAAGAAATAGATGATATTGTAGACTTTCTAGACTCTAAAGGAGGTACTACTTCCTTTGATTTCACTATTCCTGACCCAGACGGTGTTGGAGATGAAACAACCGTGAAGGTAGTCTGCGAAGATTATAATCAAGTATACTATAATTTAAATATTGGTTCCTGTACCGCTACACTTAGAAGAGTTTATGAAGCATGAGTGATATTATAAAAACAGTACAGCTACAAGATCCTGGTTCGGAACTAGTAGTATTGTATGACCTAGAATATTCTTCAGGTAGTTTTGCCCACTTCTTCGCCGGTTTAGATGATGACTTAACAGAACTACAGTTTCGAGATTCTGCAGGAGCCGTTCAAACTTATGAAGCTCTGCCACTTGAAGCAGACGGATTTGATATCTCTAGCGACGGAGCTTATTCTCGTCCCGAGATAACAGTAGCAAATATTGAGAGCGTATTTAAAGATGCTATCGGAGGCTTAGACTTTCAAGACCTTATAGGAAAAAGACTTACTAGAAGAACTACTCTTAAAAAATACTTAGTGGGAGAGTCTAACGATTCCGGCGCAGGTAATCCTCCCGTAGAATTCCCAAAAATAGTATATGTTATTGATAGGTTAAAGTCTAAAACTATTATATCAGCAACTTTTGAACTAGCGGCACCTTTTGATTTAGCAGGAATTATGTTACCTAGAAGAGTAGTAGTAGGAGGAGCTTGCCCCTGGAAGTATAAAGGGGTGAATAATTCTTCTCCTCGTGGAGGCTGCACCTGGAAGTCCGAAACTTTGGGTGAAGGTACTACTGCAGGGGGAGATGCTATATATATGAATGAATATGATGAGTATATAGTTCCAATAACAATATCTTTCTCTACTGTAGGATCTAGTGTTACAAAAGGTGCTTATTATAGTACTTCTACTAACATAGATAGAGTTAATCAAGATGGAAGTACTACCTCTGTTGCAGCAACTAATTATTGGCAGGCAGTAAGAGACCAAGCTTCTAGCCCTACTCAGCCTTCTGATTCTGATAAATTTTACTGGAGAAGAGTTAGGGTATACACTACCGAAGTATCTTTCGGAACTACTAATCCAGCATATACTTATAGACAAGTTGGCCATAACACTTATATACTATCGACTGCCGGTGATTTATGGAGAGCAAAAAGATACGTATCAGCACCACAAGTTGGTGAATCTTTCGTCTTTATAGAAGGAGCTTACTGGACTTCTGGAGATATTTGTGGTAAGAGAGTAACTTCCTGCTCTTTAAGATTTCAATCAAAAATACACTCAACTATTACTGGCGGAGTAGCCGTAGATAAGACTAAACAATATTTACCCTTTGGAGGATTCCCGGGTGCTAAACAAAGATAAAGAAATATTAGAGCATCTAATTAGTGTTTATCCAGAAGAAGGTTGTGGGATACTAATAAATAAACGAGGCAAAATAGTATGGATGTCGTGTGAAAACACTGCAATAAAGCCAGAAGAAGACTTTGTAATATCCGCAAAAGATTATATAAGAGCAAGTTTACTCGGTGATATACATGCAATAGTACATAGCCATCCGGGTGTAAGCTGTGAGCCTAGCGAAAGCGATATAAAGACGAGTGACTTTTTAGGTATACCATATATTATTTACTCTTTACCTAGCATGGAAAAATATGAGTATACGCCAAAAAATATAAGAAACAAATTACTTGGTAGAGATTATGAATTTGGACAGAGTGATTGCTATTCTCTAGTAAGAGACTATTATAAACAAGAATTAGATTTAACACTACCAACAATACTATTTGAAGATGATTGGTGGGATAAAGGATTAAACTACTTTGATGACTTATTCCAGAACTTTGGATTTGTAGAAGTAGAAAAACCGCAGGAGCACGATGGAATTATTTTTAGCGTGTTTTGTAATGTCCCAAATCATTGCGGGGTTTATTTAGGGGAAGATTTATTTCTTCACCATGCAGTAAATAGGCTTTCATGTAGAGAATCCATACACTCCGGTTGGGGTCAGCATATAGTGAGATACGTAAGATGCAAACAGTTTATTTAAATGGGGGTCTATCTCAGTTCGGAGAAAAATGGACAACGGAGTGTAAGGATATAGCAAGTATCTTTAAACTCATAGAGTGCCAAACTCCTGGGTTTAGAAAATACTTAACTGATGCAGTAGAAGCTGACGTAGGTTTTGAAATACAAAGAGGTTCTGAATTTTTAGAAAATCCAGAAGAGCTTCTTCTTTCTTTAAACGAGGAAGATATTATTATCACAGAAGTGCCTTCAGGTTCTAAAAGTGGTGGGGCAAAAATATTGGCTGCTATAGCTATAGCTGTATTAACTTTTTATACTGCAGGAGCCTTAACGTCGTCGGCGGCCTTGTCCAGCACCTTCGGGGGTAGTGCGGCTGGGTACGCAACAGCAGCCAAAGTTGTTGCGAGTATAGGGTATTCAACAGCTATAAATTTAGGTATAACAGGTATTACTCAACTTCTCGCCCCAGGACCTGAAAGCGATGGTGATAAAAATGATAGTTATCTTTTTAATGGTCCTAGTAATAATGGTAGGCAAGGATTACCCGTACCAATTCTATATGGAGAATTGATAGTAGGTGGAATGCCTATTAGTTCTTTCTACTCTAATTCCCCTTTTAGATCTTCTTTTAGAAACTTCGAGGCACTAGGAGGAACCGCGGGTACAGAAGGGCAAGTATACACAGATGTCAATGGAAACAACCTAGTTTGGCTTGATGCAGTAAAAGATTTCATAAACCTGAGCGATATAGACGCTATTTATAGTTAAAAGGAAAAAAGATGATAAACGGAAATATCGGAGGCGGGCCTAACGGGCCTAACGGCTCCGCCGCAGGAACTAGGAGAGACACCGAGAATCAATACGGGTCTATAACGGATCTAATTGCTGAAGGAGAAATAGAAGGTTTAGTAGCCGGTTTATCTTCTGTATATTTTAATGGAGTATCTTTAGTAGATACTCAAACCTTTCAAAATATACAGTCTAAAGCAGGTAAACTGTCAGTTTCCGGCACTGCGGTAACTAACGCTGCAGGGTTGTTTTCTAACGTAAATTTATCAAACGGAGTTAGGTATATTCAAATAAAGGGGGCTGGACGCTCTACTACTCTCTCTGCCTCTGCCGAAAAAGGGCAGCAAGAAATATCTGTAGCTACTAATAACTTTTTTCAGGAAAAACATACTAAAGATTTTCAAAATTTAAGCCCTGCAAATATAAATGATAATGTAAAATACACTATTAGGATACCTGGAGCAGGTCCCGACGGTGAAGAGTATAGAGGTGTTATTACTTCTTTTTTCGGCACCAACGAAGAAAAAGCCTCTATCTACCCTTCAATTGAAACAACTGTTAATTCAGGAACAGCCGTTTCTATAGATGAAGTCTCTAGACTCTCCTCTATAACAGATGAAAATTCCGCGACTCTTGACTCGGCTGTGGAGACAGATGTTACTAACGCTAACGCAATACTTTCCTATTCAATAGTTTCTACGACTACAGGAACCGGTAACTTAACTTATAAAAATTCTTTTGCTCATTTAAAGCGGGGTAGTTTAAATCAACTCCCCTATAATGAGTTATACGGAATTCCTTCAGCTTCTTATATTCTGGGATCTAATCAAGATTTAACCTGGTACGGTAACGGGGTAGGAGGCACAGCTTCTGCTACTATAGTACAGTCTTCAGCATTTTCCTTCGGACAAAACTCTAAAGAAGAGATTGACGAACTAAAAGTTCAAATTGAGTTTCCTGCTGGCCTACAATTAATTGGCGGCACTGGAGAGTCTAGGTACGCTCATGCAGAATTCCAAATTATTTTACAGTACAAAACTTCTCCTAATCAAGCTAGTTTTACTAAACGACTTGTGTGGGGTAATGATTATGGTGGCTCTGAGTTTATAGATTCTTTAAAGTCTGGGCAACTACATTTCTGGAATTTAGGCGATGGTGAAACCTCCGACAGCTACGATAAATTCGATCAGTATAAAGATTTCTACATGCGAAGTAAGGATGCTAGATACCGAGCAAGTACTCCTTCAGGAGAGAGCGGTAGAGCACTCATACAGAAGAAGGGTCAAAATACTGCATTTGTATCTGAATTTTCTATAAGTCTAAAAGATTTACAGCCTTTACATGATTGGCAGATAGAAGTAAGAAGAATTAGCCCAGACAATGTAAGAGATTATACTTACGCTAATAATAGTTTTGTCTCCTCTGCTAGACTAAAACTAGTAGAGGCTATTATTGAAGAAAAATTTTCATTTCCGAGAAGTGCTTATGCAGTTGTAGGTTTTGCAGCAGAGGATTTCGCGCAGCCTCCTGGCCGGGCATACCATTTACGCGGAAAGAAAATAAGAATTCCGAATAACTATTTTACTAGGGAAGAGCTCGGCACATACCAAGCAGAATATACTAGAAACACTAGTACCGGGGTATTAGAATCTGCCTATCAACCTTGGACAGGAGGGTTCCGTCAAGAATTAGTTTATACTAATAATCCTGCTTGGGTATTTTATGATATTCTTACCAATAAAGAATACGGTCTTGGAGACTTTATTCAAGATAGTGATATAGATATTTACTCTTTGTATCAAATTGCTAGATATTGTGACGAAGTAGTTCCTGACGGGAAAGGAGGACTAGAACCTAGATTTGCTTGTAATGTATATTTAAATTCTCAAGAAGAAAGCTACAAAGTATTAAAAGACCTTGCGAGTACTTTTAGATCTATGATGTTTTGGATTGACGGAAAAATAACCGCTATTCAAGATAAACCGAAAGAACCTGTGTATACTTTTACTCAAGGTAACGTAGAAGATGGATTGTTTAACTATTCCTACACGGGGCAAAGAGCAAGAACTAATCAGGTTAATGCAACTTGGACAGACCCTGATCAATTTTATGCTCAAACAACAATTACTGTAGATGACACTGCCAACATGATTTCTCAGGGTAGGATTGTGTCCAAAGACGTAGTAGCTTTTGGTTGTACTTCAGAAGGGCAGGCAAGAAGACTTGCTGCATGGCACTTAGCAACAGATACTACAGAAACAGAAATTGTTAGTTTTACAACGTCTATGAATGCTTCATTTTTACGTCCAGGGGACGTTATAAATATACAGGATAGGCAGTCCGTAGACTTTGAAGCTAGTGGTAGATTATCCACTGGGTCTACTACTACTTCTATAGTATTGGATAGAACCGTAGATTTTCCTGGGTCTGGTACTCTAGGAACTGGGTGTAATTTATACTTAATTTTCACAGAGCCTTCCTTTTTCTTACAGCAAGAGTCAGCGGTAATAAACGAACAAACGTATAACAGAGGAGAGGTACTTCTAGAAGATAAGGATGAGAACCCATTAATATCTGAAGAACAAGGAATAAATTTATTAGATGACTCTGGTAATCCTGTATTAGTACAGTATAATAAAAATTCAAGGGTAGAAGTAAAAGAAATCACTAATTCTACCACTTCTGCTTCTACGATTTCTGTTTCAGGAGCCTTTTCAACTGCTCCCGCCCAAGACACTATTTGGGCTATTAGCAGAGTAGACGATGTCAACTCTCCGGAAATTAGAGAATTTAGAATAGCTGGTATCACGGAAGAAGACGGATTTAAGTATTCTATTGCCGCTACGCAGTATACTAGAGAGAAATTCGATGAGATAGATATAGACTCTCCTGTTTATACTACTACTTATGTATCCGAAGCAGGAAGAAATTCCCCTCCTCCTGCTGTAGCCAGTATTTCTATAGAGTTAGTAACTGATGGTTCTTCTTCAGAGGAAGCTTCAGGTACTGCTACGAAAGCCAGAATTAGTTGGACTCCCGCCGTAGAATCTTATACAGACTCAAACGGGTTAGTAAGTACTAGACCTTATAGATTCTTAAAAGGGTATGAGGTAGTACATAATTTAACTACTACTAATAATTCTATATATGCGGATGATACAGCCAGGGTATTTGTACCTGCATCGAGTAACGTACTAGAAATTGATAATGTTTCTGCGGGAACTTATACAGTAGGTATTATAACGAAAAGTGATTCGGAACCCTCTACTAATTCTGTCACTACTTCAGTTACTAGAACTATATTTACGACACCTCCTCAAGTAAGTAAGCTTAGCAGGCTATCAAAGGGTGGATTTATTACATCCCCCCTTTCCTTTAATTCTTCCACTGGCTTAGTTGTGTTGGAAAATGCTATTTATAGCTATTCTCCTCCTTCAGGTATCGACTACTTTTCTACTGCTGGTAGTCCTTTATTTAATCAACAGAGTTTTATTTCTTTAGCCGATGGGGGAGTTGCGTATTTATTATATGATGCTTCTTCCGCTGAAAGTGGTGGAGATCCTTGGAAAGCAATTCAACTACATATTGATAATATAGCCGAAGACCCTAGCTCTAACATTACTAGAACTACTTATGTAAAAGAATTGGGTGCTTCTAATAATGGGCTTACTGCTATCTCTGGTACAGTTGAAACATTCTTTGGCTCTGATACTATCACTGGCTCAGGAACTTCGTTCACAACGGATTTCTCTGTAGGTGATTTTATTAAAGTTTCTTCCGGATCTGCTGCTGGTACAGAAGTAGCCTCTTCTGAATATAGAGAAATCGTAGAAATTTTCAGCAACACCGCCATGACAGTAAAGTTTCCTTTTCTACGTACCCAAAGCGGGGTTTATGGTTTTAAACAAACTTTTGTGCCAGATATATCAAAAGACGTTATTCTCGCGGAAATAAGTAGGTCGGGTAGTGTTTACTCAGCGGATATCTATGTACAAACTAAAGGAGATGATGGTTACGTAGTAAACTTTACTAATGAAGCTATTACTCTTGCCGCTGGAATAGATGAAACTGTTAGCCCTGTTGAATACCCAGTAGAATCTTATACTAATACCGGCGCAATCGTTAAAGTTAGCAAGGGGTCTACTATACTAAGTGCTACTGCTGGAATTCCTGGTCCAGGAGAGTTCAGTGTTACTGTGAATGCTGTAAGTAATATTCTCGCCGGTACTATAGTTCACTCTGGTACTACCGCTACTATAAACGAAGCTAGCACCATGTCAGATACTCAAGACGAAGCTTCTATTGAGTTTTTAATTAGTGTAGAAGGCTTAGTAACTTTCACAAAACAACAGACATTTACAAAAGCTATTCGTGGGAAACGAGGTGCTGGTAGATGGAATGTTCCAGTATCTGTTTTACCATCTACTTCTTCTCTGGCTGAAGCGGCTTGGCAGGCCTGGGTAGATAGTCCAGGAGCCGCAGTTTATAAAGATCAAGCTTGGTTTTTCTTAGGTACAGAAGCTTCTCCTACAGCACAAGCAGTATGGGTTTATGTAGGTTCTGGAACCTGGACCCAGCAAAATGAAATAGTAGATGGCTCTTTATTAATAAGTGGTTCCGTTGGAACTGGAAGTTTAGCTGCTGGTTCAATTACTACAGGCAAGTTAGCTGCTAATTCTGTTGTTACGGATACTATCGCATCTAATTCTGTTGTTACGAATATTATTGCATCTAATTCTGTTGTTACGGATACTATCGCATCTAACTCCATTATTACAAATAGTATTGTGTCTAACTCTGTTATTGCGGATACTATTGCTGCTAATTCTGTCACTACAGACATTTTACAGGCTAATTCTGTTATTACAGATACTATTTCTGCTAATTCTGTCACTACAGACATTTTACAGGCTAATTCTGTTATTACAGATAGTATTTCTGCTAATTCTGTCACTACAGACATTTTACAGGCTAATTCTGTTATTACAGATAGTAT
>Ga0129327_10000676_pt1 | contig 20557 bp, 19 predicted proteins | sample CPBDNA_6_FD_111799 | JGI IMG/M metagenome (GOLD analysis project Ga0129327, IMG submission 111799) | Freshwater to marine salinity gradient microbial communities from Chesapeake Bay, USA - CPBay_Spr_31_0.8_DNA | ecosystem: Environmental > Aquatic > Marine > Coastal | place: USA: Chesapeake Bay... | reverse complement strand
TTATTGCTTGAAATTGAGAACTTTATAAACCTGGAATGCCCAGGGGGGTTTGATTTAGATAATGTTATCTTTTATGCTTAACAAGAAGATCTTTTTGTGGCAATTGTGACCTAAAAATCTTCAAGTTGAACTACTATTGTCAGTCAAGGAAATTTAGGCTGCCTCGGTACTCCCATCGGTGAACCCCCCTTACCGGAGATTGTCTTCGAGATCAAACCCCCCCTGGGGGGTACCAAGGCAATAGAAGCTCACCAAATCAAAGATTTTCAGCCCCCGATTTAAATTTTGAGTGGGCACAGCCCCGAAGACAAGCTCTGCTGCCTTGGTACCCCCATCGGCGCAGCCTGGGGGGTTCCGAACGCGTAGCGTTCGATATCTTCGACTTAGGGGGGTTATTTTTTCTTAATAACTTTTCGCAAGATTGTCTCATTTAGATATTCTTCACCTTTTTCAGTTTCCAGTCGCTCACAAAGGAAAACACCGCTCCCTTTATACACATCAGGTACTTTATAAGATTTGATCTCTGAAACAACACTTGTTAATAGTTGATAATTATTAGACGTTAAAAGTAAAGGCTGATTTTCTGCCTGCTGTTGCTGATCCGTTGGGCAATAGATATTGACACCAACCGGAATAGGATAAGCGGTTATTGCTGATTGGCCTAATTTAAGTATTAAAATTCGGATAAAAGAGGTTCCATCTTGGTTACTTTTATCAAGTCATCGTGATGCCAACTCTTTTTGATGACTGCTAAGTTGATCCCGAAGGATTATTTTTTTGATAATGTAACCTCGAAAACCAACTCCCACAAAACGTAAATTTAAGTAATGAAGAGAGTTAAGGACTGCCTGTTCAGAACCAGTGCTGGTCTGCGTCGAACTGCTAATACTTTTGAACGGAGTACCAAGTCGAAGACAGCCCTTGGCAAGGCATCCTCCGGTTCCGAAGATTTTGGTAGCTGATATTTTATATTTTTTTTTTAAAGCTCACATAAATTTTTAGCAACAGGAAACCACGGTTCCTCGATGCTACTGAATCACCATTAAGTATGAGGGGTTAGCCCTTACCAGACTGCCTTGATAAACCCCACCGGCGAACCCCCCAGGCTGCGCCGACGGGGGTACTGGAGCAGCCTGGGGGTTCATCGGACGCGTAGCGTGGAAATCTTGCATGAGATCTGCCTATCGTTAGAATGTACTTAAGTTTAGCTTAAAAATAATTAAGTATGATCCAACTCCTTTCAAAATTAAAAGTAGCTGATAATTGTGGTGCTCGATTAGTTCAATGTATTAAAGTCCTAAAGTCACGAGCAAAAACAGCCAGTGTAGGTGATCTTATTACAGTTACTGTAAAAAAGGCGCGCCCTCACAAGCAAGTTCAAAAGAAAGATATTCGGACTGCTGTCATTGTACGTACAAAAGCAACATACCTGCGACCAAATGGAATAAAAGTTAGTCTTGGAGAAAATTCTTGTGTAATCCTACATTCTCGATTAAATAAAACGCCTATTGGAACGCGCATTCTGGGACCGATTCCTGTACGTGAATTACGTAAATCAAAAATTATAAAATGTATTTTACTTGCCAAATCTGTAATCTAGCGACGATGAGATCAAAATTTAAAATTGGGGGCTGGAAATCTTCGAGTTGAACCCCCCCCCTAAGGGGGGGTGAGCGCTGCGCGTTTGAAGCTTTGCTGGGCATAAAAGATGATTAAGTCACCCCGTAGTCTAAAATATACAAAATACCAAAAAAATTATACACATTCACGAGGAACCCCTGCAAAACGAAATACTTCGGTTGACTTCGGAATGTATGGCCTTCAATGTAATGAACCAACTTTACTTAGTTTAAAACAACTAGAGACATGTCGTCGAACCCTTCGTCGAGTTATTGCCCGCCGAACTCCCATTTGAATTCGAGCTTTCCCGTATAAACCTTTATATAAAAAAGAGCAAGGACAGCGAATAGGTAAAGGAAAAGGGGAACGAGCAGCTTGAGTTTGCCCAGTTCGAAAGGGACAAATCATCCTTGAAGTTGGAGGACAAGTTGATATCAATGTGGTGCGTAAACTTTTCTCCGTGATTTCTTTCCAATTAGGTGTCCCTACAAAGCTAGTAAAAAAACACAAGCTCCGTTAATAGCCGCAGATGAACCCCCCTTGGGGGTAGCCTGGAATCAAATATTTCACGAGCGATTTTTATTGAATGCCCAAACAGGTCGGCTCGGTACAGTGTATGTCGGCGATCACCTTCGGTATGCTCTTAGTAACCTTTGCAGAAATTTTAGCCCCCCCACCTGGGGGTACTGGAGCAGCCTGGGAGACCTTCGCGTCAAAGCCGCACCCAAACAAACCAGGCCTTAGAGTTGGTTTTAAACTGTTTTGTATTTAAGTTATTAGAATGGTTCTATGAGGATGATTCGTGACTTGAACACGAAACCGTTTGCGTGTAAAGCAAACGCTCTACCAATTGAGCTAATCATCCAGAAATTAAGTAGAAGTGTCGTTTAGATTAGATACTTCCGAATGCTATGCGTTAAAATCTTTGATTTTAATGGGGGCTGCGGCTCCGAATCTACCACACACAGCGTTTGAGCAGAGTCCAAAATCTTTGATGTTTAAAGAACAGGCGATAGCAGAATTCGAATCTACATTACAGGGTCATGAGGCCTGTGACTTAACCGTTAGTCCATATCGCATGGAGCCGCAGGTTCCTAACTAGATAACTTTGAACTCGTAGATCTCTTTGATTACCATTATTCTATTGGCTATGTTGGGGCCGTGCCCCTGTAATCATCACTAAAGTGCAAGTCGAAGACCACTTGCTCCAGTACCCCCCCAGGTGGGGGGTTCGATAAAACGCAACTCCTGGTTAAGAGGTGCGCTTCCCCCGTAGGGGAATCTTGATCGAACGAAAGAGAACGGGCTTGAACCGATAACATTTAGCTAGACAGGCTAACGCTCTACCAATTGAGCTACTCCTCCAGAAATTGGGGGCCATGTCCCCGCTGCAACAAGTTGCCATTATTATTTGCTTACCTTAGTACCCCCCTTAAGTTGAAGACAACCACGCTACGCGGGAGGTAAGCGGGTACCGGAGCAGCCTGGGGGTTAACCCCACGGAGAATCGAACTCCGATTTGTTGAGAGAAAGTCAACTGTCCTAGCCATTAGACGATGGGGTCACTAAGTCAGCTATTTACCAACTTTAATCTGACGGAGCCTTGGTCCCGTATTTACTTCGAGAAGTTCGACGCTTAGAAAGACCTAAAAAATCAAATTTGCCTCGAACAGCTTTATATTTAGCACCAGGAACATCCTTTGCTTTACCTCCTCGAACCAAAACTACAGAATGTTTTTGTAGATTATGACCTTCTCCAGGAATATAGCATGTCACAAACTCACCATTTGTCAGCTTCACTCGAGCTACTTTTCGGTTTGCTGAGTTAGGTTTTTTAGGAGAAGTCGTAAATACTTGGACACACACACCCTTTTTCTGGGGACAGTGTTGAAGTGAAGGAGCCTTAACTCGTTTTTTTCGTAACAAGCCGGCTAATGATCCATTGGTCTTTCGGGGATTTTTTAACTGTTTATTCATATTAGAAGATGGTTATTTTTCTGCCGCGCCCACCGATACTATCCAAGCTGCTCCAGTACCCCCACCGGAGCAGCCAAAATCTTCGATTTGGGGTCTGAAGGCTACGCCTTGCCTTGGTACCCCCTAAGGGGGGTTAATTTCTACCTGAACGTTATTAAGATGGGCTATTTTATGGAGGAGGCACGATTCGAACGTGCGAACTACATTGAGATTTGATTTACAGTCAAACGCATTTGGCCACTTTGCTACTCCTCCTTGGAAAACATCAGACACATTATTCCCCTTAAGGGGGCTGCTCCAGTACCCCCATCGGCGAAGCCTGGGGGGGTTCGCCGGTGGGGGGTCATCGCAGTTTGCTGCTACTATGTGAGTAATCACCATAGCAGCTTCGCTGCCAGACTTTATTTAAACGGCTGAGCCGCTAACCGCAGCAGGACTTGAACCTACAACCATCAGATTAAAAGTCTACAGCTCTACCGATTGAGCTATGCGGTCATATTACCGAGGCCAGTAGCTGCCTCAAAGACTTTCTTATCAAAATTTAAATTGGGGGCCGTGCCCCCGCTGGAGTGAGCTGCTATTGCCTTGCCAGATTTCAGCTGGGGGGTTCGCTGCCAGCGTTCGATTAATTTGCTCACGCTCGATTTGCTTCAGCCAACTTATGTAATTGTTCTCGTTGATTTATAGTTTTTCCTTGGTTAGTTAGACAACCGAAAAATTCGCTAGCTAGACACTCTGCTATAGATTTACCTGTAATGCTTCGTGAGTTTAAAATTAATCATCGAATCGCTATTGATTCTTGTTGGCTTGGCGTTAACATTTCTGGAATAATTACCTTTTTTCCACCCCGACGTAGAGAACTAGTTGTAATCCACGGTTGAGCCTTACGTAACGCAATTAAAAAAACTTCTTCTTTTGTTAAGCTATTTAGAGAGTGTAGATTAAAACGCTGTGCATTTATGTCATTTATCAAATTATGTTGTTCAATTCGCTTTTTAAGTAATTGTAAACTTTCATCAAAAACCTTTGTTGCAGTAGACTTCTTTCCGTCTAATATTAGGCGTTGGATAAACCGCTCACGTAGACCGCCTGCGGCTTCGCCAAAGTTAGTAACTGAACTAGGTAGTTTAGCTACTAAGTCTATTGATGTTATGCTGCACAACGGCTGTGCCGAAGTGTGCAGTTGATAACCCGGCAGCGAAGCTGTTACCCGTAGTGTTTTAGAGCTTTTGATTCCGAACGTCGCGCGTTTGAAAGCTACGCTTCCGAAGGCTACGCCTTTGAAAATATTTTTCTTAATTTGTTGGTAAGACATACTTTTAAGCTCCGTTAATAGCCAAACAAGGGCTTGCCTTCCGCGTAGCGTGGCCGTCTTCGAGATCAAAATAGCAAAGCGTTTGATTACATTTAAATTTTGATATCTTCGACTTGCCTGCCTTGGTACCCCGGGTTGATTTGAGCCTGGGCAGCCCTTAGGATAAAAGGTCATGCTACATAGTAGCATAAAAAAACTATGCCAACTTTAGAAACTATCGGCTTCGTGCCTCAGGTGGCACCTCTTGTCATCTTACTTCTTCTTTCTTTCGTATTAAACGTAAAACTTTTCCTACCAACTGTAGGTCAAATTTTTGCGGTACGTAAACAATCATCTTATGCTATTTCTAACTTATTAAACCAACCTGAAGCTACATCGACTTCAACGCGTTCTCTTTCAACTTCAATTTTTAGTTCTCCTGGTTCTTTAGGATCTTCTGACTTCGGTCCAAGTCTACATTCTGTACTTCAAACTCAGTTTTCAAGTAAGGTAAACACGGACCTTCTTAAAGATTTAGAAGCTTCAGAAGAGTCTAAAAAGCTTCAAACGTTAATTAGTTACAAGGTTAAGTAACCCCCCTAAGGGGGTACTGGAGCATGGATCCTTCAGCTTCGCCCATATCTATCTGGATATAGCAGCTTAGATATCAACTGGATAACCCCCCCCCCCTAAGTCGAAAACAACCTTCGATGAGAGGGTACTGAGGCATCCTGTTAGAGCACAGCTAACCTATTAAGTTTTTAATTTATTTAATAGGAACCACCTTAGGAAAGAACGGGATTCGAACCCGTGGGGCAGGTTAACTACCCATTGCCTTAGCAAAGCAACGCCTTAAACCTCTCAGCCACCTTTCCAGCCTAGTTCTTAAACATATATCTTCAGGTGATAGCTCTAGCCGATGAGCTATACTATTAAAATCTTACATTGCCTTGCCGCAGGCTGTCTTCGAGATCAAAATTCCCCTACGGGGGATTGATTACATTTAAATTTTGATATCTTCAACTTAAATCAAAGATTTTAGGCAGCGAAGCGTTCAGTTTCATCATCACTAAGATATCCAATTTCGATCGTATTTGTGAGTCACACGGTCCTTTGAAAGGACACAATTTAGATTAGAACCCTTCATACTTAAAATTTGAAAAGACTGTAATTCTGCCTCTTTCGCACAAATTACGTTATTCCGAACGGAATATTCTTTATAGGGTAGGAAGGCTGTAAATCCACCAATTAGTACACAAAGACCAGCTCGCTGTAATGAGCGAGAGACTCGCCCTGTAATAGGACTACTTTGTTCTATACTTCATGAGAGTCAAGTTCACGTCGATAGGAGTAATTGGTTCTTCTGAACTTCATGCGGTAAAATAGAAAATGACAAAGAATGTGTACTTGAAGGTGCCTTACTTGACTTAAATTTCCCGCGTAAACCAGCTAAACCAGATTTTCCTGGTTCAAATGCAGTCTGTGCAGAGTGTTTTATCGTGTCACTTTGACCCCAAGGAAGTTCAAACGAAACTTGAAAGCTCCGTGTTGCCTTACCAAGGGCTGTCTTCGACTTGGTACCCCCTAAGTGGGGTTGTGTGCTGGGGGCATAGTCGAGGACTGGCTTCGCTTTGCCCCCAGTATTATTACTGCTTAATCGACTATTTAACTGGTGTCGTAATCGTGAAGCTAAAATCAAAGATTCTGAGCTGGCAGCGCTAGACGTTAAACATAAAGTGTTGCTTAGATAATGTTTAAGATTATAAGGGATAATACTTTTGTCATCGAGATCGAAATAACCGATTGATGAGTTAGATTGTCGTGACTTTGCATTATTTACCGTAACGCCTATAATTTTTCCTTTTGTCGTTACCTTTTGGTTCATTGTTTTTTAGCCAACCCACCTTACCAAAGGTTGTCTTCGGTAAGGGGGGTTGCAATATACTTAGCTAAGTATGCTGCAGTACCCCCTTAGGGGGGGTTGCGTAAAATATCTTATTAGTATTACTCAATGAAAAATATTCATAAAAAAGAAACTCAATTCACAGTAGTTCAATGTCTGAACTCAAAAATTCATTTAGGACATAAATCTCAAGAATGAAACCCAAATATAGCCTCATACATTTTAGGAGAACGCTCGGGAAATCATGTTTTTGATGTATCTAAACAACTTTCTTCTTTAAAGCGAGCTTTACGCGTAGTTTCACATACGGCTTCAATATGTGGTCCCAGTAGTATTTTATTCCTAGGAAAGTCTCCAGAAAAAGTCTCTAAAATACTTCGTGGGTCAAATCCCTATGAACAAATTTTAAAAAATGCAGCTACCAGTACGGGCGCTTCTTTTTTTAGTGCAGACAGTCATACTTGAGTTAATGGGTCTTTTACAAATTGAAATGAATATATTGCGCAAAATAAGTCAACTAACCAGGGAGTACCAGCCACTACCCAATCAAAAGGGCAACTTGCAAAAGAAGTAGTATACTCGCCTGGTTCTGAGGAACTAGAACAACGATTAAGTAATGATGAAAAAGGACTGTCAAAGGTTTCAAACGCGGGGCCGTGTCCTACTACCACACAATTAACAAATAATCGCCTAGTATTACCAAGTCTTATCTTTGCAATTGGCCTCTCGGGCCTTGACCAACCATTACGGGAAGCCCATAAAGTAGGTATCCCTATTATTGCAATTGTTGATTCTGACTGCAATCCCCGAACGACTGATCGTTTTATCGACTATATTATTCCAGGAAATGATGATTCAGTGCGATCATATGCTTTTTTTACCTCACTAGTATGCCAGGCTATTAAAACCTCTGCCTCAAACGCGTAGCCTTCGGAACCAGAGGTTTAAAGATAATCACCAATCTTGGTAATAATAGCAGCTTGTTGTAGCGGGGGCACGCCCTCCAATTAAAAATATTACCGCTCAAAGATTCTCCGGAAGGTGCGCGCTTACCAAGCCGATCCAGTACCCCCATCGGCGCAGCCTGGGGAGTTCGACGAACGCGTAGGATGTTTATCTTCGAGTTAGCAAAGCTGTGTTGCCTTGGTACCCCCAGGCTTCGCCGGTAGGGGGTTAAGGGCTCATGGAAGCCCAAACCATAATAAATATATTTGCATTAGTTATATTAATAGGTTGCTTGCCACGCTAACGCGTTACACAAGTCGAGCGGCTGCCTTGCCGCAGGCTGTCTTTGACTTGCCAAGGGCTGCTTTCAACTTGGTCCCCCCACTTGAGGGGATCCCCACTAATAGCCGCTTGCTGCATCGAGGGTACGGCCCCCAACTTAAGTTGGTGATTATGCTCCAGTACCCCCTAAGTCGAAGACAACCTTCGGTAAGTCGAAGATATCAAACGCTACGCGTGCCTCAAATCGAAGATTTTGGCTTCGCCGGTGGGGGGTTCGGAACCAAAGGTTGTCTTCATCTTCGATATCAAAATTTAAATGGAAACGCTTTGCTATTTTGATCTCGAAGATAACTATATCGAGGTAAGGGGGGGTTAGTTTGGAAGTCAATCGAAAGAATATAACATACCCGCTACTCATAAGTAATAACCAAGTACGAAGGGCAGGAAAGTTTTCCAACCCAAATACATCAACTGATCGAAGCGATATCGTGGGAAAGCTGCTCGAACTCAAATAAAACCGAAAAGAACAAGCGTTACCTTGATACCAAACCAAATAGGTCCTGGAAGAATTCCTAAACCAAAAGGTAACATAGATAACCATCCTCCGAAGAAACAGATAGCTGTTAACGCACTCATCATAATCATGTTTGAATACTCTCCTAAGAAAAACAGAGCAAATCCCATTGCACTATACTCAGTAAAATAACCTGCTACTAATTCAGCTTCCGCCTCTGGAAGATCGAAAGGTGCTCGGTTTGTTTCTGCAAGAATACACACAAATCAAATCATAGTCGCAGGTAAAAGAGGAACACAAAATCAAACATATTTTTGTGCTAAAACAATGTCTGTAAGGTTTAAACTCCCTACCATAAGGAAAATAAGTAATAGAATGAAACCCATACCGATTTCATAAGAAATCATTTGAGCCGCTGATCGTAAGGCACCAATAAAAGAATATTTTGTGTTACTTGCTCATCCTGAACAAATAACACCATAAACTCCTAAAGAACTAACTGCAAAAAGGTATAGAACACCAATGTTAATATCGGCATAAACCATACCTTCACCAAAAGGCACAGCAGCTCAAAGGCTAAGAGCCAGTAAGAAAGTTAGAATAGGAGATAAGATGAAAATACCTTTATGTGCACTTGCAGGTACGATTGATTCTTTAAGAAAAAGCTTTAAACCGTCGGCAAGAGGCTGTAATAGACCATAAGCACCTACTACATTAGGCCCCTTTCGTCGCTGCATTGATGCCATTACTTTTCGCTCAAGTAAGGTAAGATACGCTACTGATACTAATAAAGGAACTGCAATCGCAAGAAACTTTACTACACAAATTAAAATGAATACAATCGAAGATCCAAGTCCGATATCTAATGAGAATGGAAGACCGAAAATAAGTAGAAAGATGAAACCAACTACTGCAAAAGGAATCACGGGTAAAATAAATCGTTTAATTAATTCCGCAATTGCCCCTAAAAAGGCTGAAAGATACCCCTTATCAAGTACCGAAAGGTTCGTTGATGCTACTAATGATTCTCGCATAGGCTGTACCACGATTGTTGCTCCAACCGCTCCAACACCACCGAGAACCACGAGGGTAATAAAAACTGTAAGTAAGTTTAGACTCATATTTTACGCAGCGGTCATACCTCCGACGAACCCTGGGGGTTAGTTATATTGATGGTTGTTCTATTTAATTATTTTTTTTGGATGCTACGTTGCCTTGGTACCCCCTAAGTCGAAGATATCAAAATTTAAATTTTGATCTCGAAGACAAACTTCGGTAAGGGGGGCAAGGCGAAGCCAGTCCTCGATGCGCCAGTACCCCCAGGCTTCGCCGGTGGGGGGGTTACGCGTTAGGGTTAGCTGGTACAGGGATAAGTCAATACTCAATCCGTGAAACAACTGGTAGAATAATTAGGAAGAAAGCAAAGTAAAGAACTCCTGCAATCTGTGCCATAATAACATAAGGATCCTCTACGGGAGCACCTCCTAATCATGTTAGAATTAATCAATCAACTGCGAACATTCAAACAAGCACTCGGTAAAGAGGTCGGAAAGCCGAACTTTGAACCGTTGAAGCTGTAATAAATGGTAGTAGAATAAGAACTAAAATAGATGCGAAAAGTGCAAGAACTCCTAATAGCTTGTTTGGAATAGCTCGAAGGATTGCATAAGCAAATAGGAAATATCACTCAGGTACAATGTGTGCTGGAGTAACCATTGGATCAGCCTCGATATAGTTATCAGGGTGACCAAGGTAGTTTGGTGCAAAGTAAACTCAGAAAGAGAAGAACATTACAAAGACAACCGCACCAAATAAATCCTTTACTGTAAAGTAAGGGTGGAAAGGGATTTTATCTGTGTTTGAAATTGTTCCTAATGGGTTACTTGAACCTGCTTGGTGAAGTGCCGTTAGGTGAAGTGCTGTTAGAGCCGCGATTACGAATGGTAATAAGTAATGTAGGCTAAAGAATCGGTTTAATGTAGCGTTATCTACAGAAAAACCTCCTCACATTCACTCTACGATATATGGTCCTACAATAGGGAAAGCAGAGAAAAGGTTTGTAATTACGGTTGCTCCTCAAAAACTCATTTGTCCTCAAGGAAGAACATACCCAAGAAAGGCTGTTGCCATCATAGCAAGGAAAATAGCTACTCCAAGTACTCAAATAAGAATTCGAGGAGATCGGTATGATCCGTAGTAAAGTCCACGGAAAATATGAGCATATACAACAATAAAGAACATTGATGCTCCGTTTGCGTGTGTATATCGAAGAAGTCACCCGTAAGGTACATCTCGCATAATGTGCTCAACTGAAGCGAATGCATAATCTACGTGAGCCGCATAATGCATTGCAAGAAAAATTCCTGTAATTAATTGAACAACTAGACAAATTGCTGCTAAACTACCAAAGTTTCATAGGTATGAAATGTTAGAAGGAGTTGGGTAAGCAATTGCATGGTTTTCAAGAATATTCAGGAGTGGTCGTTTTAGAATACGTTTCATGTTTTTTGCTAAGGGGAACCAGGGTGCTCCAGTACCCCCATCGGCGCAGCCTGGGGGGGTTCGCCGGACGCGTAGCATGATTTAAGCTTAGGCATAGTACTTTTCATACCAAAAATTATAATAATATAATATAATTAAATAGTAAACTTTGAAGCAAAAAGGGGAATCGAACCCCTAACTTATAAGTATGAATCATACGCTTTGCCAATTAAGCTATTTTGCCTTCCATACACAGGCTCAAATCAACCCCCCAGGCTGCTCCAGTACCCCCATTGGCGAACCCTGGTTCCTCCCGCAAAGCGTGGCTTTACCTTTGGTATCTTTGACCCCGTCTCTCAATATATGCATTTTATATAATGTCCTGAGATGGATTTGAACCATCGACCTATTGATTTTCAATCAATCGCATCTACCGCTGAGCTATCAGGACTTTCTATAAAATTTTAAAGCTTCGTTGCCTTGCCGCAGGCTGTCTTTGACTTGCCAAGGGCTGTCTTCGAGATCAAAATTCCCCTACGGGGGATTGATTACATTTAAATTTTGATATCTTCGATTTGGAACCCTCTAGGGGGATTCCACAGCTCAAGTTAAACGTGTAGCTCCCTTAGTATCCCTCAGGGGGATTCACTTGGGTGATTATGTTCTGATAGAAGACTCTAAGAAAGATTTTCAATCGTCTTTATGAATTGATGATTGGGGTAATCGTAAATACTCTTGTTTTAAGCTCTGGGAACTTCGAATGCAGTAAGCATGCTTATAGTGAATTTCAAAATAGTTAGAAACTTTTTGTGGATTTGCGCACTGCTTTGCTGCCTTGGTAAAGTATACTGGTTCTGTATTCATTTGGTGACTCAAAGACGACATTAGTTCATCCGCCAAACTGATTGATCCATAGCTAGTCCCTAAAGCAAATACCGTAGAAACTTCTGCAAGTTGACCAGGTATCGAAATACCAGCTGTGTCACTACTAAGGTAACTAAGTCATGGAAATTTGTGCGAATTGACATTAGCTGTCTTCCGCGTAGCGTGATCTTTATCGGCAAAGCCGACCTTATTCGTCGTAGGTTTCGATCGTCAGTAAACCAGGTCACCTTCTCCTAAAAACATATTGGCAGTTGCTTCTTTAGCTCCTGAAGTAAGATGCTCTAATTTGGTTCCCTGAAGGCCGTCGGAAACCTTTGAACCTCCCTTAGGAGGTACTAAGCCACGATGCACGTTTGATTCCCCTTGAGCCCCTGTCAAGCGGTCTTTATAAGTGATGATTCCCACATGCTTATGTTTTAAAAGCTGTCGGGCATTTGCAATACTTGATGATCATTTTAACCGAAACATTTGGATGTCGAGGCGATCCTCTAACTTGAGTAAGGCATTAAGGGAAGAACTTGACGATGTCGTAGCTTCGCTATCAATAACCCCAGACATAGATTCTAAATTACTCAAACCGTAGAATTGTTTAATTCGTTGTCCAAGGCGTAACCGGTTTGCATATGTTTTATTAATCTCAGATGAAAATAGATGCTCAGAAAGAAGTGGAGCTTCGGGCGATGAAGTAGGTAGTACCGTTATTTCGCCGGGTGACGTAGACGCTAAGTTAGATAAGTGATGATAGCTTGTGGTCTTTAAAGGTAAAGCGTTAGGGGCCTTTAATGGACGCGTAGCGTTGCCTTGCCGAAGGCTGTCTTCGACTTGGTACCCCCCTTGAGGGGTTAGTTCGGTCTTCTCAAGATCTTCTAGAAGCTCAAAGATATTTTCACGCACTAATGAGTCATAAGGTCGCTTTTGATCCAAGAAAGATCAATCTTCAAAGCCTTCTGAGGCATCGCTACTAACATACTCTCGTGAGACTTTAAATGCTGCTGCCTTGGTACCCCCTAAGGGGGGTTCCACTTTAGTGACTTCGTCACTTTCGTCAGATTTTGGGGGCTGTGACCCCCCTTCACTATGAACCTGGTCTCCATGTTTATCAAAAATTACATCCTGGTTAAAAATTGTAGGCCAGGCATGGTAATTAAAATTGATGAGGCCGGTACTATCGGTCAAAGTTTGAGTTTCTTCTAAATGACTAAGCAGCTTTACTGTGAAGCTACTAGGCTCAGAAATCTCTGATTTCAAGCCACAAGACTCCACCTTTGAATGACAATTGGCTACATAGGTGTTATAGATAGATAAATTCGTTGAGCACGAGGTTAGATGAGAAGTAAGTCCAAAATCATCATAATTTTGAAATTCATCGTTTAGACTCTTAGCGGAAGAACTTAAAAGGAAACACGAGGTGTTTCATCCCCCAGCAGGTGCATGATAGTTGCGGCTTGAAATCAGAGATTTCCGACCATTTATTTTTAGGTGATGGGGCTTGCCGAAGGTTGTCTTCGACTTAGACGCTGTAATCATCACTAGAGAGCTGTGCGTGGGAATTTTTGATGAAATTGATTGTTTCATAGTGCTTTTCAGCAACGGGGGCTTACCGAAGGTTGCCTTCGAGATCAAACCCCCCACCGGCGAACCCCCCCAGGCTTCGCCGATGGGGGTACTGGAGCAGCCAAAATCTTCGATTTGAGGCAATAGCAGCTCACCAAATCAAAGATTTTCGGCCCCCCAATTTAAATTTTGATATCGAAGATGAAGACAACCTTTGGTTCCGAACCCCCCAGGCTGCGCCGATGGGGGTACCAAGGCACGCGTAGCGTTTGATATCTTCGACTTACCGAAGGTTACCAGTGGTTTGGTACGCGGGGTTCCGGAACCACAGGTTTCGACTTAACCCGGGGTACCAAGGCACTACCCCTACGCCCACCAAATTTACCGGCGAAGACACAAAACTCGAAGACTAATATAGGGGACCACTGTCTATGAGCTTAAAACAATATAATATGATCCGATTAGGCGACATTTCATTACACCAAGCGAGTACAAAACCGCTTCTACAGTCATTACAGGATATTCATGGAATTAGTAGTTCATCTGCTACTAAGTTTGTAAATTATGCAGGTCTTAATCCATCAATTCGATTGGGGTCTCTTTCTCAAATCAAGATTAAATGGATTTTACAGCTATTCCGTAATTTTATTACTGAGCATGCATTAATTATTGATTCGGAAAGTCGACAAAAAAACATCGCTGAACTTCAAACTTTACGTGAAATCAACAATCAGCGCGGCCTACGTAATGCCCAAGGTTTAACTGTACGTGGACAAAAAAGTAAGTCAAACGCACGAACTCAACGACGTCATCGAGGTCGTTAATAACACTAAAATTCTTAGTGGTGGTGCATAAGCTCCAACATGCTACACGGAAAGAACCGAGGATAATTCTCCGAATTGCCCCTGAAACTACCAGCGGGGGATGTCCCCCACAAAAAAGTAGTTAAATAAATTATTTTTAATTGACATAGTCACCAAGTTAGCTGGTCTCAATACTATGCCAGATACACAAATCGAAGACAGTCACGAACCCCTCAGGCTGCTCCAGTACCCTCTAAGTCAAAGACAACCACCCTACGCGTTGATTGGTAAGAGGGGGTTCGCCGATAGGGGCAGCCTGGCAAGGGCAGGACGAGATTCGAACTCGTGATAGTATGTGCTATAATTGTTTTCAAAACAACCGCCTTAAACCGCTCAGCCACCAGCCCAGTCTTTTTAAATACCTTATTCTGCTCCAGTACCCCCATCGGCGCAGCCTGGGGGGGTTCACAATGAGTCTTTTTTATAAGTGCCCCAGGCTGCTCTAGTACCCCCAGGCTTTGCCGGTGGGGGGGTTCCTGGTAGCGTTTAATTAACAACAAAAGGTGTTATCTTGTTAATTTTTTTTTATTTTGTTCCAACTACATCTTCCGATACAGTTACCTTGTTTCAGCTTTACCACAATCGCGAATCCATATCTCGGAGTTTCAATGTACAGCATCGAAAAGACGATACTGTGAATTGAATATAATTTTAACCTTTAATTGAATCCACTCTTGAGGCGTGCTGGGCAAGAAGTACACCCTACATTTTCCTATTCACCGTGGCACACTCCTCCACGATTACTTCCAAATCCAGATTCACGAAGACGAGTTGCAGTCTTCGATCCTAATTGACGAGATTGTTTCAGGATTCGCACTGAGTTTCCTCTTTGCTTCCCTTTGTCAATCCGATTGTAGCACGCTTACAGCCCTAAGCATGACGTTCATGGTGATCTGTAGTCATCCATTCCTTCCTCCGCTTTTTCCACGGCAGTATCTTTAGAGAGGACAGGGGTGCTAAAGCACCTCTATAAAAGACTAACTCCGCTAAGTCATCTTTTCCAACTAAAGACATGGGTTGCGCTCGTTAAAGGACTTAACCTAACATTTCACAACATCGAGCTGAATACGATCATGCAAAACGTGTTATCATTTATAGGATAGCTAAGCTACCCGTAAGCAAAGAGTTTTTCTCTTGCATCAATGAAAATACAAGCCTAGGTAAGGTTTGTCGCGTAATATCAAATTAAGTTGCATGCTCCTCTGGTCGTTTGTAGAGCCGCCTATTCTATTTAGTTTTCACCCTTGCGGGTGTACTCACTAGGTGGGACGCTTCCGCGTTAGCTGAGTAAGAGTATTGAACTCTTACGAGCGTCCATCGTTTACGTCTGAGACTACCCGGGTATCTAATCCGGTTTGCTACCTCAGATTCCAGGTCTAGTGGCAGGTAATTATTAGTTGGCTGCTTTTCGCTTTCGGTGTTCCTATTGAGATGAAACGAATTACACCTCTACCCCAATAGTTCCGCTTTCAACTCTGTAATTCCTCTGTTAAGTTAGTTTTTTAAATCCTCCCTCGAGTTGAGCTCTCGGTCGACTTAAAACTTGTACTTATCACCTTATCCTGCTTTACACCCAATCATCATGAATAACCCTCGCTCCTCCCGTATTACCGCAGCTGCTGGCACGAGATTGGCTGGAGCTTCTTTTCCGAGTACCGTCATAATTCTTCCTCGGTGAAAGAGGTTTACGGTCAATTGACCTTCTTCCCTCACGCAATCTTGCTGGATCAAGCTTTCGCTCATTGTCCAATATTCCCTACTGCTGGCTTAAATAAGCCCGGACCTTGTTTCAGTTCCGGCGTGGCCATTCTCCCTCTCAGGATGACTAAGGATCTTCGGTTTGGTAAGCTATTATCCCACCAACATACCTAATCCTCAACACGCGCCTTCATAATCCTTTTTTAGTATTAAACCATTTAGGTTCTATTATGAGTAGCTTCGCATTGTTTACTCACTCGTACGCCGTATTCTTTTAAGATAAAACAATATGATTGCTCTGCTAAAATGTTACTCGACTCGCATGTATAAAGCAGATTGCTAGGGTTCATTCAGAGCCAAGATCAAACTCTAATTTTAATATCATAGATAAGTGACTTATCTTTTGACAAAAATCAACCTATATAAAAACATACTATTCTTGAAGCCACGCTAGCGTGGTACCCCTTACCAGGCTTCGCCGAACGCGTAGCGTGGTTGTCTTCGAGATCAAAATTTAAATTTTGATATCTTCGACTTAGAGGGGGTTCAAAAGTTTTGCTTTTGAGGTTGCTCTTATCCTTGATTTTATTTTTCTATCCATATATAGTCATGTGCTTGGAAATCTCCGATTTCAAGCTACATGACTTGATACCCCCTCTAAGGGGGGTTATATCGATAAGTGGGATACTAACAACAAAATTGACCCCGTAGGGGAATTTATGTGTCCCCGGCTTAAATAAGCTATAGGGATTGCTGTCTAACCACCCAATTACCTCAAATAGATAACACCTGTTTTTATGCTGATATAAGCCAAGTTAAAGACAACCTCCCTTACAAGGCTGCTCCAGTACCCCCATCGGCGAAGCCTGGGGGGTTCCGAACGCGTAGCGTTTGATATCTTCGACTGCTCCGGTACCCCCATTGGCGAAGCCTGGGGGGGTTGTGAGCGATCTAAAGACCATTATAAAGTAAAGCAGTTACTGGTACGTGGATGATATCCAGTAAAACTTTAGGATACATACCAAATCAAAGAGTTAAAATGATTAGTGGAATAAATACATACGTTTCACGTCGATTTAAATCCATGCTCATTTCAAGAGGATAAATTTTTTGGTTACCAAATAGAATTCGATTCATTAATCATAATGAGTAAGCACAACCGAGAATTACTCCAGTAGTTGAAAAAACGGCTACCGTAGTATTCGCAGAATATGCTCCTAAAAGAACCATAAATTCACCAATGAACGGAGCTGTTCCAGGAAGTGAAATGTTAGCCATCATAAAGAAGAACATAATAGAACCATATACAGGCATAGTATAAACTACTCCTCCATAGTAACCGATCTCTCGTGTATGATGTCGATCATAGATAAATCCGATAAGTAAGAAAAGCGAAGCTGCAACAATACCGTGACTAACCATAATCATAATTGCTCCTTCAACACCTTGTTGGTTAAAAGTGAAAAGTCCTAGCGTTACAAACCCCATATGGTTTACAGAACTATAGGCAATTACACGCTTTAAATCCGTTTGTTGTAAAGTTGTTAGAGATGTGTATACAATGGCAATAACACTTAATAGGAAGACAAGGGGTGTAAAGTAGGCATTTGCTTCTGGAAATCATGGAAGGCTGATTCGTAAAAAACCATAACCACCAAGCTTTAGTAGGATTCCTGCTAAAATTACAGAACCAGCTGTTGGCGCTTCTACGTGGGCTTTTGGAAGCCACAAGTGTACTGGTACCATTGGAATTTTTACCGCAAATGAAATAAAGAAAGCAAGTCACATTAAAATCTGGCGCCGTTCACTAAATTCCATTGTATTTAGTACTAAAAAATCTGTAGTACCCGCTTGAGAATAAATTGCAAGGATGGCGATTAATCCAAAAACTCCCCCTACTACTGTGTAAAGGAATAATTGATAAGCAGCCATGATTCGCATTTTACTTGATCCTCAGACACCAACAAGAATAAACATCGGGATTAGGACAGATTCGAAAAAGATATAGAATAAGATAAGATCTAATACACTGAATACACACATCAAAAATCCCTCAAGTAACATAAATAACATGAAAAATTCTTTTTGTTGTACTTGGATACTTTCTCAACTTGCAAGTAAACATGCAGGTGTTAAGAATGCTGTAAGAACGATAAATAATAAACTAATTCCATCAATTCCAATTGAAAAATGAATGTTTCAACTTGAAGCTCATTCAATTTCTGTAATGAATTGATATTGTACAGGAGCTAGATCATTAGCAAATAGGACTCAAAGTCCTACTGAACATAAAAAAGTTAAAAGGGAAAACCCAAGGGCTACGTCGAGTGCTCGACGTGTTTCTTGAATAAAGAAAAGACTAATTACCGCAAAGAAAGGCAGTGCGATACAAGTAAGTAATAGATAAGCACCCATTTTTAGCAGCGAACCCCCCCTCCGGCGAAGCCTGGGGGTACCGGCGCAGCCGTGATCCAGCTAAAACCTTGCCTTGGTACCCCCACCGGCGAACCCCCCAGGCTTCGCCGATGGGGGTACTGGAGCAGCCTAGGGGGTTGATTCTCGCTCAAGGGAAAATAACATTGCAGCCTGTAGACCCTTGAATAAAAATCGAACTTAATACACAAATTTATTAAATAATTTAAAACAATATAATCCAAGATCGCCTATTTAGTGATGATTACAGGGGCTAAGGCCCCGTCACGCGCACCGGGAGCTTATCAGACTGCCTTGATGGCTTGCCAAACGCGTAGCATGGTAGGGGACTGGCCCTCATCAAAATTTGAATTTTGATCTGGTTACCGCTAAGTTATAGTTTAGCTGATTACCTCAGGGTTAGCAACTGTAACTCGCTCAGGTGTAGCTACATAAACTGTTACGTACACAATATAGAAGAAGTACAGGATACCAACGTTAGTTACCATAGATCCAAAAGAAGCTACAGAGTTTCAACCAGCATAAGCATCAGCATAATCTGGAATTCGTCGAGGCATTCCCGCCATTCCTACAAAGTGCATTGGGAAGAATGTTAGGTTTACTCCAATAAAAGTAACTCAGAAATGAATCTTTGATAATTCCTCGGGTACTTTTAGTCCAGTAAATACTGGAAGTCAGAAGTAGAATCCTGCGAAAATAGAGAATACAGCTCCAAGAGATAGAACGTAGTGGAAGTGAGCAACTACATAATAAGTATCGTGGAATGCAATATCAAGTGCAGCGTTTGAAAGAATAATTCCTGTTAGACCTCCTACAGTAAATAGGAAAATAAATCCAATTGTAAATAGCATTGCAGCGTCAACTCGAAGTACACCTCCTCAAAGAGTTGCAATTCAACTGAAAATCTTAATTCCTGTAGGAACCGCAATAATCATTGTTGCAGCAGTAAAGTATGCTCGTGTATCAACATCCATACCTACTGTGTACATATGGTGTCCTCATACAATGAATCCTAGAAGTCCGATACTACACATAGCGTAGATCATTCCAAGAGGTCCAAAAATTGGCTTTCGTCCAAGGCTAGATACAATTTGTGAAACAATTCCAAATCCTGGAAGAATAATAATGTAAACTTCAGGGTGTCCGAAAAATCAGAAAAGGTGCTGGTAAAGCACAGGATCTCCTCCCCCGGCTGGGTCAAAGAAAGTTGTGTTGAAGTTTCGATCTGTTAGTAGCATCGTAATTGCTCCTGCAAGTACAGGTACAGCTAGTAAAAGAAGTACAACAGTTACGAAAACACTTCATACAAATAGAGGCATTCGGTGAAGGCTAATTCCTGGTGCTCGCATGTTCATTACAGTTGTAATGAAGTTTACTGCTCCAAGAATTGAAGAAGCTCCTGCAACGTGAAGAGCAAAAATTGCACAATCAACCGCTCCTCCTGAATGGAAAGCAATACTTGCTAATGGAGGGTATACAGTTCATCCTGTTCCTGCTCCTAGCTCAACACATGAACTTAGTAGAAGTAGCACAAGTGCTGGTGGAAGAAGTCAGAAACTAATGTTGTTTAATCGAGGGAAAGCCATATCAGGCGCTCCGATCATTAGTGGAAGCATTCAGTTACCGAATCCTCCAATCATAATAGGCATTACCATGAAGAAAATCATAAGGAATGCGTGTGCAGTAACGACAACGTTTCATAGTTGTCCGTTTCCACAGAAAATGTTGTTTCCTGGCTGTGAAAGCTCAAGTCGCATAAGAGCTGAGAAAACTACTCCGATGATTCCTGAGAAAGCACCGAATAGTAAGTAAAGCGTACCGATATCCTTGTGGTTAGTCGAGTACACTCATCGCTCCATGAAGTAAGAAAACCCTGTAGGTGTTGCAGCGTGATCCGCAGCACTACTAAAGTTTCGTGATGTTTTTAAGTTAAAAGTCATTTTGTATTTTTATGTTCTTTTATGCTTGTGTGGGGTGGGTGTTGTAAGTCGAAGACAACCTTCGGTAAGTCGAAGATATCAAACGCTACGCGTGCCTTGGTACCCCCATCGGCGCAGCCTGGGGGGTTCGGAACCAAAGGTTGTCTTCATCTTCGATATCAAAATTTA
>Ga0129327_10000675_pt1 | contig 20563 bp, 34 predicted proteins | sample CPBDNA_6_FD_111799 | JGI IMG/M metagenome (GOLD analysis project Ga0129327, IMG submission 111799) | Freshwater to marine salinity gradient microbial communities from Chesapeake Bay, USA - CPBay_Spr_31_0.8_DNA | ecosystem: Environmental > Aquatic > Marine > Coastal | place: USA: Chesapeake Bay... | reverse complement strand
GTACTGACAATCAACAACGTCTCTCGCATTGGTACTAGTATAATACCAATAACGAGCATTATAAGTATTTAATCGCGCTGTTTTTCGCCCGATTATAATATCAGGAATTTTAGTTACATTAGCCATACCGTTACTGTAACACAAAGTAACCTATAAGGTAACAAAATAATGGATGACATTATCAACCTAATTAACCAGGTTGGCTTTCCAGTAGCTTCCGCACTGGGCCTTGGGTTCTTTATCTGGAAACTTATAAACCGAATTATTGATGGCATGGAAGCCAAGATTGATGTCGTTGACGAAAAAGTTGACGCATCACTGAATGCTATGGAAGAGCGTTTATCATCCAAGTTAGACAGTCAATACGGCATTATCGTCAGTTTAATAGATAGGTGCCGCCAGATAGATCAATCGTTAATAAGAAACGATGTCATGCTTAAAACACTTTTAAAAGTACCAGAACTGATAGATACCTATGACATTACAAAAGCAGAAAAGAAAGATCAGAGACACGATTAGATTAATCGCATTTCTGCTGTTAGCAAACAGCAGCAATGCCGATGAATTGTTATTTAATTTTAAAAGCCCAAGTTTTTCTGGCATCAATGCCTCGTCACATTACCTGACCATTGAGAACCAAGAAACTAATCGGCGTAATGAGATTATTGAAAACGAGCAAACCGTTCTTGATGATATCGAAAGAGAGAAAACAAATTCAACGTTATCTCGTTTTATTCGTAATTTTGAGTCACGAGTTTATGCTCAACTATCTCGCCAGATGGTCGAGCAGTTATTTGGTGAAAATCCTAGTAAGTCAGGTCAACTTACCCTGGAGGGTAATTTAATTGAATACGAGGTAGGCGAAGAAACTATTACATTGACGATAACCGAAGAGAGCAGCAATGATACGACGACTATTACAGTCCCTATTGGTGATTTTACTTTCTAGTTGTGCTGTCAATTATAATGAGTTACAGGATGGCGGCATACCGCATATCGTCATCCAAAGTGCATCGGTACAAGCTCTACAATCCGATGCATTAAGAAACATTCCACCAGCAGTTAGACAGCCGGTGGTAGCCGTATATCCCAATAGTCTGCAAGACTTAACCGGGGCACGAGCATCTAACGGTAAATTTGCATTATTCGCTAGTGCCATTACCCAAGCGCCAGAGGCGTACTTGATAAGGGCATTAAAACACACCAGTAACGGTGCATTCTTTAGAGTAGTCGAGCGGGTCGGTTTAGACTCGCTGACTAAAGAACGGCAGCTTATCCGCAATACTCGTGAGAATTTTGAAGAGGACAGTGCCCTAAAACCATTGTTACTAGCAGGATTACTCATGCAAGGCGCTGTCGTGAGCTATAATGCGAATGAAAAGAGCGGTGGAGTAGGTGCCAGGTATCTCGGTATTGGTGGCTCTAAAGAGTGGCGTGAAGATTCAGTCAGTGTCTCATTAAGACTGGTGTCGGTCTCAACCGGCGAAGTCTTAATAGAAGTCCTGACTAAGAAGAAGATTTTATCGGTGGCCCTAAGTCAAGATGTTTTTCGGTTTCTCGATGAAAATGCAAAGTTAATAGAAATAGAGGGCGGTGTTGCTGAGAATGAATCAACAGCTATCGCACTCCAAAAGGCTATTGAAGCCGGAGTATACGAAATGATTATGATAGGAAAAAGTCGGGGGTATTGGGATTATGAATAGATTAAGTGTAATGGCTTTATTAATAACACCACTGGCGTTTGCAGCAGATAATGAAATCTTTGTAGATCAAGTCGGTGTGACAGCTAACATGGATTTTGAGCAATTGGGCTCAGGAAATATTATTGGCGGTTTGACTGCTGCCGCTGGCAGTATGACAGCTTTGGACTTGGATGGAACGTCCATGACATTAGATGTTAATCAGATCGGTAATACAAATAAATTCTTAGGTGATATGTATGCAGATTCATATACGGGATTTTTTAATTTTGATGGCGATAGTAATACCTTTACATCAAAAATGGATCCAACCAACGCCTTTGGTGCCGATAACTCCAACGTTAACGTCGCCGTTACCGGGGGTAGTAACACCTTCACTCTTGATCTGGCCACATCCGCCTTAGCGAGTGGCACAGATTTAGATTGGATTGTGCAAGGTGATAGCAATCAAATTCATGCAGACATCGATGTAGATGCAGCAACACATTATGTAGATTTAGATGGCGATCAAAATCAGGTCACGACGGATATGGATGGTTTTGCTGGCGGTTACTTTTATTTAGATCACACTGGAAACTCAAGGACGTTTACAATTGACCAGGCTAATACCACTGATAACGATTGGCTCAAGATTACTTCTAACGGCAATAATGGCACTGTATGTGTGCAGCAAGCTAATTCTGGGACCAGTATTGGCTGCTGATATAGGCAGTATTACAGAGTTAAAAGGAGTCAGTCGAGTAGTTAGAGATAAGGCGTATGACAGTACGCTTAATTTCGCATTACAGAGCATGGATGTCTTAGAGACAGCCAATGGTCGTATGGGCGTTACGTTCGCTGATGAGAGCGTTATACGCCTTACAGAGCACTCTAACGTTACGATTGATAATTTTGTATACGATCCTGACCCGGATAAATCTAGCCTTGCCTTGAATTTTGTGAAAGGCACAGGCAGATTTATTACCAGTAAAACAAAACGTATTAAAAAAGAAAATATTAAGATTAGAACAAACTCTGCCACCATTGGTATTCGGGGGACAGATTTCACCATTACGGTTGCAGAGACAGGTGAAGCCCTGGTGATACTGTTACCAGATGAGTTTGGGAATAGCTCTGGTGAGATTGTCGTAACCACTGCGTTAGGCCAAGTAGTGCTCAATCAACCGTATGAGGCTACTACAGTTTATAATTTTGAAACGGCCCCAACACCATCGGTAATATTAGACCTTACTCTGAGCATGATTGATAACATGCTCATAGTAAATCCACCTGATGAAGTTGAGACTATAGACGATAGCACGAACACTAATGCAGTTAATTTATTAGATGTAGATTTTTTAGAGTTTGATGAATTAGAAAAAGACGAATTGCAAGAAGATAATCTGGAGTATACCGAGTTAGATATTGATGCCTTGCAAGTGAACTTTCTAGAGGATCTCTTAGATGTCATTCAAGAGGTGGATGAGCTTAATAAAGCAAATCAATCATTAGCAGCAGATGGCATAAAAGGTACTGCTATCGGATTTGATGCTGATACCCAGATCAATACCTTTGTTAACGATAATGAGATAAAGTTTATTCGTAACGTTCAAGATTCAATACAAATAAGTTTATCTCGTGGTGATTCTACAACTGTTATTATGGAGCAAGAGGGGAAGGTAAATCGAATTGCAGTTAATGGTGGATCATCATCTACTATTAATATTAGACAAGGCAGCTAAAAGTTATACAAAAGTTATACAAATTTTTCCTTTTTTTTATAACAATTGCTCATATTTATATTATTCTATAATAATCAAGATACTCTATAAGCCCCTAGATAAGCTAATATGAGTAATATGATTACGCTATGCTCTTAAAAGACACGGACTTAAAATCCGTTGTCCGAAAGGACGTGCCGGTTCGATTCCGGCTCCGGGCACCATGATAAGTCATTGATTTAATTATATTAAACCTCTTTGTTGATTTTCTTAGGAAGATTAGGGAAGGGGTTTTTTTGTAAAGTTATACAAAAATTATACACTTTTTTTGATGTTTAGTTTATATTTATGATAATAATATTATTTTTATGGGGCAATTATGAATATAAAACCGAAAAAAGTTGTGATAAGAAAACAAACTTATTATTTAGTAAGGTGCAACAAGAAAAAAATTGGTTTGAAAATACATAAATATTTCAAAACTTCACGTGAAGCAAAAAAATATATTGAAGAATTAAAAATTAAGATAAGAGCTAATGAGCCAATACCAGAAAAGTTACAAAACAATGTAACGTTTAATCAGGCCGTAAATTGGATTATAAAAAATCCACAATCATTAAATATCAATGGGGATAAATCACAGTATCAATTTAATCGTTATGTAGCTGGATATCGTATTTTATTAGATTACCATTGGGGTGGTATTCCGATCAAAACATTTACCACTGATGATGTTACTAATCGTTTATATGAGATAGAGCAAGAACGTAATTGGAGCTCAAAAACAAAATACGATTATGAGACGTTTTTAGATGTACTGTTTAAAATTGCATTACAGCAAAAATGGTGTCTGATAAATCCTATTGATGACATGAATCGTAGTCGTTCAATCAATCAACGTAGGCGATTAATTACGCACAATGAATTTGATGCTCTGCTCCAAGCTGCGCATCAAATAGCAAAAGATAAAGAACATTTAGAAACTAAAGGTTGGGTCTGGCAGTTTACGCCGTTGTACTTAGAAATTTTATGGCAGACAGGTGCCAGAAGAAATGAGATTGCCATGCTTACCTGGGATAGAATTCATTTCAACGAGGATGGTGCTGAAATATTCTTAAAAGATACTAAGAACCATGAGGACCGATATATTTATGTATCCAAACAAATAGCATTAAAATTGCAAACTCAGAAGGCATTGTTTTTTGGTGATAGAGTGTTTCCTCCAGCACCTCGATCAAAAGAATGGGCAAACAGTTTTACTGGTAAGTTTGAGATTATTAAGAAAAAAGCTCAATTAGATAAACCTGACCCAGTGTTCAACGAAAAGATTGTATTGCATCATTTTCGTCATGCTTGGGCTACCTACATATTTGAGAAGGGTGCTAATGTTGATGAAGTCAAATCTTTTGGTGGTTGGAAAAATACCAATATGCTTGATCGGTATATGAAGCCACAACAAAAACGAGCTAAGAGCTTATCTAAAAAAATGTTTAGTGAGAGCCCAACCACATAAAGTAACGTGAGGGACTAATCAATAAAGCAGATCGTGCCTGTGGATCGCTCCCAGATCGTTTTTCCATGATGACATTGGATTCCATCAATCCATTCTCATAGCGTCGTCTAGCTTCGTTTCGTAACGAAGGCAGCGACGCATGTAAATCCGGGTAAGTTTCATTAAACTTTTTTAGTGTCATTAAATCCTGTGGTACTTCTTTCATTTTTTCGTCCTTATTAGTCTGTCATTCCTGACTTCCATTTTATTCTTATGCTGCCATTTTTCGCCATCAGCGCAATGTACTGGTATTGGACCTAAGCACACACAATAGCACCCCATTTTTTTACGCATCTTTTCACGACGATCCCAATCTTTAGTGCCACGTATGGCGAATGGTAGTTGTGTATAAAAATGCTCCCGGTTAATTCCATTAACCCCATCAAGTAGTGCAATCAATTTCCCTCCAATTTGGATACGCTCCGTCCATAATCATTTCACAATACAGTTGGTTGTCACGTACATGATCCTGATAATCTAAGTTAGATGAATACACGTAAATCACTGCAATACAGCTTAGTAATAATATATGTTTAAACCTCATTGTTAGCATTGTTAGTTACCTCTATTTGTTGTTTAACATCGAATGTTTTTCTTACTTCAGTTATTTGATCGTTAGACTCAAAATCAAAATCGTTACGACACAGATACGCAATCTCACTAGATGTGTAGCTGTGTTCTTTATTCATGGGGTCACTGGCACCGACGTTATAAAACACCACGTCATTCTTTTCATACTTGTTATTACCAAGATGTTTGGCCGGTACTAAGCCTGGAATCCACTCGTGATCCAAGCAACCCTTCAGTTGTTGTTTATGATTGATAATTTTCTTAGTGCGCGTACAACCCCACTGACCGCGTTTTTGCCGATCTGTTAGGTTAGGTCTAGCAAACTTACAAGTACGGCACAGCGGGTTCAGAGGCGTTAATTCGCCTAAATAGATCCCTCGTTCTTCTTCAGACATAAAATTCTTAACCTGAAAAGCTGACTTAGAATAAGCAGCTTGTGGGGGTTCTTTTAGATTGAGTAGCCACCACGCCTTATCCTTCATTTGGTTGTACATTATTGGATCGAGGTCCATCTGCTCTGCATAGATGGCACTCGTATTTTTGTCATACACAGTGACGTAAGCACCTTGTATTTCTTCTTCTGGGTATTGCTCATTAAGAGCACCACCATAAAAATGTACTTGCGCACCGTAGGTAGAATCCCAATCGAAGTACGCAAGATTTTTTGTTTCACCGGCCTCTCTAGCTTGAGTGCCGAGTTTGTTTAAACGGTTAAAGCGCTTGTTATTTGCAGTCTTACATTCCCAGAGATAAGTCTTACCATCTTCGGTTAATAGACCATCAATGTGATAACGTAAATGACCACCAAAGAACGAACCACCGATCTGCTCACCACGTTCATGCGTCCTTAGTTTTACCTTCGGTGCCTCACGGATGAAGTCGGCGATGTTGTCCTCTAATTGATGCCCTAATGCAAAAATACGAGCTAACCTGGCATCGGCTAGCGGTGGCATGCACCACCGCCAGTCGAGCCAGAGTTGTCTAGGACAATCCTTACCTAATGAAGAGCCACCAAGGTAGCCACGTCGAGACATAGGTTGCCCCATTTTCTCATCAACACCTTCCATGATAGATTCAATAGTCATTAGTCAGCGTCCGATAACCACGAAGGGTTAGCACTGTCATCGCTGCTCAAGATTTCAGAATCATCAAGCTCTTCACGTTTAACTTCTGCCTTAACCGGTTTGGGTGCGACAGCCGTTGTCGCTGATTCCCGAAGGAAACGATGCACTCGGTTTGAGGCGGGCTTACCGCTCTTAGGTTCGTAAACGTAAGTTTGTACGGTACCCATTTTGTTAATTAAAAAACCCAGACCATCTTCATCAATACTGTCAGGGATATCTACACCAAAACAATCAAAGGCAAACTTCAAGATAAGTAACTTATCTCGTTGTGCTACCCCTTCTTTTTCGACTTCAATCCAACTGACGATCTCTGCTCCAGAGTCTATCTCTTCCATTGCAATTAAGACGGTTTTATAATCTTGTTTATCCAACAATCTTGCCTTACTGACCGTCACTTTATATTGACCGGCATCTAAGATTTTTGGTGGTGGAAATTCACCGGGGCCAAGAACTGGCATATCTTGTAATTCTGTTCCGAACGCTACACTTGTACTCATTGTTTAGTTTCCTCTGCTTTAAAAGCATTGTTATAGGCTGTTTTGAAAGCATTGAAATCCAATGGGATTTCATGCTTTCCCTGATCGTTTACAATAGGGCGTCGAGATTTTGCATCGAACCCGGTTGATCCACGAGTGAATAGAACCCTTGAGTCGTCACCTACTGCAACGGTTCTTTTATTGAAACCTTCACCACGCGATACCGTTCTAACCTGGTAGTTTGCGAAGAGAAGAAATGACGTCCATTCCTTGACAAGACTGGCAGCTTTAGCATGTAGCTTTAAAGTTAATTTAGAGTACGGCTCAAGCAATGGATCTTGATGAGTGATGGTGTGAGTGTGCACGATCAAGCAAACATTCATGCCAGAATCAATCACTTTGTCAAACACATTTAAAGTATGACGTATTTTTTTCAGAGCATGAGAATAGCCACGGCCATACTCAATATCACTGATATCCTCAATGCCTTCTTTTTTACGTGAGAATTCACGTACCACCGCTTTATGAACCATAGCTTCATAAAAATCCAATGAATCTAAGACTAATGTTTTGTATGGATGTTTACTCTCAATAAGCTCGTGACAGATATCTAAAACCTCTATATCGGTTTGTGCATGCACTCGATCCACATCTAAATGGTTGGTGCCTTTTTCTAAATCAATAAATAAAGGCTTTGGCATACCCGCCGCGAATGTGCTTTTACCGACACCATTAACACCAGATATGACCATATTGAGTGGCGTTTCTACTCTTCCCTTGACCAATTTAATTGGCATAGTTTTACTCCTTAGTTGTTATGTTATTCGTTACATGCCGGACAATAGAATTCTTCACGCTGTTTGATGGCGTACATCAAGCGACTATATAAATCCGGGTATTCTTGTTTAAATTTGTTTAATGCTTCAGGAGATTTGATTTGCCATTGTTTGGTAAATGGAAATGCAGTGTCGCCAATTTGATCTCGTATTTCAGTTGATATATCGCTGATGGCTTCATGCAAATTTTCCATAATTATTCCCCTGTTAAACGTGAGAAATAAATTATATTAATTTAGTTAAGATTGCAACCTTTAAGGTAACAAATATTATTTAGACAAAAAAAACCACCCAGAATAGGGTGGTTGTTTTTTAACTTGTCTTACTTTTAGATATTGTGTTTTTCAGGGCGTACCATGATGTTAAGTAACTTATCACGTTCACTTGTATGCACAATATCAGGTATGATACTTGGGTTTCTATTATCAATGGTGCGCGCTATTAAATGTTCAGCAATGTTTAACATGACGTCACCAGAAGTTTTAGCATTATGTAGTAACACCGGTAAATTTGCAGAGTCAATATGCGCCTGTGGATGCACTTGCGGTATCTCATCCATATCCACTGGTTTAAACCGTAAATATGCTTTACAAACCTCACCTTTGGCCGTGTTGATACATTCAAAAAAACGATTACTTAATTTCATGTATTCCTGTACATCTTCAACCATATCTGACTCAACCTTCCAGACGTATGCTTGCGCTCCAAGTATTATATAACCATAAGTGCCGCTCATTTCTGACCAAGCAAATATATTCAAAAGATGACCACCTGGATACTCTGCGTCAGGTTCATACGCCGGTAAAGTTGTCAACCAGTGTTGTACCATCCGGTGCATTGCATCACGTACCATATGCTGCATAAATTTCTCGACTGATATGTTTCTATTGTCAAGACTTTGTTTTAAATCTTTGGCTATACACAACTCTCTACGCAGTATCGCTTTACCTGTGACATGCGCGAAATGTACCTCTTCACCATCAAAATTTATAAAATCGTCAGTCATTTTCTCAATGTATTTCTCACATCTTTGTTTCATGCTGATAATGCGCCCAGCCTCTATGTATTTATGATCCATTACTACTCCCATTTGATGATTTCTCACTAAAGACGTCACTGCCTTTAGCACTTTCAAGTAACGCAGTCATTAAGGTAATAATCTGCTCTTTATTTGCCGTAGATAAACATTGAAAAATATCTACTGCTACCTGCGTCATTGGATCGGCTAATGGGTTTGCATGTTTATCGCCCAAGCCGAACATTAAAAAAGCTGGACTAACTTCAAACACTTTAGCCAATTTTTTAATGTTCTGCCTTTTCGGTACCAAGTCCCCATCACACCATTTTTTTATGGTGTTGTGTGAGACACCAACTAATGCACCTAGAGTGCGTTGTGTATATTTATGTTTTGCGCGCAACTGTGAAATTCTTTTCGCAATTGAGTGCTTATGTCGTTTCTTTTTAGTTTTCATTGTCCCTCCATCAGTTAGTTAAAAGTTACCCTCAAGGTAACAACATATACTACTTAATAACATTCATCAATAAAATTATTACTTATATTATTTTTATTATTATAATTGTGCTTACATATTTAATCTTAAAAACATCGTAAATTACTTGATTTGTTATTTTTGTTACCTTTAGGGTGTACTTATTAATTAATCTCGGTTATGTTCGAGTCATTAATTTTTAAGGGGAATAAAGTGACACCAGAAGATGTTTGGCAAGAAATTAAAGTGCACGATCTGGCAAAAAAGATCGGCATATCCGCAAAGTCTATTTACGCTTGGAAGAAAAGAAAAAATGGTATTCCACCATTACGAGCGATTGAAGTAGAAAAAATCACAGGTATTAATCGAGCTAAGTTACGGCCCGACTTATGGGATTAATGCTGCTAGATAAACCAACAACTCAAGAGGGCGTTCAAGACGCCATCATTGAGTTGGTTGATGAATACGATGTGCATGTCATTCCTTGTGGTCAAGATAAGCGTCCACTTGTGCCTTGGAAGCAATATCAAGATACCAAGCCCACCGAAGAAGAAATAGAGCGTTGGGTTAAAGTCTATCCAGAATGTATGTGGGGCGCTATTACTGGCAAAAACTTTGGGGTGGTTGATTTAGATGCCTATCAAGATGAATCGTTAATCCCTTGGGCAAAAGAGAATTTACCTTGGACGCCATTAGTCGCTAAGACACGCTCTGGTGGTGAGCATTGGATGTACTCCAAGCTGCCAGAAGATATTACGGTAAGTGCCGGATCAGGCATTGATATCAGAAACAAGGGCGGTTATGTGATTTTCAATGGCCCCGGTTACGAATGGAATTGGCAAGATTCTCAAGAAGATTTTCATATGTTCTCGGATTTACCTGAACTGGAATCTAAACATCTAAGAGCCATTGAAGGACGTCGTGGTAAAACCAATGTCACTAATATTCTCAGTGCTGAGAGTTGGCATGACAATGCCTTACGTTGGGTTGGTAGTTGTGTTGCCAGAGGACTTGGCGACGATACCATATTAAGAGAGTGTGAAAAATTGACTCAACCAGGGTACTCAAATTCTCAAACCAGAGAAGAAATCCGGGTGATGATTAAAGGTGCCAGACAAAAAGGTTGGACCCCAGAAATGGATGATCGTCCAATTGAAGTATTAAGAATAGATGACGCATTTGATTTAGAGCATCGAAAACCACCAGAGTTTTTAGGTGAAGGATTTATAGCTGCCGGTTTTAGGGTGTTTGTAGTCGGTGCTCCGAAGATAGGTAAATCACAATTAGTATTAGAGGCACTAACCACAGCCGCAGTAGGCGGTCAGTGGTTAGATATGAAATGGGATAAGCCACATAAGACATTGTGGTTACAGGCAGAGATCAGAGGTGCCTATGTTGGTTCAAGGTTACGTCCATTGTTTGAGTCTTTTAATGATGAAGAAAAAGAACTTATCAGAGAGAATTTCTTTTGGACCGAACGTGGTGATCTGGACTTAGCCTCTAACTTTAATCGTCTTAAATCATTAATTAAACGCATTCAGCCCTCTATTGTTTGTATTGATCCACTCGCTAACTACTTTGTTGGTGATGAAAATTCAAACGCCGAAGTAGCGGTGTTCTTCAAACAACTTAATGATCTTTTTTCTAGTGAGACATTGGGTATGGACGCACCACCTTGTGTGTTCTTAGTACATCACACCAGGAAAGGTGCCACTACCCAAGATGGGTTTGATGGTGCTCGTGGAGCATCATCACTTACCGGGTGGATGGACTCAGGTATTTTAATGACCGCTGCTAATTCCAGTGCCATTAATTTAAGTTTTTTAACCAGGAATGGACCTTGGCCAGAAGAACGCCTCGTTAAATTAAATCCAGATTCAATGCGGTTAGAGAACTTTGTAGATGCTGTCGAGCATCCACAAATGCTACCAGAAGTATTACGCAATATGTCGCATCGAGATTGGGTGACGGCGTATGACGTCAACAGTTTGATTGCCGAACAATGTCATCGCCTCGGTTTAGAAGTGGATGGTGCGATTGCCAGAGAGATCAGATTGACGGTTGTCAATCATAAACATATTGAGCATCAAGGTACTGGGCAACATACCGAGTATCGATTAAAGCCGAAGGTAAGAAGAGGGTATCAATAGTGAGAAATGGGTTAAATAAGGCTTTTACGCTCTAAAACGCACCAAGCGTGTTTAAGCGTAAAAGTAAAAAGCCCTGTTGTAAATACCCTAAAGGGTAACAAATAGAAAATAAATTATTTCAGTAAGATCGGTAAAACCGGTAAAGGTAGGAAAAGATGGGAGTTACAAGTCGTCGTAAAGGAGCTAATGGAGAACTAGAATTTATTAAGATTCTACAGCAATCGTTCCCTGAGCATGAATTTTCTCGTAACTATGCGCAAGCAGCTAAATCGGGTTTTGATGTCATCGGCTTACCCGGTTTCGGTATCGAAGTTAAACGTTATAAACGTGGTCGGATTTACCAATTAGATTGGTGGGATCAAGTGGTCGATGCTGTTAAGCCGGAGCGGTTACTACCGCTACTGGCTTACAGATTCGATCGTACTGCATGGTCTATTTTAGTACCGGCCCAATGGGTCGTCGGTAACACCGTCGATCGACATGATATTACCTGTCATATGCCGTATGACGATTTCGTCAATGTGTATAAAAAGCATCAGGCACGAGAACAAGCCGCTACTGAAGAAATTGAAAGTGACTATCAGGAATTTAAGCAAGATATGTTGGAGGGTAAGGCAGAAGGATGATCCTGTATACCGAGCAACAGTTAGAAACGGTCTATAACATTGATCGTAAAGAACGCATGCGCTTAGGGATACCGTTCACCACGTTAGAGCAATACCGAGTGATTTATGAGGCGATCATTCTGGAGCAATACCTGGAGTTTAATGATGATGAGTAAACGAATCTCAAAATTATCGACCATCGAGGCATACTTCACCAAAAAGACAGCCAATTTGAAACACACGAGAAGTAAACAAAATCCAGATATGAAGTGGAGCTTAACCTCAACTGAAGTGCTGGATCTCTGGCATCGGCAAGAAGGGCGTTGTGCGGTGACTAATTTATATATGAATCATCACGGTGACGTGAATGATTTAAAGAATGCCAGTATTGATCGTTTGAATAATGACAAGGGGTATTCGTTACGCAATATCCGCTTGGTCTGTTCAGCGGTTAATAAGATGCGTGGCTCGTTAAGTGAGTCAGAGTTTCATTGGTGGGTAAAGCAAATAGCAATTGGAGAATTATTATGAGAATTAAAGACGACGTACATCATCCAGATCATTATACGGTGAAGCGTCCAGGGGATTCAGAGTGTATTGATTGCATTCGTTCCTCTATGAATGATGCAGCTTATGCCGGGTACCTGAAAGGTTCGGTTATGAAGTATTTGTATCGGTACGAGGATAAGGGTGGAGTGGAATCGTTACAGAAGGCCAAGGTCTTTCTGGATTGGTTAATCGCTTTTGAGCATGAGGTCGTCAAACGATGAGGTGCCCGAAATGTAAGAGTAACTCGCAAGTGTTGGAGAGTTTAAAGAAAAAGACCTCGGTGATTAGGAAGCGTCGGTGTAAGCGCGTTAGCTGCCAACATCGATGGAAAACGATTGAACAATATTATCAGGAACAAAAGAAAAAGGCGCCAGCAGTACGGAATTACACGAGTAAGACCGATAAGTATCATGACGATCTGCAGACGCCGCTAGGCGAGTCTGCGGATCGGATGGAAGCGTTGGAGATTATTGAAGGCATGGGAACATTTTTGGAGGATTAAATGGCAGGACAAAAGATATTAAGTGCTCAGGTGCGATACCTGAATGAAGTTGGTGAAGATAAAATCTTCGAGTTGATCACAGTCGGTCATACCTTGAAGCAAATCTATGCCAAATATAACTGCGGCAATCGTGGGTTTTATAAATGGCTCCGGCAAGTTGAGGGACGCAAGGCTCGGTACTATGAGGCAAGACGCCAAGCAGCGGATTTCTTAGCTGATGAGATATTAGATATTGCGGATGCCGATATGGATCCTCAGCAAGCGAACCTGGCGAAGCTCAGGATTGATTCAAGGAAGTGGTGGTCATCTCGTGTTAGCCCGGATAAGTGGGGCGATAAGAAATCACCGGCCTTGCAGATTAATCTTAATGATATGCATCTTGAAGCATTAAAGAATATCAGTGTGATTGAGCATGAACCGACGTTGTTGAACGTCGATCAGGAGGATGACGATGCTGATCAAGATTGAGGGATTCAATGAGGCTATCGAAGGCATCATAGAACGTAAGGGTGAGAAGGTGTATGCCTATGATTATGACTTAATGATTCGGATGACGATGAGAGACAAACACATGAGCCGCGAAGCGGCGAGGTTGTTTCTGGAGAAGAATGTGTTGGATGTATTTGCGAGTGAAGGTGCTCCGGTGTTCAGGTATAAGTTATGAGTAAGGGCAGTAAACGACGACCGACTAATAGCCAGAAGTATGCTGACAATTACGATAGGATATTTAATCCAGTGAAGAAAAATATGGATAAGTTGCATAGACCTGTCACGCATCGTGATAAGACTAAGTACAGGCGTAAGGATGATTGGTCTTATGATGGTAATGGAGCGCCAATAGATGATGATTAAAGCTGATGGTTTTGACGCTGCTATTGTTGGCCAGGTCTATGACCTTGCAACAAGCAGCAATCGATTAATTTACAGTGTAGATAAGTGTGTAGATATCCTAGTTAATCGTGATGATATGGATACTGAAGAAGCACTAGAGTATATCGAGTTTAATGTTTCAGGTGCGTATGTTGGTGATGGAACACCGTTGTTTATGTATGATAATTCATAGTTATTTAGGGTAGCTAATAGGTAACAAATAAAGAATAGAATCAACTTTTAGGCACTAAGAGAGGGCAGCCAAGTGCCTCGGTGCCTCAAAACAGCCGTAAGTAATTGATTTATATAGGAATAACACCATATATACCCTATATCTGGTTCATACTGTCTTAAAAGAATGTAACAACCAAAATATAATGACCTTGCGCAAGTCAATGATACCAAGGGATACAGCCGTTCTGGCAGTTAGTAACATTTTTGGCCCCCCCCTTGCTGCAAAGCCAGGGTGGGGGATATAGACTAGATACTCACAGTAAAAAATTTTTTTTATAATAATGTTTGACTTGTTACCTTTAAGGTATACAATTACATTGTAACAAATAAAACATAACAACAACTAAGGGGAACAAAAATGGAATATTTAAATACAGACTACGTTAAAGAAAATGATTATTTTTCAAGTGATCCAATATTACTTATTTTGAGTAATTTTTTAGCTGCTGAAAATATAACTCATCTTATTGATGTTGAATGGATCAGAGATAATATGCAGTTTGATTTACCCAGAAGAAACACCAAGGGTTTAAAAGCAAGCCAACATGATTTATTAAAACTCTTAAAAACTGCATACGATAAAGCATTACATTCAGAATGTATCACGAGAGATTTTCACAGTTACTTAGAAGGAGGCGAATAATGATAGCTAAAATCGACAATTACTATTTTAAGAAAGTAGGCGTTGACCTCCTTATCAAAGAGCCTAATCGTAAATGGGAGCGACTCGTTCCAGTACCATTCCTTTACCACCGTAAGCGAGCCATCGTTAAACAAGCGATGGTTCTACTGGAGGTGGCGTAATGATATATGAATGGGAAGTCCTTATAGACGATAATCCATGTCATTACGATATGAAAGAAATTGATAGTGTAGTTTTCCATATTAAAGATGGTCACTATGTTCATGTACTTAAACAGTATATTGATCAAAATCTAGGTAGTGGTGATAGAAAATATTATGATGTTTTTCCTAGAGATGATTGGGGTAGAGTCGACCAAACTGATGAGCTACCTAAGTACATTCAAAAATATGTTCACAAGGTAAAAGCAAAATTATCTGAGGAGGTCGCATGATATACGGCTATATTCGTACCTCTTATCTCAACAGCAGCACCGAGACATCGCTCGACGCCCAACGTCGACGATGCTCTGGTTTGGCCATGTCCGAGGACTTAACGATTGATACTTACCTGGAGGATTCGGGCGTCACTGGTGCAATGGAGTTTATGCTTCGTCCAGCCATCAAGGACCTTGAATTCGCCGAAGGCGATACGATCATAGTCTCGAACCTAGATCGCTTCACACGCGACACTAGGAACTGCCTAAACGACATCTATCACCTCAAGCAACTCGGCGTTAAGTTAATTATTAAGGATCTGGGTGATGTATGTAATGACAACAACACCCATGCCAAATTAATCCTCAATATCCTCGCTGTATTCGCTGAAACCGAACGCATGAAGATCGTTGAGCGCCTCGGTAATGCCCGTAAAGAGAAACGCAAGATAGGCGGTTATGCCGGTGGTCTAGTGCCATTCGGGTTCTTTGTTAAGGGTGTCGGCAGAAAAGCCGTGTTACGCGAACATGAGCTCCGTGACAAGGCGATTGATATTATGTTAGAGCGTCGTGACGAGGGTGCCTCATTCCGGGAGATTGGCGAAGAGATTGAATACCGATTCGGTTGGGATTGCAGCTATCAGACAGTGCGTCGTCTCGTGCAAAAGGCGGTGGCTTAATGCCAGAAATACCTTGTTGGATTAATGACGGTCCTCAATTCGAGGACGTCATTGAATCCACTGAGATGACCGAAGAAGAAGCCGAAGATATCCGACAACGCCAATACGAGGATTCCTTAGATGAAGAAACCTAGCTACACCTCACCAGAATGCCTCAATCGTGATGGCACGTTAATCAAATTCGTGAATAAAAAATACCTTATTAAATACTTACGCTACTTAAAAGAAAAGGAACGTCATGTCGGAGCAAACCAATCCATTTATTAATTTTCTGCAGTCCTACCGTAACAATCCAGTTAACTTCGTCAAGATCGTCTTAAAAGCCACCCCCGATCCGTGGCAAGCCGAATTCCTCCAAGCCGTCGCCAGAGGCGAACGGCGTATCTCAATCCGCTCTGGGCATGGTACTGGTAAATCCACCGCTGCCTCATGGGCGATGTTATGGTTCTTAATTACGCGATACCCATGCAAAATCGTCGTGACCGCACCGACCAGTGCCCAGTTATTTGATGCCTTGTTTGCAGAATGTAAACGCTGGATGACTGAGCTCCCGCCAGTCATTGCTGATTTATTAGAGGCCAAAGCCGACCGGATTATGCTGAAAGCATCCCCGACCGAAGCCTTTATCTCTTGCCGTACCTCTCGCGCTGAGACGCCAGAGGCACTCCAGGGAGTGCATTCCGATAATGTCTTATTGGTTGCCGATGAAGCCTCTGGTATCCCAGAATCTGTGTTTGAGTCAGCCGCCGGTTCTATGTCTGGTGAACATGCCTCAACAATTTTATTAGGCAACCCAACCCGATCCAGTGGTTTCTTTTTTGATACACATCACCGTATGGCAGATACCTGGTGGACTCGAAAAGTATCGTGTGTGGATTCACCACGAGTATCCGAAGAGTATGTTGACGAAATGAAGATACGCTATGGTGAGGATTCTAATGCTTACCGAGTCCGGGTATTAGGTGAGTTTCCTCTAGCCGATGATGATACCGCGATTCCATTAGAGTTGGTTGAGACTGCTCAACACCGTGCTATTGAGATTGATAAGGATGTGAATGTGGTGTGGGGGTTAGACGTTGCTAGGTTTGGCTCCGCTGCTAGTGCTCTCGCTAAACGTCAAGGCAAGGTAATTAAGGCCGTACAGATTTGGCGTGGTTTAGATTTGATGCAATTAACCGGGGCCGTAAAAGCCGAGTACGATGCCTTGGAAGAACGAGAACGCCCAGCAGAAATCCTGATTGACTCCATTGGGGTTGGTGGTGGGGTAGTGGATCGTCTTGTGGAGTTAGGGCTACCCGCTATCGGTATTAATACGGCTGAGTCGCCGTCCATGAAAGGCACTTATTTTAATTTACGTGCCGAGCTGTGGTTTAAAGTAAAGGCGTTCTTAGAGGCCAGAGATTCCAAGTTACCAAAAGACGATAAGCTCTTAGCAGAGTTAGTCAGTCCTCGGTATAAGTTTACGTCCTCCGGGAAGATGCAGATTGAATCTAAAGATCAAATGCGAAAACGTGGACTGCCATCGCCCGATAGGGCTGATGCAGTCTGTCTGTGTTTTGCCGGACAAGCCGCGACCGCTTTACATGGCACCAATACTCGTACTTCCTGGAAAACACCCATTAAGAGAAACATCTCCGGCATCGTCTAAATTAGGGCTCACCCTCCGAATGGAGGGGAGCGAGGTCTAACAGGGGAACCAGATATGGGGTTCTGGTGCATATATTTTAGCATAAAACTAGCTTTTTGTTTTTATTGTCAACTAAGAGATGACAAATCTGATAAAATATAACCTTGAAAAACTCATATATGGAGACTCAACTTGCCAACAAGCTATCCCTACAGTGAAGCCGGACGTACCGCCGCCGCTCAAGAAATCGATAAGATATTGGGCACCAAGCCAGCCAAGCAAGCCGCTAAAAAATCTTATAAAAAACCACCACGGAAAAAATAAATGGATTATGTTGACGAGCCTCAAGCTGAGGTTGATGCCCAAGCTGGCATGAGTGATGATGAGTTAGAGAATATCTTGGCAGCCGAGATCGAGGATGCCATTGACTATATTGATAATACTATATCCCCGGATCGGGCCAGAGCCGAGTCTTATTACTTAGGCGATAAGTTTGGTAATGAAGAGGATGGTCGTTCTACTGCCATCTCTATGGATGTGAGAGACTGTGTGCAAACGATGCTGCCATCGTTAATGCGGATCTTCTATGGTGGTGAGAAAGTCGTTGAGTTTGCTCCAATGGAACAAAACGACGTAGAGACTGCTAAACAAGCCAATGATTATATTAATTATGTGTGCATGACCGACAATGCTGATTTCTTTAATACGTTATATGCCGTGTTTAAAGATGCCCTGGTTAAGAAATGTGGCTTCTTAAAATACTATTGGGATGATGCGGAAGATGTGCATACGTATACCTTAACCGGGTTAGACGATAATGCCCTGGCAGTCTTATCCAGTGATAATGAGGTTGAGTTTCTCATGCAGAAAAGTGAGCAATCCTCAGATGATATTGATCCACAAACTGGACAACCGATCACTACACATACCGTTAAAGTAACTCGCCGCACACCTAAAGGCAGAGTAAAGATTGAGGCCGTACCACCAGAAGAGATTCTAGTATCCAGAAATGCTCGTTCTTTGAACGATGCTGATTTAATTGCCCATCGGCGTTATTTGACTCTTAGTGAACTGGTTGAAATGGGTTATAAGTATGACGACATAGAGGAACACGCTACTGCCGAAGATACTTTTGAGTTTAATGTTGAAGCGACTACCAGAAATCCTTTGCTGCAACAAACATCTAGCGACCACGATGATCCGACCATGCGTCGTGCGTTATACGTTGAATCGTATTTTTATGCTGATGTCGATGGCGACAATGTTGCAGAGCTCAGAAGAGTCTGCACCATTGGCGATTCGTATAAGATTTATCGTAACGAGCCATGCGAATACATACCGTTATGTTGTTTCCAACCTGACCCAGAGCCACATACCTTCTTCGGTTTGAGTGTGGCAGATGTTGTCATGGACGTCCAAAAGATTAAATCCAGTGTGTTACGTTCATCTTTGGATTCCTTAGCACTATCGACCCATCCCAGAGTTGGAGTGGTGGAAGGCCAAGCCTCACTTGATGATGTATTAAACACCGAAGTCGGTGGCATTATTCGGATGCGTCAACCTGGTGCGGTCGTGCCATTTACTATGCCCTTTGTCGGTAAAGACTGTTTTCCGATGCTAGATTACTATGACCAGATACGTGAGAACCGTACTGGTGTATCTAAAGCAGCCGAAGGTTTAGACCCTGGTGCATTACAAAGCTCGACCAAACAAGCAGTCAATCAAACTATTCAGGCGGCACATCAACGCATTGAATTGATTGCCCGGATGTTTGCCGAGACTGGCATGAAAGATTTATATCGTGGCGTGTTACGGCTCGTCACTCAATACCAAGATCGTGAACGCATGATTCGCCTCCGTAATGAATTTGTCCCGATGGACCCTAGAGTTTGGAACGCCAATATGGATGTTGTTGTTACCGCCGCATTAGGCAAAGGCACGGAAGAGGAGCGAGCAGCGGTCCTTGGTCAAATTGCCAGTAAGCAAGAACAAATCTTGCAAACTCTAGGCCCAGATAATCCACTCGTTAATATCCAGCAGTATTACAATACTTTATCACGCATGACCGAACTATCCGGGATGAAGGACGTCAATGCTTACTGGTCAGACCCGGCACAATATCAGCCACCACCAGAGCAACCGCCAGAGCCAGATATTAATGAGCAATTAATCCAGGTACAGATGCAGTCAATTCAAGCCGATATCCAGAAGAAGGCAGCGGAACTCGAATTAGAACGCGAGAAGATGATGCGTAACGATGACCGGATGCGGGACAAGGATGAAGCCGAGCAAATCCTGAAAGCAGCAGAAATAGCCGCACGTTATGGTGCCCAAGTAGATACCGCAGAGATTCGTGCCCTGGGTGATCGTGATCGTGAAGTCATTCGCAATCGTAACAACATGGGCGTAGTCAATGGATAACGACATGCAGCTTGGCTCTCGTGCCCAGCAGATTATGGATGATGACATCTGGCAAGAATTAACTGGTGCCGTTCAAGAAGAAGTATTTAATGAATGGCTACAAACTAAAAAACCAGAGCAGCGTGAGCAACTCTGGAATGAGCTCAAAGGAGCAGAACGATTTTTTAAACGTATGAGAGCAATGTCTGACAACTCTCAATTCTTAAAACATCAGCAAAGGAAATAAACTATGGACACTCCAGAAATAACTGGCCCCATTAATGTACACGAAGCAACAAATTTAATCGAGCAACTCGGAGTCGCCTCGGAAGAGAACCCGGCAGAAGAAGAAGCTCAAACCAACGAGTCAGAGGTAGAGTCACTAGACGAAACCACTGATGAGATAGAAGAGGGACTGCTTGAAGAATCACCCGATGAGG